>Ga0180007_10002303_pt1 | contig 23087 bp, 25 predicted proteins | sample MM_PC_MetaG_FD_121122 | JGI IMG/M metagenome (GOLD analysis project Ga0180007, IMG submission 121122) | Groundwater microbial communities from the Aspo Hard Rock Laboratory (HRL) deep subsurface site, Sweden - MM_PC_MetaG | ecosystem: Environmental > Aquatic > Deep subsurface > Groundwater... | reverse complement strand
TCGCCCCCATCAATAACATCTAAAATACAAAACCCATCCTCGTCAAATCCGTTGCAATTCCCATACTTCACATAATTGTAAACCGCTGTCCCGCTCGCATACGTGCTCCATAAAAAAACAATCAGCAAAATAAATGAAATCGCCTTGTAATTTTTGTAAAAAAACCTCGCTGTCCCAGGAGAAAACCGAAGCAAGTTCCCGCTAATCTTGCTCTTAATCCTATCGTCTAAACCACTGCGGCACTTCTGAAACGTAGCTGTCTTAAACAAACATTCCAACGACTCTCGCGTTAGCCTCCGATACTTCACGCTAAAAATCCCAAGAAATGCGAAAACCGGCAGCGCAATCCAGCATAACATAATGTTGTAAAAATTCTTGACTATAAAAACTTGACTATGAGTTCAAATTTTGCACATTAAAATTGAAAGATTATTTCCCAACCCGCTCGCGCCCACCAAAATATTTTGATGATTAATATCAAAACCAAATATACTTTACAGAGATTAACACCTTGGAATTCAGCCTTTTATGTTTATTGATATTTGTCAGATATTGTATGCAAATCGAAAGTGCTATATTTAGCTATTTAGGACGCTAAATCAATATTGAGTTTAGTTAGTCTGGACTTGTACTAATCGCAGATATTTTTCCCACAAAACCCTTATCAAAAACCCAGCAACAACCTATGCTATCCGAAGCCATTTGTAATCCCTTAGTTTAATAACTTCAAAACCAGCAGCCATTAGATTATCATCAAAACACAACTGAGATAACTTATTTTCTTTGGCATAATCATCCCCATTCAAACAAATAATCTGACGAAGTCGATTATGAGTCAAGAAATCTGGGCAGCTTGTTGCGAACTATTTTTCAGATAAATTCTCAAAGACGAAACATATTTAAACAAACTTGCCCAAATTAATTCATGGTCTTCGGAAGCATAGCAGATATTTTCTTTCAGTGGGAGCACATGGGAGTTTTCGATTACATCTTGCCGTTTTTGTTAGTCTTCGCTCTTGTCTTCGGAATCCTAAACGCCACAAGATTCCTCGGCGAAAGCAAAGGCATCTACGCAATCATCGCGCTCGTCATCGGCTTCATGTCCCTCCGCTATCAATACCTCTTCTCCGACTTCATCTCAGAACTTTTCCCAAGATTAGGCGTAGGTCTTGCAATCTTATTATCAATCATGATTTTAGTCGGCCTTTTTATTGAAAAAGATTATCAAAAGTATTGGGCTTGGGGCCTATCCGCTCTCGGCTTTGTCATCGCTCTCGTAATCTTTTACCAAACAACAACCAGAATGGGCTGGTATTGGGGCGGCTACGGCAGCGAAGCAGTTGGATTTATCGTCCTCGCAGTTTTAATTGTTGGAGTAATAATTGCAGTTGCAGCAAGCGGCGGCAAAGATGATGGAAGCAAGGCTGCTAAATCAGGTGCAGAAGCAATATTCGGTCCTTGGAGAAAATAAGTAAATAAAACATCGCAGCTTCTGTAAAATTCTCATGTGATTGATACAAAAACAAACCAAAAGATTAATATCAAAACTAAACATGTTTTTAGAACTTAATAACACAGAGTTTGACCTTTTCCATGTATTAATATTTGTCGACATTGTATGCAAGCCAAACGTGCTATATCGGCTATTTCAAAGCGTCAAGCCAATATTGAGTTTAGTTAATCAGTAGTTGCATTAATCACCAAATAATTTACCCATACGTAACACATTTATTATTCTCACAAGTGCAAACAACATTTTCTCTGGACAAAGCTTCTGACTGACAAGGGCCGCTCCCATCTTCACATTTATTCATAACCTGGCTTACATATTCAGGAGTATTGCACCTGCCAGTAAACCAAACATATTGACAATTTTCATTTTCAACACGGCAATTCTCTTCTTTACTGCAAGAGGAGACTTCATCTTTTGGTTTATCATCTAATACTTCAACAGCTCCTGCGAAAAGCACTGCTGATACGATAACAAAAATTAAAATTATTTTTTGATTCAAATTTTATTGAAATTACTATGATTAATGCTTTTTCTTTTTCGGCTTTAAACTTCTATCGTTATGCAAAACCTTAAACGATTTCTGCGTTTCTTCCAGCTCTTTTTTAACGTCTTCAACACCTATCGCATATTCTCCAACTTTCTGCAAAATAGAAATTTGTATCTGGTCAATAATTTTTTCCATCCTCCTCAGCCTTTCGTTTAAATTAGAAGTCCTCGCCTCAAAAACGTTTTTCATGTCAATAACTTTTTCTAATTTATCTTGCAAAACCGAAAGTTTCTCGCTTACAACCTGTTCTGAAATCTCTGTGATAACATCCGAACTCATCGCCTCCTGATATGGCTGATACTGTTGATACGCTCCCCCGCCGTAAGCATCTTGATAAGCGCCCGCCTCTTGAGGAAGAGACAACTGCTCTTGACTATAATCTTGCTCTGGCATTGGTTGTTCTTGTGTAACCATTGACTGCTGCATCCCAGAATACTCCCCGCTCCCTTGCTGTTGTGAATATCCCCCGCCAGACGCGCCAACTTCCTGCGCTTGTTGAGGTGATTGCATAGACATTTCTTGCCCATAATCTTGCTGCCCCGGAGGCAAAGGCATTTCAGGCATCTCCATTTCTTGGCTATCTTGCGCGCCACCCTGCTCCGCATCTTCAGAAACCGCTGCCTTGATATTATTTTGAACCATTGTATCAACAATTTCTTTTTCCGAAATTCCTTTTTTCTTCAACTCAGTAACTATTTCTCCTTCTGATTTTCCAGCGCTCTTCAATCTCTTTATCTCATCTATCGTTGCCATCTTTTCAATTAATTCAAACATTAAGAGTTTAAAATAGTTTCCAATGACTTGTTGAAATGTAGCCTCAAGTTAATGCCCTTCGGGCAGTCCCGTCTTCTTAGCAGATTTTTTCGATTATTGAATTTTAATTTCGAGGGCGGGACGAATGTCGAAAAAATCTGCGTTTATACTTTATATACAAAAAATTATTTCCCTTCTCGCCCTCTTCGCAGTCACCAAACCTTTTCTGTTTAATCATTATCAAACCACTCTTGCCTGTGAGCAATTACAAATTGTGCTATTATCCAGTTGTATTTTTAGTCTTCTATCATTTTCTAAAACGTCCTTTTCCAAAATATCTGCCTACAACAATCATTCCTATAATGCCTGCAAGCGCCAAACCTGCCGGAAGGAGTTTGACCTGATAATCTGTTTCACGTTCCGGAGCATAATCTTCTTTGTTTATTGCAGGTTGAGTTGTAACTGATTGCAATATTGACTCTAAATTTGAAGGAGACTCAATAAAATCATTTTCCCCGAATATTGAACTTACTGGTGCAGTTGCAGGATATTCAACAGGTTGAGATGCTGGTTGACTCTCTACTGGTCTGGACGTTGGAGCCGAAGTAGGTTGAGATGTTAGAGCAGTTGCTGCGCAGTCATCTTGTTGGCGTATGTTCTTTTGGACTTCCAAATCCTTATTTTCTGCCATTCCTTCTTCAAAAGAGTTATACTGTTCTTCTAATTTTTTCTGCGATAATGGGATTTCGGAATAAAATGGAAAATATGCTCCATCAATGTACATATCATAACGGTAACCTGCTGGTTTTGACGACGATTCGTGCAAACCCAGGGCATCAAATAGAACGTTCAGCTCAGGGACATATCGCAAACTAATTCCCTCTGGGGGAGGATCTCCGAGATAGGGAAACACCATTCTTGTGAGCTCTAAAAATGTATTCCTCGGAGGTTGGAGTTCACTATTGATGTCTGTTAGAAGAAATTCTTGAGGTATTGTTCCCATTAGTTTTTCATAACGTTCTTTGGTCTGGGCGTAATGTTCTTCCATCTCTTCTTCTGATAAAGGAATCGCTATAAAATATGGCTGAGTAGTTGCATCTTCTGGCATCAACCTCCAGAGAAATCAGCTTTTAAAAATATTCTTACAATCAAGCTTTGTCAGGAGTTCGTTGGTTCTACTAAATAATTGGAAACGCAAATACTGAAAGGGCGAGCGCGTTACACACCACTAATTTAATTCAACAAAGGTGCGTGGTCGCGAGTTGGGTTTTTCTTCGTAGAAGAAATGTTAGAGGGATTTGAGAACCAACAAAAAGACAATTCCGGACAAAGCTTATAATCAAAGCAATCTAATCTTCCCGAAACAAATCAAACTGTCTTTGCAAAATCATCAACTCTTCCTTCCGAGCCGACTTGTCAACACCCTCGCTTATTCTCAACAAAATTTCCTTCAGCCGCTTGTTCTGCTCCATCAAAACTCCAACTACCTTCTTCATCTCCTGAATTTCGTTAAAATTCTTTTCCCTTTCCTTGACAAAACTATCACTAATCAACAGCATCCTATCTTTCAAAAGTCGATGCTTCTCCTCCAAGTCGCGAATCCTCGTGTTAATGTCTGAGAAAAACCTGTCTCCGCCATACGCCTCTTGAGAAAATTCTTCTACCATCTTACATCAAAACCACAAGAGTTTAAAATTGTTTCTTTAACACGAAACATTTTAAATATCCCTCACTTAATCCAAACATGAAAATCGGAGTTTCAATCAAACCAATTCTTCACGTTGCAGAAGACCCGCAAGAAATTCTCGAAGCCATCTTTGTCAAAGAAGCTGGTTTTGATTATGTCGAAGTCCACACAAACGATCTAAACGAAATCGAAAGTTTTTTCCTAAAACTTATAAAAAAATCAGGAATAAAATTTTCAGTTCATTGCCCTCATTTTTACTCAAACGAAAAAGTTAATTTCTGCTCAGATAAAAAAACAGACATCCAGAACGCTGACCATTGGTTAAAAGAATCAATAAAATATGCCAAGAAATTAAAATCAAAGAACGTCGTCATCCACCCAGACCAAGCAGCTTGTTCAAAGAAAAATTCATTAAAAATATTAGAAACTCACATAAAAAATAATCTAAAACTCCTAACAAAAAACCAAAAAATTTTAATTGAAAACATGCCTGGAGAAAACTATCCTCTTTCAACTCCGCATGAATTCAAAGAATTTTTAAAAAAATTCAAAAAGCAAGTTGCAGTTTGTTGGGACATTGGCCACGAGATTGTAAGATTCCAAAAACAGCAATTCACATTCCCAAAAATCTTAAAAAACAAAATCAAAGAAGTCCATATCTCAGGAATCGTAGAAAAACAAGGAAGATTCGGCGATCACGCTCCCCTAACAAAAAACAAATTAAAATTAAAACAAGCTCTCGATTCTCTGAAAGAAATAAATTTTAAAGGCCCAATAATTTTTGAAATCTCCACCAATAACCCGTTAGACATTCTCGAATCAAAAAAAGAAATTGATAAATCAATGATTAAGTCATAAAAATGGTGGGCTGTAGCTGGAATCATACTCCTCAGGAGTTAAACATCCAAATGGAAACTGTGCTTTTGAAATTGGAAATCTTCCCTGCCCAATGACTCTGTCTCTAGCATGTTCAAACATCGGACTCTTCTGCCCGCGACTTGCATAAACCAAAGTTCCCTCGCTGTGAACCTTTCTCTCAGACAATTTCCTCAAGCCACTCCAATCTCTTTCCCTAAACTTATCAACAAACTTTCCTCTCAAATCTTTATCTTCCCCAAACATAATCTCGCTAACTCCGTCCGTATAAACTAAAACATAATCATCAGGTTTAATTGCTCTTGTGCCAGTTCTGACATAATACGCTGCCTCTGCTTCCCCAGTTAAAACCCCAAAAGAATATTCTTCCAGAGGTTTATTTCTGTAATCTCTCCGAATTATTCTCCTTGTTTCAGAATCTGCCCAAGTTTTCCCGCGCAATCGCTCGTCTCCCCAGATAAATCTATCAAGTCGATGCGGACTTTCGTCAGGAGTTCTAAATGCTAAATCGCCATTTGGTTTCAAAACAGCCACTCCTGCGTCGCAGATATATCCCCAATGAACAACATCTTCCCTCAAAACTGCTCCAGCAGCAACACAACCAGGAAAATCATTTTTCAAATAATCGCACTCAACTCCTCTCTGTCTCCACTCTTCCTCAATTCTTTCATTTCCCACTTTAAACGCCCCCCTCACAATTCTCTCATCAGCATCTAAAACATCTCTCAATCCTTCTCTAAAACCACTACAAAATAAATTAGCAGCTCTCCTCGCCAAGCTTAATCGCGGATAATGTAAAACAGTATTCAAATCCCTTCGAGCAGCTGTTCCATTTTTGCAATCCCGCGTCACACCGTCTGCAACAACCATAATTCCTGCCCGCGCGTCAAAACTAAACACATCTTCAACAGGCATAAGCGCCGCCCGCTTCTTCCGATTCACTGCAATAAATCCTTTCATCATTTCAATCAACCTCAAAACCAGCTTTTCTTAACGGCTCTTTGTATTTATCATAAACTCCAGAGTTTCCATCATTAAAGAAAACTCTAAATTTATAATCCAATTCTCCGTCAAAAATGTGAACCCCATTGTGTTTTCCAGTATACCTCAACTTCAAATGATCAACTCCAAAATGAAAAGACAAAATCGGATTATCTGGATGAATTCTTTCTCCCTGAGCCCTCCCTCTTGCAAACCTCACAACTTCTGAACTTGGATCATAAATCGGCTCAATGAAATTAAGCGCAGGTCTTGATTCACTTCCTTCAACTACCCGAAATTCTTTGCTCTCGCAAAATATCCCTCCTTGCGCACTCCTTTCTGTGGCTATCAAAACAGGTTCTCCAATAACTTCAAAAGCTTGGTGTGCCATAAAAACACAATCTAAAAACCTTATTTAAACATTTCGCCCATGCAAATATTTGCCTTATCCGGAAATAATATTCATTCGATAATAAACAATCTGGACTTCCAGAATATCCTTGGGGATGGCTATTATTAAAGCAGTTATGAACTTTACTCAACACAATCTATCTCCTACAAATAAACAACAAATTATTTAACTCCCCGCACACAACTAATACTATGTTTTTCAAAAAAGGGTCTGCAGTCTACGCAACAGAAATCGAAAGAAGGGAAGGCGAAGACGTTCTCTACATCAACATGCTCGGCCTTCCGCTCGTCCCGTCAATTGCAGAAAACCCAGAAATAATGGCCCGCGTCATCGACCTCCTCGCAGAAAACCCAAACGTCTCGAGAATCGTGTTCGTCCAGCAAAGAAACTATTCCTATCCTTCAAAACAAATTCTCCTCTTAAGCGAAATCGCAAGCATCCTAAACTTCCTGACAAAACAAGAAGAAATCCTCTCCCCAAGAAAACTAAGTCTCTACGGCTCCACCGCCGAAGTCCACGAAGACATACAATATTTGCTCACGCTGCTAAAACGAGACCCAATTGCCTGCTACCTTGAACTAAAAACTCGCATTGAAGATTTAGGCCAGCAGTTCGGACAAGCAGCAAGCAATTCCAACCTCACCAATTACATTCGCTTTCTCAAAAGATTCCGCGACCTCCTCGACAGCACAAAACTTATCAAAGATTCCATGAACCTGATAACAACATCTGCCTTCGGCAAAAGAGCAATCTACCGCACAATCTTCCGCCCAGAAGTCCTGCCAAATTTCACCTTCACAAGATTAGCAGCGCAGCTTCCAAAAGACGCCGAACTCATCGACCAGTACGAACTCCTCGCCGACGAAGAACAAATCGTCGTAACAATTCTAAAAAGAAAAAACGACTCAAAATACTTCTACCATGTAATGCCTCCAGAATACGCACTAAGCGAAAACCATCACATGCTCCTCAACCTCGGGCGAAACGTCCTCTCTGAACACCGCCCAAAATCCGAAGAATTCACCGACCCTGAAAGAACGAGGAAAGTCTTCTTCAACATCGCCCGAGACATGCTCTCTGAACTTTCAAAAAGCAAAGGAATAAACCTAAGCTACCGCGAACTCGTCGGGCTTGCTAAAATCCTAGTAAGACACACAATCGGCTTCGGAGTAATTGAACTTCTCCTAACAGACTCAAGATTGCAAGACATTGTTTTGAACGCTCCAATCACGCAAAATCCAATCTTCGTCCGCCATGAAAAATACGACGAATGCGTAACAAACGTCATCCCAAGTTTTGAAGACGCAAATTCCTGGGCTGCAAAACTCCGGCTTGTTTCCGGCCGCCCGCTCGACGAAGCAAACCCAATCCTCGACACTGACTTAACTTTTGAAAACGCAAGAGCAAGAGTCGCCGCAACAACACAACCGCTTTCCCCAAAAGGTCTTGCCTACGCCTTCCGAAGACATAGGGACCAGCCATGGACCTTGCCGTTGTTCATAAAAAACAAAATGCTCAATTCCTTCACAGCTGGCCTGCTCTCGTTCCTAATCGACGGTTCCAGAACACTGCTTGTGGCCGGAACTCGTTCGTCAGGTAAAACTTCCCTGCTCGGGTCGTTGATGTTAGAAATCATGCCAAAATTCAGAACAATTGTAATTGAAGACAGCGTAACTGGAGATGCTAAAATAACTGTAAAAGAAAATGGAAAATTCAAAAAAACATCCATTGGAGAGTTTATCGATAAAAGAATAGGAAAAAATGGCTTTATAGACGTTGACGGAAGAGAAAAAGAATGCAACTCAGATAATGTGAAAATATTTTCTGTTAACAAAAAAGGAAAAGTAGTTCTATCAAAACCAAGCAAATTCATAAGACATAAAATCAATAAAAACATTTACGAAATTAAAACAACATCTGGGAAAAAGATAAAAGTTACTGAAGATCATTCCCTATTCACTTTAGATGAAAAAAATATCCTCAAGGCAATAAAATCCAAAGAGCTCAAAGAAGGAAGTTTCATAGCGATTCCCAAAAAGTTACCTTTTGACAATTCTCTGCAAAGCATTAATTTATTACAAGATTTAGAAAAGTTCGATAAAAAAATATTTATTTTAGGAAAAGAAATAGAAAAATATATCGAAGAAAATAGGAAAGAATTATTTTCACTTGCATACCCTTTAGGTTACAAAAAATCAACAATTCAAAATTGGACAATTAAAAAAATCATTCCAGTAAAAATCTTTAATAAAATCAAAAATAAAATAAATTCAGAAAATCTACTTATTAAATCTGAAGGAGCATCCAATAAAATCCCTGTAAAAATAATCCTCGACGAAACATTCCTAAGTTTTGTAGGTCTGTGGCTTGCAGACGGCTGCTATGACAAAAATTCAGTTATTGTTTCTGTGCAAGAAGAAGAAAACAAAGAAGTTGTAAAAAAAATTGCTGAAAGATTTAATTCCAGAATTAAAATCCACAGTGATAAATTCTCATCGATGATAAATTCCGTTCTGCTCAAAGAAGTTATGAAAAACGTGCTCGAATTAAGAGGTAATTCGTACACAAAAAAAATTCCTTCCTGGGCCTATAATTTATCAGACCAGCAAGTTGGTTCATTGCTTAAAGGATTCTTCAGCGGCGATGGCTGTGCTTCAGACAAAGAGATTGTTTTTTCTGTCTGTTCAAAAGAATTGATTGATGACATAACCATTTTGCTATTAAGATATGGCATTGTTCTTAGAACCTCTCATTTAATCAGACCTGACAAAACCATAAATTGCAGAATTGGAACTACAAAAATGATTAAAAAATTCGAAAATGATATTGGCTTCTTAGTCGCCTCAAAACAAGAAAAATTGAGAACGCTTGCTTCCAGAATTTCTACGCATGATAATTGTGATGTCATACCTCTTTCCTCGGAAATAAAAAAAGAATTAAATGAAATCCTGGGAAATAAATTCAATAAACATGATTATATCACAAGACAAAACAATATCGGACGAGAGCATTTATCTAAATTGCTTGCAGCAGTTCCACAAGGCATCACAAAGCCAATAGATTCGCTAAAAGACATCGTAAACTCAGATATTTTTTGGGATAAAGTAAAAAGCATAAAAAAGGTAAATGAAAAAGGATACGTGTATGACATTTCTGTTCCAGGAAATGAGAACTTTATCTGTGAAAATATTCTCGCCCATAACACTTTAGAACTCCCAGTAGAATCTCTAAGAAAAATCGGCTATGACATTCTTTCACTAAAAGTTCGGTCAGCTCTTGTCAAGGGAACAAGCGAAGTTGAAGCAGCAGAAGGAATCCGGGCAAGCTTGCGTTTGGGCGACTCTGCTTTAATTATCGGCGAAGTCCGTTCAGAAGAAACCAAAGCACTTTACGAAGCAATGCGCGTCGGCGCCCTGGCAAACGTCGTCGCAGGAACAATTCACGGCGACTCGCCTTACGGAGTTTTCGACAGAGTTGTCAACGACCTAAACGTCGCCCCGACAAGTTTCAAAGCAACAGATATCATAGTCATGACAAACCCAATCAAAACTCCAGATGGACTGCACTCAATGAAACGCGTTGTCTCAGTAACCGAAGTCAGAAAACACTGGACAAAAGACCCGCTCTTGGAAAAAGGTTTCGTAGACTTAATCCGTTACAACGTAGAAAAAGACGAACTCGAACCAACTCCAGAACTAATCAACGGCGACTCAGAAATAATAAAAAACATCGCAGGAAACGTAAGCGGCTGGGCAGGAAACTGGAACGCAGTTTACGACAACATTCTCCTCCGCGGAAAAATAAAACAAGAAATCGTCAGCGCCGCAGACAAACTTTCCAAACCAGAACTAATGGAAGGCCCGTTCAATGCTATCGCCAACGGCGCATTCCACCGCATCTCCGAAGAAGTCAGAGAAAAAACAGGACTCCCAAACTCCGAGGAAGTTTTCCCGATGTTTAAGGAATGGTTGTATAAAGAGGCTGATAAGACCTAGCTTTTCGCCTTATATCTCAAAAAATAATTTTGTCTGCCAAGTCTAAATTCTACGCCAACAGGTCCAGCGCATGTTACTGCAATCTGTCTGTCTCCATCGCTTCCAAACTCAACTCCCTTAATTTCCGCGCCCCCAAAAGGTTCAATATCTATCAAACGGCTTATTGTTTGAAGTTTCGCATTAACTGCTATTTCAGCTCTTTCCCCGTTCAAAGAAACCAGCCCCTCTAAAGCAGTCATTCCCTCCCGAAGCAAATCAAAGTCTTCCTCACTTGCTGTATAATCTATTACCTTCACCCCGGGTCCAAGGAAACCCCATATAAAAAGATTATTTTACTGTAGAATATAATGAGTTGCCAAATACCACAAACTATAAATCTTTCCTCGTCTAATTTTCCATATGTCCCAAATAAAAATTGCAGTAATCGGTTTAGGCAACTGCGCATCTTCGCTTATTCAGGGAATCCATTACTACAAAAACAAATCTCCAGAAGAAATAATCGGGCTCATGCATCACAACCTTGCCGGCTATTTCCCTCAGGACATCAAAGTCGTAGCAGCATTTGACATTGACAAAAGAAAAGTCGGCAAAGACGTCTCACAAGCAATATTTGAAAAACCAAACTGCACAAAAGTTTTCCAAAAAGAAATCCCTTCTCTTGGTGTAACCGTAAAAATGGGAAAAGTTTTAGATTCTTTCTCTGCCCATTTAGAATCTTATCCTGAAGACGAACGCATCCTTCCTTCCTTCGCCCCGGAGCCAACAAAAGAAGAAATAGTTGAAGAACTAAAAACCTCGCAGGCAGAAATCCTAATAAACTACCTTCCCGTCGGTTCTGAACAAGCTACAAAATTCTACGCCGAATGCGCACTTGAAGCAGACTGCGCTTTCATAAACTGCATACCTGTCTTCATCGCCTCAAACAAAGAATGGTCTTCTCGATTTGAACAAAAAAATCTCCCAATAATCGGCGACGATATTAAATCACAACTTGGCGCTACAATTGTTCATCGCGTTCTCTCAAACTTATTCAAAAAACGCGGCATAAAACTTGAAAGAACATATCAGCTCAATACCGGCGGAAACACGGATTTTTTGAACATGCTAAACCGCTCCCGCCTGAAATCAAAAAAAATATCAAAAACCGAAGCAGTAACATCGGTTTCTGCTCCAATTGAAGAAAAAAATATCCACATCAGCCCCTCAGATTATGTTCCGTGGCAAAAAGACAACAAAATCTGCTACATCCGCATGGAAGGAAAACAATTCGGAGATATTCCGATGGAACTTGACCTAAAACTTTCTGTCGAAGATTCGCCAAATTCTGCCGGCATTGTTATCGACGCAATCCGCTGCTGCAAACTCGCGCTCGACCGCAGCCAAGGCGGAATCCTCAAAGCCCCTTCTGCCTATTTCATGAAACACCCGCCAGAACAAATCCCCGACGATTTAGCGTATGAGTTAGTTGAGGAGTTTATTACAGAACAACAATAACTACCCCCCAAGCCCGCCCAACGCAAAAGTCGCAAGCAGCGCCAAAGCCATAACTGAAATAAACGCTGTAGCCAAATACAAGAAAATTCCTGTCCGCAAATTCTTCGCCAGCTCATATTTCTGCCTCAAAGGATCTTTCCCCGAATCAACTGTCACCAGCGCGCCTGTCAAAATAAAAATAACTTCAATTATGTAAATCCCAATGCTCAACTGAATGAAATACGGCGGCACCATGGTCTCAACCTGGAATATATCAAACACTCCTGCAAACCCCACATCTGTCACCCCGTCAGCAGTTAAATTTCCTAATTTATTCAAAATAAAAGTAATCATCGCGCTCAACCCGACAACAATCCCCGCAAGCAGCGGCGCCAGAAAAGTCATGTTCGACTTCATGTCAGAAACAATCTCAGCCAGCAAATCTTTTAACCTCTCATTAATCTTATCAATGTTCTTAACGTATTGCGAGATAGACATCAAAGAGCGCGCTGCAATTTTCAAACCTTTCTTAACCGACTCAACTAAAATCCTAATAGAAGTTGCAATCAAAGCAGAAGGATAATAAATTATCGCTCCCCTCTTCTTGTCAAAAACAGCTGACTCCAAACTCATCCCGCTTTGCTGAACGTTCTGGCTGACTAAATTGAAAAAATCCGCGCTCTTCTGGCCCTGCGTTGACATCGCAACCTTGCCAAACGCCAACTCTGCCGGAGTCCCATCTCCAAGCCGATTCCCAAGTTGAAACAACGAATTAGCAAACTCTTTCTCCAGCTGTTTCGTGTCTTCCCTCGCTTTAATCAACTTTTTCGTCTTCTGCGAATATCCCATAAATAAAAACAACGCAATTGAAAGCGGAATAAACATACTCAACAATATCGCTGCCAAACCAAACGGCCCAGTTGTCTTCCCTCCAACAGTCTTAAAATCAAAAAGATAATCATCGCCCAAAACACTCAAGCCAATCTCGTTAAAAGTATAATCGTTCTGCAAGTTCAGCGTGTCAGTAAAAAAACCCCATTGGAAAATAAAAGGCAAAAATCCCAAAATCAAAAGAGGCAGCGCAACAAGAGCAGCAATCATCCAAGGTCTCCTGGATTTGTAAGCTGCGTAATCAGGATTCAATTCTAAAGCTGCAGTTTCACCATAGCCGCCAGGTCTTTTGAACAAAACCTCTGAAACCATGTAAAAAACAAAAAACGGAATTATCACATTAAACAAAACAAAAACATGCGGCCACCGAATCACCCCACCTAACAAAGTCGAAGCCAGCGGCAGCAGCGCCAACCCTAAAGTCGGCAAAATAATCCCAAGCATGTACAAGTTCGTCAACGGGCTCCTTATCTCCCTCGAATACTTCAACATTTTCTCGTAAACACCGTCAAGAATAACCTGCAGCGCCCGTTCCAAAATTTCAACCCGCCTTGATTCCGACGGCTCAAACAAGCTCGATTCCACCAAATGAAAACTCTCAACAAACTCGGGAGAATAATCCTTCCACGTTTCCAAATAATTTTCAAGCGACTGCTTAATCGTGGAAAACTTCCCTATCTCTACATCATAAAATACTTTCTTAAAGTCCAACGCGAGCGGCCCTTCCAAATGCTGCGACGCAAACCTAACCGCCCGTTCCAAATTAGACGTATGCTTCATGTAAACAACAGCATACAAAATTGCAGGCACCATCTGAGCGCTTGCTTCCAATCTCCAAGAATTCGCCAGTCTCTTCGGCATTGTCGCAGTATAATAAAAAACAAACAAACTCGCTATCAGCCCCAAAAAAACAAACAGCGCGAGGTCAGAAAGCTCGCTAAACTCCATCAGATAAAACGCAACAGCGAACAAAACCGTCGCGAAAAAAATCGCAAGCATCGACAACAGCGACAGCGTCCAGACCTGGCTCGGCATCACATCCAAATGCGCAACATTGATAAAACGCTGCACTTTCATCCTGTCCTTTTCAGCAACTCTTATCTTAATAACATTTCCAAGCGACTTCGCCCACCGCTCATATCTCGTCAGCTCTGGCTGCATCTCTTCCCGAAACTTCTGATACTCCCCAGAATAATCTCCCCCGCCAGCTGCATCGCCAACATTGAGCTGCGACTCAAGCTTCCGGCCATACTTCTCCAAAACCTCTTTTGCACTTTTTACCATTCCCTTTTCCTCCCTATAAAAGAAAAAACAATATTATAAAGATTTGCAGAAAACAAGCTTTGTTGAAAAAGTCTGAAGTTGCAGGTTTGACTATTTTGCTGGGGCTGGCGGGCTGGGCCGCGAACAGTCGTAAAAAAGATTTTCAACAGAACCAAATCAAACATTACATTTAATAATCTCTTAACATTATAAATCAAATGATGAAAAGAGGGACAATTATAACAGACAAATTAGTTATATGGCTCATTGTATTTGGCTGCATTGTATTGCTATTAATAGTGGCCGGACTTATCTCCGGAAAACTCGGCGCAATCGGAGAACTGATAAAAACATGGCTCAGATTCGGATGATGAAAAAAGCAGACGTCAGGACAGCTTTCGTCATAGGTTTAATGCTAGCCGTGTTTGTCTTGATAGTTTTTTTCATGCTATTCGGCAAAGACGTTTGGTTCAAGCTCCTAAACATAACTCCGGAATATAACATGACCAAACCTCCAATACCAGATGAAGTAAGATTCGGCTACAACATAGCGCAAGACAAAGCGAAATTTTACGACGGCACATCTTGGATGGATTTCGAAGAAATAGAATTTAACGATAAAAAAATTAACTCTGGAGCAACAAGATATTATTTCGCAGAACATTACTTCGATAGGAATCTTCCTGTTGAATTTGAAATGCCCCGCTCAAAAGCTAGCCATATCAGTATTAACGACGAACTAACCCGCCTATATGGCTTAACTTATTCAATTGAACAGTTTAACAAACAAGATAAAGGAGAAATTTATATTCTCGTAAATTATGCAGACTACGAAAAAGACATTTCTCTCTTCCAATATTTTATCCTCACTCCTGACAATAACTTACTTTCTAGTGGGGAAGTAAACGAACCTTCTGAAGAAGAATTACTCAACGTTGGAGAGTCAAGCACAGGATTTCCAATCAGAACAGTGATTAATTTAGGAACTGCAGAATCTCAACTTCCAGCAACAACTATCTCTCATCTTGAAAACATAAATGGCTTAACTTTAACTGAAATACAAGATAGATATGATTTAGAAATAATCAAAGAAACGCAAAGCTACAAGTCATACAAACTTCTTCAGGGCGCAAGACAAATTGGAATTAGGATTGTGCAAGATATTGAAAAAATCACAAACTACGCAGGGAATGAAGAAATAAAAACAAAAAAGCTTACTGTATTTGCCCACAAAATTGTTAGACAAGCCCCCAGTGAAATAGAAATTGGAAATCCAGAACAAGAAATCCGCGACAAAGTTTCTGCATGGCGCGACTCTGTCTTATCAACACCAATCGCCTTCAAATTTGAAAACGACCCAGAAGAATATCACTTCTGCATTAAAAAATTCCTCATTCCAGACAGCATCATCCTCACCATAAATCCTTCAGAACCAGACTCTCCAACTAAAACCTGCCTAATCACTTAAAATGCTCAAAAACAAAAAGGCGTTTGAAACAGAAGAATTGCTAAGAATTCTGCTCTGGGCTTTTTTCATTATCCTAGCAAGCGCAGGAATTTATTTTTTAGTTTCTAAACTAACAACTTAGACGCAATTGTTATAAACATGATTTTCTTTACAACACAATGGAAAAAAGGGGCGAATTAACTTCCTCACAAATCGGAATGATTATTCTTGCAATAGCTGGTTTTATAGTAGTCCTTTTGTTTTTATTTTTCATCTTAGACCTAAAAGAAATGTCAGAGCTTGAAATCTGCAAGTTATCCATCTTGACCCGAGGCACTGCTCCTGAAATCACTAAACGACTCGCTCCGCTAAAATGCACAACCCAAAAAATCTGCTTGACAATGGAAAACAAAGATTGCCCGCAATTTTTAGGATATGAAAATGTCAAAAAAGTAAAACTTCCCTCTGGAACTCTTGCCGACGGAAAACCTAAGGCCTCACAAAAAATAGAAGAAATTTCTGCAAATGCAATGTATGACTGCTGGAACATAATGGGTCAAGGCAAGATAGATATTTTTGGCGGCGAAGAAGGCAACCACCTCTCTGATTTAGTAATAGAAAAAGCAAAAAGCATTAGCGTCGTAAATAACGTAGAAGCTAAATGCGTCATTTGCTCAAGGGTTGCCATTGCACCAGACCTATACGAAGAAAAAAATAAAGAAATACTAAAACAAGTAGATGTAAACACTTACCTAAAAGAAAAACAAGTTCCTGGTTCCAGCTTAACTTACTTGCAAACATTCACCGATAGACAAGTCAGTTCTTATCCTTCGCAATTTTCAACAAATTTTTCTAAACAAGGTGAAGGGAAGACAACTGATGAAATCGCTTTTGTCTTTAGCCAAATCCTCGTAGATGGGAGGGAGCCTTTGGAACAAGCTTTTGAAAAAGGGGCTGGAACAGGCATAGCAATTGGTTCTGGTTTATTACTAACTCCTCTCGGCAAAGTAGTTGGCTTGGTTGGCGCAAAAATAACCATTCCAGCTGCAATAGTAGCAACACTGACTTCAGGCGGTTTAGCATACGTTGAAGCAGGAAATAATCAAGAACTTGCAGTTGAATATTGCGGACCATTTGAAAGCGTCGAACAAGCAAGGTACGGCTGCTCAGTCGTCACCCCAGCAGCTTTCTCCAGCAAGGAAGACTTAGATAAAATTGAAAACCTCTGCAAGGGCGGGATAGAAGGGAACTTATGAAAAAAAAAGCAATCTTAATGAAAAACACGCTTGGAATAATTTTAGCTGTCGGTGGCATAGCTCTTCTGCTTTTTTTAGGAGGAGAAATAGCTTACGGTGCATTTAAAACAAACCAAGAAGACAAGGCAGCACAAACCGTCATTGACCTTGTAAAAACAAAAATTGACGCTATTGGAACAGACGAAAGCACTGAATTAGAAATCAAAGGAATTGACACTGGCGGAGAAGGCGACTGGTTTCTTGTCGGGTGGAATGAAGAGGGCTTAATAAAACCAGACAAATGTTTTTTCCAAACTTGTGTCTGCGTTTGTAAACTAACAGACATTATCCCGACATTAGAAAATCTAAAAGAAGGATGCCAGAACAGAGGATTTTGCCGTGAAACCAACACAAAACAAATACAGGTTTCAACAACCACACCAAACATTCTCACTTTTCCTTATGTCGGACTTCAGCCAGCTTTAAAAAAAATTGACATTAAAAAACACAAAACTCAAGATGACGAAATCGTCGTAAGCATATCTCCTCAATCATAAAATGAACAACAAAGCATCTTCCCTTGTAAGGTCAAACTTAGCTTACTTAATTTTATTAGTCATAGTTCTTCTCCCTTTTGCAGTTTTTGCCGGAAACCAAATGAACGGAGCTTCAATCTGGTCAAAATATTATGCCAAAGAAATTTCCAGAGTCATTAACCTCGCCGAACCAGGAGACATAATAAGTTTAGACGTCCACAAAGCAACTAAAATCGCCAAAAGCAACGGCATAACTCGCCTCAGAAAAGAGGTTTTCACTTTTGACAACGCAAACAAAGAGGTCTGCGTTAAACTCTCCCCAGGAAGGGAAACCTGCTATTCATATTTTAATGATGTTGACGTAATTAACGAGGACATAGAATTAGGCGTTTCAAAAAATGCCGGGAACATTTTAGTTTTTGAAATAAAGGAATCTACAAGATGAGAAAAAAAGCCCAAGGCGGAGACATGATGATGATTATAACATTTACTTTCATAGTTGTAGTGATGGGAACCTTGCTGGCCATCGGAGTCGGAATGTTCTTTGGCTCTGAATATGACTTCCGCGAAGTTGACGCAAACATCCTGCTTTACAAGATTGAGAAATGCATAGCAAATGAAAACATCGACTTCTCTCTTTCAGAAAAAGAATTTGAAAAAGAATTTTTTGAAAAATGCGAATTAAACAAAAACTCAACAGAAAAAAACTTTCTTGTTTTTATTTCCTTAGGTGAAGACGACAAACTAAAATACAAAACAGGCGACGAAAAATTGTGCGCTCTTTCAGAAAGAAACGAGGATTTCCCGCTCTGCAAAACAGGGAAAATTGTGAAAAATGTCGGAGAAGAACAGCTTACTATTAACCTCATAACTGGAAGCGATCAAAAAACAAGGAAAAAATTAACATGAATAAAAAAGCCGAAGCTGAAAGAATCATTATGTTTATTCCAGTATTGATTTTTGTAGTCATCATAATGGCTGGTTTTCTTTTTCTTTCTGTTGGAGCAACTTTAATCAAAACACCAAAACCGCAAGAGGTAAGTTTTACAAAATTTGCAAAAGACAACTTACTGCTTGAACCAGTTGAGGTTGAATTCCCAAACTCTGAAAAAAAAGAAATTCTTCTTTTTGATGCAATTTACAAATGTCTAAACGAAGATATTTCCCTTAGTTTATTACTTCCAGCACTTGCTAAATTTATAGATGAAGAAAACAAATGCATAGTAATCTCAATAAGAGACGAGCACCTTGTAGCACACCTCCAAGAAGGACAAGTGAAAACTTCATTTTACGAAAGCGCGCATTTTTACAATATCTGGGATTCTTTAGGATATAACATAAGAATATACGACGAACCTTCTACATTCAAACACACGCTAAGAATAAACGAAAAAAATTATCAAATTCTCGCATATCGCGGAGGTTGCACAAGATGAACAATCGCGGACAAATAGCACTTACTTTACTGCCGTTTATAGCGCTCGCACTGTCTGGACTGCTAATACTTGCTTTTGTGACTTTTAATTCTGACTTAGATTTCAAATCATCTGAATTCGCTGAAACAACTTCAGAAATAATGTTCAACCAAAACTACGTCACAGCCCAGGCAAGATTCATCTTTAAAGAATCTGTAGAAACCTGCCCTGCATGTTCTCCAAAAAATTTAAACACGAAATTTAAAGACGTTGCAGATTCTAAAGACTTAAGATTCCCAGGCTCCGGAAACTTCTTCGCCAAACTCCGCAACGGAAACTTCACACTATCAGAAAAAAACTCCTTCCGCGTTTTAGAAATCCAAGACCTCTTCGTCCAATCAGAAGTCGGAGCAAACAAAATCGTGAGAAACTTCAACATCTGCTTTGAATTCGACAGCGAGGGAAATTTTGTTAAAGATTGTTAACCCAAACTTAATGCCTTCAAAATCTAAACCTTGCTTTGGACTAATCATCAAACAAGCTACCCCGCCCAGCCCCTAACAGTTGTCATAATTATCCACAACTTCAACTAATCCGATATTATCCAAAACTCAATTAAGGTTACACCGATTGGTTTTATTATTAATCTAACGAGTTGTTGGAAGTGAAACTATTTTCTAAAGGAGTTTATACTTTATATACAAACAATTATTGTTGACCACCCGGCCTTAACTAATCGTACAATTTAGCAGTTGTAAAAATTCCGAAAAAAGCAAATCTTTATAAATTAAAAAAGATTAAACAATACATGAACAAGAGAGGTCAGGACTTATCAATCGGAACATTAATTCTAATTGTCTTAGGAATCGTTGTCTTAGTTTTGTTAATCCTCGGATTCTCCCTCGGCTGGAGCAACCTCTGGGAAAAAATAAATATTTTCGGCGGGACTTCAATTGGGACGGTAGCAACACAATGCGAAATAGATGTCACGCAGGGAAACACATATGACTTCTGTCAATCTTTCAAAAAAGTCAAGGTTGATGGGAAGACAGAATACCTCAACTGCAAAGATGGTAGAATAGACTCAACTCTCGATACAAAGCTAAATTGTCCAGCAGCACCAGGAGGCGCCAGTTCATTAGAAGTATGGTACTGTAACGAATTGAAGAACAAGGAAACAGACAAAACCAAGTTCGATGACCAAATAAAGGTGAACAGTAAGACTTGTGAGCTCCATGGTGTGAAGAAAGATACTGCATCACCAGCCACTACTGTTCCTTAATACCTCCCAAAATGAACCGTAAAGCAATTCAGCTCGCAATCTCGACTTTAATTATTCTGCTAATCGGTGTTATCGTTTTAATTGCAATCATCGTAGCTGTCAAGGGGGGCTTCAAAAATCTTGATGCTGCAACAGAACCATTCACCGACACAGCTCAATCAACTGCCGTCAAAACCGCGTGCCAGCAAGCATGCCAAAGCGAAGACAAATTAACTTTCTGCTGCCAAGATTACACAGTAGACAATCAAGAAATCAACTGCTTTGATGAGCGCTTAACAATTTCCTGCGACCTCGAATGCGCTGATGACTTCTGCTCAGAAGAACCGTAAAATGGCAAGATCAGATCCTTCCCAAAGAAGAAAAACAAAACGCGACAAAAAAGCCAAAGCAAAATACAAACCTTACAAAAAAGGCGGCTCGCATCGTTCGACAAAAATCAAGCTGACAAACAAAGAATAATTTTAAATATGAACTATCCGGATTAAAATCCCAAACACCTCCCGCCCAAATCGTTATCACATAAAACAATCTGGTTGGTATGATAATTTAAGGGTGGGAAAAAATATAGAAGACAAAGAAATACTTTTTGCTAAATCGCGGCAAGTTGCAGGATATAAAACCAAGTTAATAATAAAATCTATCAGGATATGTTAATTAAATTTGCGGCTAATTACCAAGTTAACTAACCTACCACATTAATCTCTTCAACTTTCTTAAAATCTTTATCAAAAGTCGCAATGTTTTTTATCCCATTCGCATCCATAACTGCAATTATCGAACAATCAGTAAAACTAAACTTTGTATTCTTCTGATTTTTAAAAATCCTCCAGGACTCTTCAAAAATTTCTCTATCAATACCAATAATCCTCATACTTTTCCGTAGGTTATCTCCGACCTTCCTTGCTCTTTCTAAAGATTTAGTTTTCTGCAGAGTCACAGTAACAATTTCATCAAATACATAATCAGAGATTAACGCCTCGCCATATCTCCTTTCTTTTAATGATTCTTTAATCTCTTCAGCGATATTATGATTCTGATCCGAATCAACCCCTAACGAAACTAAAAAACTTGAATCAAGAAATATCACTTTCACCCCCATACAAAATTTCATCTATCTCTTCGCTCCATCGAACTTTTTTCCCAGGCTTTATCATGCCGTTAATTTTATCGAGGTTTCGTATGTCTACTTTCGGTTGCTTCCGCTCTTCTAAAAACTCTTTCATTGCCAAACTCAATGCCTTACCCAACCTGATTTTATTCTCTACAGCTCTCGCTCTAAATCTCCGAAATACTTCTCCGTCTACTTCCCTAACCCCAATAAATGTTTTAACCATTTGTTTAACTTGTTTAACAAGTTTATAAAATTAACTATTGTCAAAGAATAATTTAATTTCAACAAATAAAACAATCTGGTTGCTATGATAATTTAAGGGGTGGTGGGGCTGCTATTGTCCATAAACAACAACTTTAATAAAACTCTTTTCCTAAATAAAAAATGCAAGAATATTATTTCCTTTTCGCGCTCGCGCTCGTCTGGACGCTGTTCGCAACAATTCAAGACATCAGAAAACGCGAAGTCGCAAACTGGCTGAACTTCTCACTAATCACATTCGCCCTCGCCTACCGCGCGTTTTTCTCCATAACAACCAAAGACTACGACTTTTTCCTGCTCGGGCTTCTCGGTTTCATAATTTTCTTCGCGCTCGCAAACATCTTCTACTACACAAAATCTTTCGCAGGCGGCGACGCCAAACTCCTAATGGGCTACGGAGTAATCCTGCCTTACCAAAACTTATTCTCCCTCGCCGCACTCACAATCTCTTTCATTTTCCTCCTCTTCTTCGTCGGCGCAATCTACAGCATCTTCTACAGTTTTTTCATCATCGCAAAAAACAAAAACAAATTCTCCAAAGAATTCAAATTAAAAATTAAAAAATACAAAAACATTACCTTAATTCTTACAATCCTGCCAGTCATCTTGCTCTTTTTAGTTCTCCAATTAGCAAACTATCCGATTATCGTAGCAATCCTAATCATCGCAATAATTTTCCCATGGCTTTTGATTTACACAAAATCCCTCGACAAATGCATGATTGTCCTAGTCTCTCCAAACAAACTAACCGAAGGCGACTGGCTTGAAAAAGACGTTCACATAGGTAAAACAACAATCAAAAAATCAGTCCACGGCCTCTCTTTCAAAGAAATTCAACTCCTAAAAAAACACAACCTCTCTGTCTTAATCAAACAAGGCATCCCATTCGTCCCCGCATTTCTCATCGCTCTAATAGTTATAATAATTCTATTTCTAAAATTTCAGGATTTTTCTTTCTTCTTGGTTAATTTCTTAGGTTAAACCTTATCGCACAAAGAATCAATAATCCGCATCTTAAACTCGTCTTCCAATTCTTCACAGTCAGACCATTTCGCATAAGCACACCAACCCTTGAAAATGTCGAACAACTCAGAAAAACCAACCTCCTTACGTTCAAACGCAGCAATCTTACTCCGCATCTTCCAAATATTTCTTTTTCTCAAAAGTCTGCAATCATAAAAGTTTCTAAATCCCGTATCTGCTAACAGAATCCAAAACCGAAAATTAGTTTATCTCTAAAAATCATATTTCTAAATGGAAAAAGAGGAATATGAAAAAATAATTGGAAGGAAAGATAAATTGATTGAATATCTTCAAACTAAAGTTAATCAACTCGAACGCAGGCTTTTGGCTTACGAAAATGCGCATACGCCTTCGAGCAAACAGAGATTTAAAAAAAAAGATTGAAG
>Ga0180007_10002302_pt1 | contig 23090 bp, 18 predicted proteins | sample MM_PC_MetaG_FD_121122 | JGI IMG/M metagenome (GOLD analysis project Ga0180007, IMG submission 121122) | Groundwater microbial communities from the Aspo Hard Rock Laboratory (HRL) deep subsurface site, Sweden - MM_PC_MetaG | ecosystem: Environmental > Aquatic > Deep subsurface > Groundwater... | reverse complement strand
CGGTTTTGCCGATACCCCCACCCCCGCCAAAACCCTGCATATTGGATACAGCTGCCATCCAGAATCCTTTCAGGCCGGGCCAGGGACCAAGCAAAGGACCACCATCCGGTGTAAACGCATCCGGGTGGGCAACCAGACGAATCATGCCGGCATCACCCAGAAAGGGAAATCGCCTGATGGTATTTTCCAGCATGGGAGCAAACAGATCAAAATCATTGGGTACTTCTGAAGAACCATGCCCCCAGGGCGTGCCATCTATCCAGATCGTTCTGGGATACATTTCCCAGCCTCCCACAAGGTAACTTCCGCCTTCAGGACGTCCATAGACCAGATAATCATAATCCCGGAACGTGGGGCTGTCCGCCGGGATCTTACTTCCGGCTACCGCTTCCATTGCAATATGCTGATGTACAACCGGTGTACAGGGGATTTGAATCCCTGCCATTGCAGCAATCTGGGCTGACCATATGCCGGCTGCATTGACAATAATTTCACATTTAATCTCACCCTTATCTGTAATCACCTCACAGATCTCGCCCTTTGAGGATAATCCGATACCTGTAACACGGGTATTTGTCAAGATTTGGGCACCAAGGGTTGTGGCGGCCCTGGCCACGGCATAGGTGGTTGTGTGGGGGTCGATATAGCCATCCCCGGGCAGATGAAACGCACCATAAAGACTGTCATCAGATGCCCAGGGCAGCAATTCCATGGTTTCCCGGGCCGAGATAATCCCCACATCAAGGCCAATGCCCCTTGCACGGCTCACATTACGCTGAAATGTTTTGAGCATTTCCGGACTTGATGCAATATTTACACTTCCCACCTCACTGAAGGCATTCAGACGTTTATATAGTTTAGTACTGTATTGGCGCATCCGCATGATGGTCTGTGAGGTATTAAACTGGGTCAGCATACCGGCTGCCTGGCAGGTGGCACCTGACGTGAGTTCCCCTTTTTCCACCAGCACCACATCTGTTACACCGGCCCGGGCAAGGTGATACAGGACACTGCAACCTGTGATACCCCCACCGATAACGACGATTCTTACTTGATTCTGCACCGTTGTATCTCCTATATGAAATTATGATAACAGCATATGCTTTACCCGGTTTTGATGTTAAGAGCGAATATTTATTCCTTTGGGATCAATTATGGGCAATGCAATCACCTGGGACTTAACCCGATTCCCCATCACTTCGACGTAAAGTTCAGTGCCGGGGGAAGACAGGTCATGGGGCAGGTATACCAGGGCCAGATCCTTGTCCACATTGTAGCTGTGACCAGCACTTCGGATACGGTCAATGATAGTTTCTCCCCTGTAAACAGACTCGCCGCCAAAAAGGCAATGCCCGCCATCCAGACAAAGACCGCATATTTTTTTTGTTAAACCGGCTTCCTTTAATTTTAAAAGTGCGGCTTTCCCGATAAACTCCTTTTTATTAAAATCCACACAGAATCCAAGGCCTGCCTCAAGAGGGTTGTCCCCGGGTGAAATGTCACCGCTCCAGTACAGATAGCCTTTCTCAATCCTGAGACCGTCAAGGGCTTTATACCCAATGGGAGTGATATCAAATTGCTTACCCGCCTCCATTATGGCATCCCAGATCTTCAGTGCCCCATCATTGGCCATGTATAGTTCCCATCCCAGCTCTCCTGTATAGCTGACCCTCTGGGCCCATACGGCAACGTTACGGATTTCAATATGTCTGGCCGTCATATAGGCAAAGGCATTATTGGACACATCTGACCGGGTAATCTGTTCAAGCACCCGTCTGGCATAGGGGCCGAACAGGCTTAAACAGGCAAACTCATCCGTCACATCTTTGATGATCACCTGTTTGCCGATTTGTGCATGCAGTTTTATCCAGCCAATATCATTGGAAACAAATGAGGTTCCGGAAATAATCCTGAAATGGTCCCGGGCAATTCTGCAGATCGTGACATCACTTTCAATCCCGGCACTGTCATTTAAAAACTGGGTATATGCGATCGACCCCAGGGGTTTATCAACATTGGAGATGGCAAGCGTCTGCAGCAGATCAAGGGCATCTTTACCCGTAACATCGATTTTACCGAATGAGGTCATGTCAAGAACGGCAACCTTGTTTCGGGCTGAAAGGGCCTCATTTTTGACCTTGTCAAAAAAATCAGGTTTTCCCCAGCCCCAGTTCTTCTGATCATAACCTGCCTGTCGCCAGGGTTTGCCCGGATCAAAATAGTTCACCCGTTCCCAGCCGTTTTTCTCCCCAAATACAGCGCCCAGCTCCTTGAGCCGCGGGTAAAAAGGACTGGTTCGCAGGGGACGACCCCATTCATTTTCATCATTGGGAAAATGGAGGTGATAATAATTGCGGTACACCTCCCGGCAATGCTGGGTAACATAATCAAGATGCTGAAGATGAGGCCCAAACCGTCTGACATTCATTTCATGGGTATCAATGGATGGTTCTCCCTCTAAAATCCATTCAGATATTAATTTGCCGACGCCTCCGGCACCGGCAATCCCATTGATTGAACCACCTGCAGCAACAAAAAACCCCTTTACTCCCGGAACAGGGCCCAAGGCATAATGTCCATCCGGTGTAAAGGCATCCGGCCCGTTGATCAACTCGATGACCTCGGCCTGCTCAAGAATCGGTAATCTTTGCATTGCCATCTCCATGACCGGCTCAAACAAATCCCATTCTGCCGGCAGCAGCTCCTGGGTAAATTCCCAGGGAACGCCTTTAGCAGCCCATTCTTTGGGGTTGGTTTCAAATGCACCGATCAGAAAAGAGCCCACATCTTCACGGCAATAAAACAATTTGTCCGGATCTCTGATCACTGGTGTGTCTGAAGAAAGCTCATGTCCCGGGATGGGTTTGGTGGTCAGATATTGATGCATTAACGGCACCATGGGAATATTTACACCCACCATGGCGCCGATACGCGGGGCCCATTCTCCTGCCGCATTGACAACACATTGGGTCAGGATATCCCCTTTATCTGTGATGACTCGGGTTACCTGCCCGTTTGAATCCGTTTCAATACCCGTCACCCGCACATTTGTATTGATCTCAGCTCCCATTCGTTTTGCCTGTCGAGCCAGTTCATAGGTTATGGAATTGGGATCAATATGGCCGTCATCCGGAACCCAGACAGCACCATGAAGACCTTCACCAGACATAAAAGGCGCTATTTCAAGTGCCTCGGAAGGGGTGATGACCTGGGCTTCTATGCCAATGGCCCTTGCCCGGCTGACCTCTCGGCGCAGCGATTTCAACCGTTCTTTACTGGATGCCAGGCGAAGACTTCCCACGGTATGCCAGCCAAGGTTTTCTCCAACCTCTTTTTTCAACTCGTTAAACAATTTGATCGTATAGTTCATTATCTTCATCAAAGAAGGCGATGTCCTGAACTGGGAAACCAGACCAACGGAATGAAACGTGGTACCGCTGGTTAATTCACCCTTGTCCACCAGGACGATATCCGTGCACCCGGCCTTGGCCAGATGATATGCCACACTGGTCCCGAAAACACCACCACCGATAATAACTACCTTGGCCTGATCTCTCATGATTCTCTCCTCTTGTTTTTTTTATGCACGGGTTAAAGCCGGTACAGGCGTTTGCCCTTTTTTAAAAAAAATATGGTTCTTAAGGTTCTCCTTCTGTATCTCTATCTGGCTTTTTTAATGACAAGTCAAAATACTAATTTTAATTTTATATAACCGTATGTTATATTTTTGATGAAGTTCGATTGATATCTGCACGTGGAGCAGCAAAAAAGGAAAGATGCCATTGGCTCAGATCGCTGAGGGGTGCATTTTCAAAAAGTACTCTGAATTAATGTTCTTTATCAACCAAGGCTGATTTGGCTTTTTGCATTTCGGAAAGATCTCGCACTATACTGGCCAGGCCCGTTCTTTTTTTTCCAGAATTGTTTTTCATTTCAGAAATTGTATAACCCGCGAAAAATCCGACAAAAAATACCTGCCATTACTTTTTTTTGCGCATTATTCTTTTTGGATCTTCTCGTTTTTCATTTCAATATACCAGTCATCATGGCCATAAAGTTTATCTGAGCATTCAGAACACATACTATGACTGAATTGGGCTTCAGAATGTTCCGTGATATATTCTTCTATCTGGTTCCAATATCCTTTATCATCTCTGATTTTTTTACAATGGGCACAAATAGGCAGAAACCCGCTCAGTATTTTTATTTCAGACATGGCTTTTTCAAGTTTTTCTTTTTCCTGTCTGATTTTCCTTTCAGCATCTTTGATTTGCTGGTATCTCTTGGCATTTTCAATGGCCAGCCCACACACATCCGCTATGGACAGGGTAAGATTAAGATATTGCTCCCTGTGCTGTGAAAAACCGATCCCATCCACCTCAAGAATTCCCATAGCTTTCCCTTTATAGTCAATCTTTATTCGAAATCCCTGTTTAGAATCTGTCCAGGCATATGTTTCAACAAAACTGGATAACCGAGTTTTAATGGCTGTATCATCTTCAGTCATTGAAAATAGAGAATATATCTGATCTGGCTGACCGTCTTTTAAAGAAACATAAAACAATTTCTTTGGCAGAAAAAGAAGATTACAAAATTGAAAAATGCTGTGAATGGTTTCTGCCTCCGTGCCTGACTGGGTGATATTCGCAAGCAGATCAAAAGCCATTGCATAATCAGAAACCTGTTTCCTCGCTTTTGCAAAATCACTGTTCAATTCTTTTTGATTTTTCTTGTCAATTCCCAAAAAGCCCCCCTTATCGATATCAGGCCCCTGACTTTATTTTTCTTCATTTACCCAGTGTAATGGGTATTGACCCCATTTACGAACCGCTTCGGATACTCCCATTAACACCTCATCCGACACCTGCCAGGGAATTTCACCGTGGTTGTCAGACAGGATAAAGCCCCCGCCAATACCTGCCCCGGCAATTGCCTTTTTTACTTCCATCTCTGTTGTTGCAGGACTCCAGCGGCGCATCTCAATCCCGTTCAAATTTCCCAGTATCGTCAGCGTATTCTGGCATCTGTTTTTCAACTCTTCAAGATCTTCCTGTCGGCTTACTCCAACTATTGCCGTTCCCGTTTGTGCTAAATCCCCAATAATTGGCAGGCATCTGCCTGATGCCAGATGCGTGGCAGTCGGGCCATTGATTCTTGCAATGGTCCGTTTGGCGATTTCAAATCCTGTTTTCAGATACATTTCCCGGGTTGTCACAGTGGTTGACGATACAGGGTCAAAATAGCATATGGCTGTGGCCCCGGCTTTTAATTGCGCATTTGCCCAGTTAACACAGAACGCTTCATTGACTCTCATAAGACAATCAAACAGGTCCGGCCTCTCATACATCAGCTCAATATACTTCTCAAAACCCATCTGCATCACCGGCAGTGAAAAAGGAGACATGACAACCCCGATGATTGGCACATCATCACCTATTTTTTCTTTGAGCATCTGTGCTGATTTCAACACTTTTCCAAGGCAGGGACTCGTATCAACTCCTGGTGGTTCCAGGTTTTTGATGTCTTGAAAATTTTGAATAAATGGTGCCCCGGAATTCGGGGGGCCGTCATCACAATATATGACTTCACCCCCCCATGCCTCCACTTCCAACGGGGCATAAAAAAAATTATAAATACAATCATGCCGATACCGGGCACGCAATCTTAACTGCCCTTCAACCACGTTCTCAGCTTTGGAAAAATAGTCTTTTATGGATAATCCCAGCTCTTTGGCCCCATGCAGGGTAACAAGGAGAAACAAAGGCACCCGATCTGGTTCTTTATGTCCCAATGTGGTCAAAACACGCTGTAGGGACGTTTTTTTGTTCAAATCCATTAAACACCTCCCATGGTATCATGGATAATTGATACAGCATCCGAGGCACTTTTACACATGGCATAAGCGCTTACATCCTGCCATAGGCAGTCATCAAACCGAAAAGGTGCCCCTCCGACAATAATTTTGGGAGCATGATCCGTATTTGCCAGATTTTCCGTTACTTTTTTAATTTTAAGGGCTGAAGAGAGCATGAGGACAGAAATCAACAAAATTTCAATTTTATCTATTTTCACCCGGTCAACCAGTTCATCAACTTCTATTGTATCGTAGTCCTTCAACTCAAATCCACTGGCCCTTAAAAAAGAGTATACAATTATTTTTCCCAGTTTGTGATGGTCAGAAAGAACGCAGATCGCTATCCTGGGCTGATCTTTTCTGTCAGGGTCTCCCGGGGGCAGAAGTTCCTCTACCAATTCTTCACAGATCCGTCCACTCATGTAAACCTGTGATAAGGCAAGCTTTCCTTTTTCCCAGTCATCACCTATCCGCTCGAGTGCTGGAACAACCACCTCTTCAATCGATTTAATCGGGGTATTTTTACGGGTATGATCATCCAGTAGTTGCTTTGCAGACAATCTGTCGACAGACAAAAGCGCCTGCATAAAATTATTTGCTATCTTATTCATAAATTATACCCTGTCCTTATATCTGTTTCAGATAATTATCTCAACTTTCGGACTTATGTTTTTTCAGCCTGTTTACGTTCGGTGATATCAGATACCAATGACGCTATGCTGATTACGTTACCATCAGGTTTAATGTTCTGGCCAATCTATGCAAAAAACAGGGTAACGTATATTGCACTGCAAAGCAAATAAATCATCAGAAGAAGACTGAATATCTAAAGACAAACATCCAAAATCAGGAAAACATGCTGAAGAAACAAAATGCAGGGCTTTTGGGCAAATGATTTTAATATACCCTTTCCCATATGGTAGAATCATTTTTAGAAAATTTATTTGTCTTGCATCACGATATACTGTACTGTAATCAATATTGAAATTTACCGGAATATTAAACCTTTCTGTTGCTTTTATATTTTGGGGGTGTGCCTAATATGGCACAAATATCCTGTTGCTGTTATTCCAAAATTCATTTCTATGTTAAAAAAGGTTCATATGATTGAAAAACCAACCTATGAAGAGTTAGAGAAAAGCATTCAGGAATTTGAGCAAGAGAGAACGGAATCCAAGAGGGTAGCGGAAGATCTGCGCAAATCACAGCAGGTCATCCAGGGGATACTTGACTCGATACCCGTAAGGGTGTTCTGGAAGGATCTGAATCTCGTCTATTTAGGCTGTAACGAATTATTTGCCAGGGATGCAGGATTTTCCGATCCAAAAGACATCATCGGCAAAGATGATTATCAAATGGTGTGGCATGATCAGGCAGAATTGTATCGAAAAGATGATCGTGACGTCATTGAAAGTCTTGATTCCAAGTTTCTCATAGAAGAACCCCAGACAACTCCTGAAGGGAACACCATTATGGATTTGATCCTGAAAGTAAACATTTCCCGACAGATAAAGTCGAAACCTGCATTCCGGATCGGGAAAGGGTTCATCAGGCGCTGTTGGATCTGATAGAAAAGGGAAAACCATACGATCTTGAGTTTGAGATTCATCCGGTTACCGGTCCGGATAAAAAAACTATCAAATCGATGGCTGAGGTTGTTAACAATGAATCCGGCATACCAATAAAAGTCGTTGGGGTAATACAAGACATCACCGAACGCAAGCTGGCGGAAGAGGAGCGGGAAAAATTAAGGCATCAGTTGGCTCAGGCGCGAAAAATGGAATCCATTGGCACCCTGACAAGTGGCATCGCCCATGATTTTAATAATATAATGGGTATTATTGTTGGAAACACGGAATTGGCTTTAGAAAATGTTCCAGAATCAAACCGGGCGTATTCCAATCTTAAACAAATCAGGACAGCCAGTCTCAGGGCAGCAAATATTGTAAAACAACTTAGCAACCTCGGCCGTATGGTTGACCAGAAACTGCAACCGATAGAAATTGCATCGGTTATTAAAGATGCCCTCAAGTTTTTGCGATCAACGATTCCAGCCACCATAGATATTGAGCAGGATATTTCAGTTACAGATGAAACGATTATTGCAGATCCAACCCAGATCAACCAGGCCATGATAAATCTGTGCATCAACGCTTCCCACGCCATGGAGCAAAAGGGCGGGAATCTTAAAGTTATTGTGGAAAAAGTGATTTTGGATGATTTATCAGCAAAAAACTATCCTGATTTGAAAAGCGGCAACTATGTCAAGATAATGGTAAGCGATACAGGCTCTGGAATCGATTTAAAAATCATCGACCAGATCTTTGACCCCTATTTTACAACCAAAGGGGTGGGCAAAGGGTCTGGTATGGGTCTGGCCGTAGTGCAAGGCATTGTCAGGGGCCATAACGGATCTATTACAGTTGACAGCACCCCTGGTAAAGGCACTAAATTCAACATCCTTTTTCCGTTGGCACAAAGAAAATCAGAAGATAAAACCCGAACAACTTCTGAAAGTGATCAAGCGACAGAAATTTCACGCGGGCATCAGTTGTTATTTTAAGAAAAACAAGGAAAAGATTTATATTGAGTTTAGAAGTTCCCTGGTCAAATCGGATGATGGAGATGAATCCTAAATCAGTGGCATTGGCAGGGATGTCACTGAAAAAATTTTATCTGAAAAAAAAGTTGCACAACTTCAAAAACAAATATCACAAGCCCAGAAGATGGAATCCATCGGAACCTTTGCCAGCGGTATTGCCCATGATTTTAACAACATGAATCTTACAACCAATGCCTATCATGCCATGGAAGAAACAGGCGGGGAAATGAGCGTAACAGATAAAATCTTTGACCCGTTTTTTACCACCAAAGCAATAGGCAAGGGAGCTGGAATGGGATTGTCCGTTGTTCACGGCATTGTTATCGGCATGAAAGGAACTATTCAGGTTTACAGCGAACCTGGAAAAGGAACACAATTTCATGTTTATTTGCCAATAGAAAAAACCGCTTTTGAAAAACAGAATACCCGACGTAAAAAAGAATTGATCGGGGGGGTATACTGATTGGTATCAATCATTGCTCGCCAGACGGCCCCAGCCGGCCACAGTTGCTGCTTGACTAATTTTGGCAATAATTTAAAATAAGATTCCATGAATATAAACCAGCTTAAACTTTTTTATTTTGCCGTCAAACACAAAAGTCTGAGCCGTGCTGCCAGCGAATTAAATATTTCCCAGCCGGCTGTTTCAAAGGGCATCCAGCGGCTTCAGGAATATTATGAAGTCCCCCTTGTTCAGAAGCTGGGCAAAAATATGGAATTGACCCTGGCCGGGGACCATCTTTTCCAAATCGCCAAAAAAATATTTGAACTGGAAAAACTGGCCGATGACAGTATGGCCGATTTTCAAAATGAGAATTTAAAACACCTCATGATCGATGCTTCTGAAAGTTTTGGGGCGTATTATCTTCCGGAATTCATCAACCGGTTTAATCTTAAGGCGCCAAAGGTCCGGGTCACGATCGAGATTCTTTCTAACGGACAGGTGGTTGAAAACACGATCAACCTGAAAAATGACATTGGTTTTGTTTCTTTCCCCATTGAAGATAAAAAATTAACCACGATCGAGATCATTAAAGACGAAATCGTGATCATCATGGACCCTTCTCATCCATTGGCACAAAAAACCAATATCACGGCAGCTGACCTTGAAGGACACATGATCATCATGCATGAGCAGGGGTCATATTTCCAGAAAATGATTCATGATCTGCTTAAAGCCAACACGGTTTCCGTGACCATGCCCATCACTTTTTCCAATAATGAAGCCATTAAACGAGCCGTGGAAGGGGGCACGGGAATCGCCCCGATCTCCAAAAAAGTGGCGGCAAAGGAGATTGAATCCGGAAAACTGATTGCACGGTCTTTGTCATCCACACCTTTATATCGAACCTTTTACATGGTCCATCACATGGAAAAGCATATCTCAGAACCACTCAGACAACTTATGAACCTGATCAAACAGCAGTAATCAGAGCGCTGGTGAGTCTCAAACCCGAAAAAATAGTAATCTCCAAAACAGGACGTAGATTAACGTTGATTTCCGACTTTCTTCCCATTTTCTGCGGGGTCTTTGTTTACCGCATAAAAGCAGGGTTCATTTAACCGGGGAGTTGTTTTTTTTCGATTCAAACCAATTTAAATGCAGCATTTAATACTGGTTGACAAAAAAAACGGTTGCGTATAACTGTTAATCTCAAGTTGAGAGTAAACTCATTGGAAAGTTTTGCATGTTTAATCATCCTTTTAAATTTTTTACCCAAGAACTTTACAAAAATATGATTTCATTAAACCGATTATATCTGATGTTTTGTTTTTTCCCCCTTCTTGCGGGCCTGCCACTATCTGGTGAGGCAGCAATCTTTGAAACCGTCTCCATCCCGTCATCCATGAACCCCGTTGGTTCAGGGGCCAGAGCCCTTGGCATGGGCGGGGCATTTATTGCCATTGCCGATGATGCAACGGCTGCCTCCTGGAATCCCGGCGGTCTTATCCAGCTGGAACTGCCTGAAATTTCTGTTGTCGGTGAAAGTGTTGTCCGCCGGAACGATGATCATTTTTCCAAGAAGCCTGCGGCGAACTCCAAAGGAGAGATCAGCAAAAACAGCCTGAATTATCTCAGTGTTGCTTACCCCTTTAGTGTGAAAGGGTACAATATGATCGTGGCGTTAAACTATCAGCATCTGTATAATTTTGATCAGAATTATAATTTTTCCTATGGTGGTTCTTCAATTATGACGACGGGTACCGTGGGTGTGAATGCGGATCAGAAAGGAGACCTCTCAGCCTATGGCCTGGGCTATTGTGTCCAGATCACCCCTAAACTGTCCATTGGTGCGACCCTCAATCTCTGGGCGGACTGGCTGAATAACAATGGCTGGAGTGATAACAGAAGACATGAATTTCAGGGAACATACATTGCAACGGGGGCACCGGTCAGCGTTACCATTTCTGATTTTAATAAATATGATTTCAGCGGCACCAACTTTAATCTTGGCATGCTTTATAACCATAACCAGAATTTCACCGTTGGGGTTGTCCTGAAAACACCTTTTACGGCAGACCTGGTGCGGTCGTCCAGTTTGCAGAGCACAACAATAAACCCGGCCCCTGTCCCTCCTATCACATTCAGCAATGGTCCGACGGTTACCGATGAAACCCTTCGGATGCCAGCCTCCTATGGTATCGGATTTGCCTGGCGGTTTTCAGATACCTTCAGTGCTGCAGTTGATCTGTATCGGACTGAATGGGATGACTATGTCCTTACCAGTCAGAACGGAAGGATTTCACCCATAACAGGCGATCCCCCTGTGTCCTCAATTGATCCAACAATTCAGATCCGCATGGGTGCCGAGTATCTTTATCTGACCGAAAAATACATCATACCGTTCCGGGGCGGACTGTTTTACGATCAGGCACCAGCGGAACATTCCCCTGACGACTATTATGGATTTGCCATCGGTTCAGGATTTGTGCGGGAACCGTTTGTCCTGGATGCCGCCTACCAGTTCCGTTTTGGCCGGGACGTGGGGAGTGTGGCCATGAAAGAACTTGGCTATAGCAAGAATGTGGATGAGCATATCTTTTATGTGTCACTGATTGTGCATTTTTAAGATGTTCACCATGAAAAGGAAATTACCATGAAAAACACCATACATAACCCCGTGACGGTCTCAATACTGCTTGTTCTTTTTGTCTTCATCACCCATGTTGAATTCGCCAATGCCGAATCTGCCCTGGAACGATCTTCCCAGAGCGAACTCATTCCACGTATTGGCCGGTGCGGTGACGGCATTAAAACGGATACGGAACTGTGCGACGGATCTATACGAGAGGTTACCTGCAGCTCCTTTGCCCTTGGGAAAGGCACGATTTCCTGTGATTCCGATTGCAATGGATTTGATGCTTCTGCCTGCCAGCTCGAGCCGACTGTGTGTGGTAATAATCGGATCGATCAAGGTGTATCCCGGGGCCAGTACATTGAACTGTGTGACGGAAAAAGTCTGGGCAATTTTTCCTGTACCACCTTTGGCTTTGATGGGGGCACCTTAACGTGCGACTCAGATTGCCTTGGCTTTGATACCAGGGGCTGTCGTAACGATGTCTGCGGCGATGATGTTGCCGGTCCCTCGGAAACCTGTGACGGTACGGATTTTAAAGGCAAATCATGCAGTGATTATGGCTATCATTATGGCACCCTGAGCTGTAATGACTGTGGGATTGATACGGCAAGATGCACCAATTTTTTGTGGGTGACCAATTTTACCACGCTCAGGACCTATACCTATACGCCGCTTACGATAAATAAGAACCTGCTTCTAAGGAATCAAATCCCAGTTTCTCAGCCTACCCTGTCCGGTTTAACCTCTATCTACGACAGAACATTTAAGCAGGAAAACACTCTTGACACCTCAAGTTTTACCATCGCCCTCAGCCCTGTTTTAAACCCGCAGATTTTTACCATTAACCTGCCTGACAGTGTCATTAATGAACTGTATCCCGTGTTTCAAGGAGTCCTTTCCCGGTATGCGGGTTCAGCTGAACAGCCTTCCAGGATGGAGGTTATGGCAATCCCCAATATAGCGGGAAATGCCCTTGTTGCAGCGATTACCACGGAAAGCAACACCACACTTGAGACATCCTTGATTATCCCTCTGCAGGAAACTCCCTTGTTGACAGCACCTGACATTTATATCCTCAATGGTCAGAGCGCTGCCCCGAATCTTATTATACCCACCAACAATAACCTCATTTCTTCCATTTATTTTTCCAGCTACCAGGAGCAGCCATATATTATCCTTGATATCACGGCTTCAAACCAGATCACGGCCAAGCAATTATCCGCTGACCTGAACATTCAGACCATTAATCGGAACGGGGTCATTGTCCATTCCGCTGCTGTGGCCGACAATTCAACGCCCCTGTATGTTCTCAGCAAAAACTGTACGGATTGCCACTCAGGTGGTTTTGTTTCAAAATTTAACATGAACCTGACCGAAGATCCGCCGCTGACATTACGAACAAACCTTTCCCCCACTGCAGCAAAGTCCCTGGCTCTCAATTCAACCCGTTCTCTTTCCGTGGCAGGAACAACCAGCCATACGACAGCCGGTGCAGGGGTGGCTCCTGCGCTATTGTCCGGTGCCGCCAGCAATACGGACGACAATCCCGTTGCCGGAGCCTGGGTTTTGATGCATGATCTTGCCGGCCCAGTGCCGGTTTTAGTGGCCATTACAATGCCTGATCCTGCCGGTGCCTATTTTGCCATGATTCCTGGCGGTAAGTTTCCCGTCTCTGTCGAACATGACAGTTATCTGACAACCACAATCCAGAGTATTGTTTTACCTAGCGGCGGATCTGTTGAACAAAATTTTAAGCTATTCAAAAATCCTGCTGTCAGTGAAGCAGCCCAGGCTCAGCAAAGCGTGGTGTCTCCGTCTTCCACATCGCAAAGTGCCGAAGCCAAATCGCTGGGAACAGATACCAGCAAAGATATCTGTCCGCCGACGCCGCCAGGTCTTACCGGAGCGCAACCTGCCCAGGGACAATTTACAAATCAGCAGAATATCGGCTTGAGCTGGTCCCCGGCAACGGATGGTCAGGCTGTAGTCGGGTATGCCCTTCTCATCAATACCAATGCAAATTCGTCGCCGGCTGAAACGATTACACATCCCTCTCTGCCCGCTTCCATTGCTCTTGGCAGCACAGAAAACGGGTATTATCTGCATGTCAAGGCAAAAGACGCTTCCGGCAACTGGAATGCAACAACAAACTTTGGCCCCTGGTACTATGATATCACCCCGCCTGGCCCGCCGGCAATCGGACCGGCTCCGGCAAAAATTGAGGCATCAACCTTTGAGATTGGCGGAACCCGGGACAATAATACCTCCATATGGCTTAATGGAGCACAGGTGGTTCCTGCCTCAGGACAGACAACATGGGCCTATACCCTGACCGCCCTGACGGAAGGTAACAATACTTTCTCGTTTACAGCAAGGGATAGTGCCGGAAACCAGAGTGGTGTGACCGCTTTCAGTATTATCCGGGTACTGGATAATGATGGGGACGGTTTTACAGAGATTGGCGGCGACTGTAACGATGCCGATGGACAAATTTATCCATCAGCCCCGGAAATCTGCGATACCAGAGACAATGATTGTAATGGGTCCACTGTCGACGGTTCAGCAGAACCCTGGTTTGGACAGACCACCTCATGCGGTGCCGGTATCTGTTCATCTACGGGTACCTGGCAATGTTCGAATGGGGTAAAAACAAATACCTGTACTCCAGGAGCGCCCCAGGCTGAGATCTGCGGCAACGGCATTGACGAGGATTGCAATGGCAATGATCTGGGGTGCGACACGGTGGACAATGACGGGGATGGTTTTACTGAGATTGGCGGCGACTGCAACGATGCCGATGGACTGATCCATCCTTCGGCCCCGGAGATCTGTGATAACAGAGACAATGATTGTAATGGGTCCACTGTCGACGGTTCAGCAGAACCCTGGTTTGGACAGTCCACCTCATGCGGTGTCGGTATCTGCTCATCTACGGGTACCTGGCAATGTGTGAATGGGGTAAAAACAAATACCTGTGCTCCGGGAACGCCCCAGGCTGAAATCTGCGGCAACGGCATTGACGAGGATTGTAACGGCAGCGATCTGAATTGTCAGGATGTGGATAATGACGGGGATGGCTTTTCCGTGTTTGCTGGAGACTGCAACGACAACAACGCCTCAATTACTCCGCTGACAATACAACCGGGTGATGTCAATGCAGACGGACTTGTCGACCTTGATGATGCCATACTGGTCGGTAAATACCTGGTGGGTAAAAACAATTTGTTTATCTGTCCCGGTGCAGATGTCAATAACGACAAGCAGATCGGCGTTGCAGAACTATTGTATATTCTGAGATGACGTCCTGCCAACGCAAACAACGGGGGGTTGCCGGGTTAAACGCCTTGATCCATTGCCTTGGAAAGAACAGATGCCAGCCGCCTGAGCCATCCCCATCCGTTGGCGAATCATGCTTTTACCAATGTAATCACAACTATTTCAGACAAATAACCAGATCTTAACGGCGGGCCCCATGATCCTGTGCCGGAACTGATATTGATATAAAAGTCATCAATTCTGTGCAGGCCGTAGTGGAGTCCTTTAAACACTTTATCGGCAACCCAGGTAAAGGGAAAAAACTGTCCGGCATGGGTATGGCCGGATAATTGCAGTGAAATATTTTGGCTCACGGTATCGGAAAAATCAGTGTCTGGAGAAAGATAGTCTGACGATTGCACTGCAGCAAGATTCTCACCATTTACTTTTATGCTGGTTGGCGTATGGTACAACAAAATCGTGGGTAGATTTTTTGTAAACGCTTTTGGGTCATTAAAATCAAAGGAAGATGTGTTTTTTACTTCCGGGTAGGAAATCCCCAGGATTTGAAGGCCTTCAATCACAACAGCCTTGTTATCCAGCAGTATGATTTTTGAATCTCCAATCACTTTTCTTGACTTTTCAACCCCTGAATAAATTTCATGATTTCCGCTGGTAAAAAAGGTTCCATGTTTTGCCTTGAAGTTATTTAAATCTGAAACATATTGTTTCTGAAAATTTGTAGCACCATCAAACAAATCACCGGTAATCACAATCAAATCAGCATTCTGTTCATTGGTCAGGGTAACAACTTTTTTTAAAAAGCTCAGGTTCTTGGTTCCCCCTAAATGAAGATCGGAAAGATGGATAATTTTTTTACCTTGCCATTGCTGCGGCAGATGTTGAATCGGCACGATTAAGGGTTTAATGTTGATTTTATAAAACTGATAGTGGCAAAATCCTGTATACACAATGGCCATGCCATAGAGAAAACAAGTAAGACCTTGAATGATGCGTTTCATGGGGAGATCATAGGGCAAACCCCATAATCCGCCTTTCACTATCCAGACAACAGCCGTTGCAAAAAGCAAGAAACTCATAAGTCCCATCCAGGTTCCCGAGAACAGGTAATATATCCTGGTTAAAGGATTGTTGGACATACGAATAAAAATGGAAGACAAAATAAATGTAATGGATAAAAAAAACACAATTAAAAACAGGTAACGTCTTGCAGCAACGGCTTGAATTTCAAAAAACCGGCACCAGGAAAAGAACAGGAAATAGTGGGTGGTAAATGTGATTAAAAGTATAATACTCAAAAATCGAATTACATTAAAAATCATCCTTGTTCCTTTCAACTCCTCTTTTACACCTTGGCACACTTAATTTGTTTATTAATGAGTAGGGTCACCGTTATGAACTTTTCCTATTTTTCCCAGACCTCTTCGTAGAGTCTCAACCAGTTCAAGCCCAGGATTTTTTCAATATCTGCTGCTGCCAATCCTCGTGCCTGAAGTCTCTCTGTGATATTGGGAAAATCCCCAGGATTTTGAATCCCCTGGGGATTGGAGAGAGGGTGATTCAGCGTCATTGCCGGCCCTTTTTTACTTTTCCCCGTAAGCAGCCAGTCAAAAAATTGTCTTGGCTGGTTTTCAGTAAAATCCGTTCCTATGGCCACATGGTCTATTCCCACCATATCCACAAGATAGATGATGACATCAATATACTCCTCAATTGTGGCCTGGTTTCCTGAAGGTAAAAAAGCCGGGAAAATTGTGGCTCCGATCACCCCCCCGCGACGGGCAATGGCTTTCATCTGGTCATCACTCTTATTCCGCGGATGATCCCATAAACTCTTCGGATTGGCGTGGGTAAAGGCAACGGGCTTTTTTGAAGCCTCAATAGCGTCCATCGTGGTTTGGTATCCCACATGGGAAAGGTCCACAAGAATCCCCAATCGATTCATCTGTTCAATCATTTCCCGGCCGAAATTTGTGAGACCTGCATCAATGCGTTCAAGGCAGCCCTGACCGGCATAATTGGCCTCCATATAGGTCAGCTGGATGACCTTTACACCCAATGAGTGAAAGATTTTGAGCAGATCAAGATCGTCTTCAACAGGCCCACTGTTCTGGAAACCCAGGATGATCCCTGTCTTGCCGGCGGACTTGGCCATCCGAATATCGGCAGTGGTTTTCACCGGCATAATCAGATCGGCATATTTCCTGAACATGTGATCCCATCCAGTGATATTTCTGACGGTCTCGCGAAAATTCTCATGAACAGCAGTGGTTGCTGTAAACGCTGAAACCCCGCCCTTCCGGTTGTTCTGAAAAACAGCTTCGCTCCAGTTGCTGATCTGAAGTCCATCAATAACAATTGCCTTTGCGTGCAACCCTTCACTGTCCTTTTTTTTCATGGAATACCTTTTTTTTGCTATCCCAGGGAAAATCGAAAATCACAAAGGGAAGCCCCTTCCATGATTGTCCGGGTTCTCTTAAATTGAATCTTTGGATTAAATCCGTGAACAAAGGGCTGGTCACGGCAACAGGAGAGGCAGTATCCAAACTCCTTTACTCCGATGGTTTCATAGGCCTCGGCAAAGCGGCACCGGGTGACATTGAAATAATATGTGGTTTCAGTCTCTTCTATAATTTCTTCTTCAAGCAGGCCACGGCTGGACCAGGATTTCATGATGCCTGCAAGGTCCTGCAAGCTTTGAGATCCCAGCTCTTCAGCTGCTTTTCGCCCCCTTTCTCTGGATAATTTTTCAATGGAATCCATGGCAATGGAAAGCGCTTTGCTGCGACCCATGGTTTCAATATACCCCTGGATAATAGGTGCTGCTATTGCCGCTTCAATCTTCCGTTGTTCAAGCAAATCAAGATCTTTTAACTCCATCCCTGCCTCCCCTATATGTTCTCACCCCTGTTGAAAAAACAGCTCCTTTTAAACCAATTTTCAACGGTAATGTATTAACCCGGTCTAAGCCCGCATAAACCACATCAAATAAAAACAAAACAGGCAAAAACCATAACCATCATCCCTGATTGATCAAGATGCCACCACTAAAAGGATTATAAACGTCTTTAGATTATCTAAAAACAAAAGCCTTTTTTCTTGATTCATTTTTATATCCATCCTTCTGCTGTATCCGTTAACTGCCCTCCTGCATTGCCCGTATTTATTTTCCCCGATTCAATAATATACCGCATTCTGGTTAATCTGTGCAGGTATTCCGGGACATCCGTTCGGATGGGTCCTGATTGTAGTATTCCTGCAGAACACGATAAAGATCAGGCGTGTGCTTCCGCATTTGCTGAGGCTGATCAAAGAATTGCTCGGTGGCAACTGCAAAAAATTCAGCTTCATTTGTCGCACCGTAGGCATCAAGAAAAGATTTCCTGCCCTTGCCCGCGTCATTTTTAAGGCGCAGATATTCACGCGAACATATCAGAACCCAGTCACGGTATTCAGCCCGGTCTTGCAGCGGTGGTGTGCCGTCGGCCATGCCATCAAGCATGTCAAGCTTGTGAGCGAATTCATGGTAAATTACGTTGTGACCGTATTCAGGATGGCGGCCGCCGCGCAGGGCCGCATCCCAGATGATAATTACCGGCCCATTCTGGAATGCCTGGCCGATGATGGGATGTGCATTCTCGGCAAGTGCGATTGTATTATCAAAGAAACCCGGCCTGCGTTGAGGGGGAACAACCGTAGAAGGATAAACAATGATGGATTCGACATTCCTATAATAATTGTGGGCCAGTCCCAGCAGAAGCAGACAAGCCTGCGCTGCGATCGTTACGCGGATCTCATCTGTAAGTTCCAGTCCGCCTGCTTCAACCCAATTTTTTTCGGCGACAAACACCTTAACCAGATCACGAAGGTGATCCTGCTGGTCATTCTCCAGCATACAGAAATGGGCCACGTTACTGCGGACGATATTTTCCCATAAGGCGGGAAAAGGTGCCTGGATGAGTTTTTTTCTGCGGCGATCGGCAACCCAGTCAAACATTGGTATATTCTTTCTTTATGTATATAGTAAGATTTTACAATCCATCGCATATCTCAAAAAATCTTCAGCCGTTTGGATGGTGACCCCATCAATAAAATCTTTTTCCGTAAAGTTCATCATATCTGCGGTCATTTTACAAGCAACGAATTTCACGCCTTCGACTTGAGCCACTTCCTGGAGGTCAGAAAGGGGCGGTATATTCGCTTTTTCCATTTTTTCTTTCATCATCCATGTAGCAATGGCCGACATCCCGGGAATAGCGCCCATGAACCCTGGCGGCTGGAATTTGGCTTTATCTATCCAGCCTTTTCGGAGAACGTTTATTCCCATAAATGTATAAAACACCATAGACTCCATCCCTAACCGTCTTGCGTTTATTCCCAATATGAGTCCCGGGTAGACCCCATCAAGAGTTTCTTTTGATGTAATAAACGCAGCTGCATTTTTTTGACTCTGAATGTCATTCATTTCTTACCTCCATTTGTTTTGTTTGTCTGTATTTTTAAATTCTTCTCATTTTAGAGTTTACCGTTGAGTTTAAACCTGCCGAGCCTGCCGATGATATTACTGTAGTAAAAGGAAAACGCCAATTCCTGTTGAATAGCCAATGAATGCCGTAACAGTAATTTTTTTCATATACCACCCGAAAGGAATTTCCTCCATCCCCATGACAATGACACCCGCAGCAGAGCCTATGACCAGCAGGCTTCCTCGTCTCAACAATCGTCATGGCGCCAATCAGAAAAAATAAAATTTGAGCAATATCAGCCAGATGTTCATTCAGCTGGGTGGTAATACGGGAATCCTGGTGCCGGTTATAGATAAAAAGCAGGCCCCAGCAGACAATTGCCAGCAAAATCGCAATTGCCGCTTTATTGATTTTCAGTTTTTGCTCGAAAGCAATGGAGACATAGCCTATTATAAAACTGATACTGATTAAAACCAGCATGGATTTTATTCCTTATGCAGACTCAAACAGTTGGTCATTAATCCTTGCACCCCCAGTTTTCACCGGGGCGCTCCTTAATGTTTAACCCACTTGTGCTGCCAGAGCTTCATGCATAGCATGTAATCTGGTAGGGGATGCCAAGGCGGTTCATGCGAAATATCTTGATGCCACTGACGAGGCTATCCGTCACAACCAGAATTGTCAGTCATTCCAGCTAAGTCGAATTAATGCCAGGGACAGCCAGTTTTAAAGATAAATGCCCGTCTTGACCGTCATCAGGATAATTGGTTTTGTATTTATATTTCTGCTGCCAGTTTGGATTTTTCCATATTTTCGTCTGGTCTGTTTCATAGTTAAAGCAGATGGTGGAATCCGTTGTCCCGTATTTGATCAACTTGGCCATGGCCGCCTGGTCTGGGTGTTTGAAATAATTACCGTTTGTTGAGATAAGATAATGATCGCACGTCATCATATCGAGAAGTGGCTTGGTGATATTATATTTGCTGCCGTGATGGGGTATTTTAAAGGCATCCAGTTTGATGGGATTGTTCGCCGATACACCCAGGCCTTTCAGGCTTTTGATGAGCAGGTCTGGATGGGCATCCCCGGATAAAAGCAGTTTTCGATTTTTATAGTCAAGAATAAACGCAATACTGGATCCGTTTGCTGGTGAATGGTCATCCGGGTATTCTTCTTCTGCCAGCGCCTCGATATCAATGGTGCCAAAGTCTTCCAGATCATCATCCCGTAACACATAGTCTTTTACCGCTGATCCGGGTGCAATGCCGGCATCCTGGCACTCTTTTTCCCATTTGGGTATCAAAGAACCAAGCTTTTCCATGTCCGGTGACAACAGCATCAGCCTGATATCACCGAATCCTATGACATTGTGAGACAAATCCTCATTTATGGCCACGGCTTTCCCGTCAAAATGACGATTCCATGGCCAGCCTTTTGCAATGATTTGAGCGCTTACTGTTTCTCCCATTTTAGCCCCGAACACTTCCATATCTTCTGGCGGCAACTGTTTTTGTATTTTGTTGCCGCCAAGATGATCAAAGGTGTTAAACCAAATATGATTGACCTGAAGGTTCAGGGTCGGGTCTGTCACAAGGTTGAGCATCCCGTCAATGTGATCTCTGTCCACGTGGGTGATAATGAGAAGTTCAATTTTTAGTATATCATCTGCGAGAAAGTGCTTTTTTAAGGCATTGGTATAGGTCCAGGCCCGTCCGGTATCAATCAGTATATATTTCCGACGTGAATTTCCACCATAGGCAATGACAAGACAATCTCCTTCTTTTGCCGGAAGCATTGTTATTTTTAAATTATCGGACATTGGGTGTCATCTCCTCTGCTTGAAGGCTCTTTGTTTTCCAATGATTTGAAAATCTAACAGTCAAAAAGGGCTGTGACGGATCGGTCTGATTTGCAATGGCCTCGATCAACGGCAGGCGATCTCGCGCCTGGTCATCACCATCCCTGGCAAAAAAACGCAACGCATCAACCAATAACTTTAAACCAAAGGTGAAAAAGGGCAGGCCCCTGTCGCAGGCCCGCATCAGGGCATCATAGGCTTCCTCCCGGTCAACGCCCTTCAGGATAAAATAAAGGGCGGCATGCAACAGTGCACCGTCCGGCAGCCACTTAAACCATTTATCCAGGTTTTTAACCCATGCTTTCCAATTGTCTGACTGAGACAGGTATGTGTTGCGGTTGATGCCAAAGACGAGCAGATAACCGCCAACCGTTGCTGTGAAAGGATAGGATACCTTATCAAACAACATATCTCTTGCGTTATTAAAATCAACCAGTTCTGCAGCCTTTTGAATGGCGCCTGTGTTGATGTACCCCAAAACCGAATTTATCATAGGATCGCCAATGGTCATGGTCACATCAGGCATATCGGCAAGGCTGCTTTTTTTAAATAAAAGTTCCACCTCTGCCTGGCCAGAAGGCGTGGTCCAGGGGGTTGGCAGGCAGGTGAGTGTGCCGCCTGATGAAGATTTTTGTACAAGGTACTGGCGGTGAAGATCTGAATCCCACCCAAAACCGGATACATCCGGGGCTTTGTTCCCATGATCCAGCAGACCCTCGTGGGCGATCCTGAAAACGGCAAAGTGATTATCCTCAAAACTGGGCTGCACAATATCTGATGGTGTGCCGATATGGTGCATTGCTGTTTCTAAATCTGTATTCTCCTGGATCAGCCGGGCCAGGTTGGGCAATGTTAAAAGGTCGTCAAACACATCACCGCCAGAACTTTTCCCAGGCTTTAGCAGACCCAGGCTATATCCTTTAAAAGGATTGACGGTAAGTTCGGCATAAGATGCTGTGGTCATCGGCCGGGATGCTGCCAGTTTTTTTGTCTGAAAAACATCTTGTTTGAATTGCCCGGTCAAAGCGTGCAGCGTTGTCCATTCATGGGGACCTTCATGGGGAAGTTCGATAATCACCTGTGTGGGTTTATCCGATATTATCTCAAAGTCTGTTGTGATGACCCGGCCGCTGGGTAAAAACAGCTGTAAAAAATAGTTGCCAGGTCCGGCATTGGCAAGTTGATGGACACCACGGGTATAATTACTGCTGTAATCCACTATGGGCACAGTGATGCGACTGACAAAAACAGCACCTTTTTCCCCTGTCATGCAAAACACATCTCCTGTGAGTCCTTTTTCTGCGGCTTTTCCGTACAGCAGGGCTTTTGCCGCCACTTGAACGTTCATGGTGCCACCTTTATTTTGATTTCTTTATAGGGCGGCCAGATGAACTGGTTTTGCTTCCGACCTTCACGCATCTCTATTTGTGCGATAAAATCATACTGCCCATAGGGGATAGTAACTTCCCAGTCCGCTTCACCCGGGAGCCGGCGTTTGATTTCATTATTATTCTGCTTGCAGGAAAAAGAAGCCAGACGGTTGTCAGACCTTGGATCGCAATAGACAATTGCCATGGCAATGGGATCTTGTTTGAGTTCATGGAATTCAAATTGAACCTGACTGGTCATGGGCAACTTTATTTTTTCACCCCTTAGGGAAAGGCCATAATGGATAGCCATATTCAAGTCCCCGGTGGAAACGCGCCATTTGCCTTCTGCGTTGCGGCTGTTGCTGCCAGTCCCGTTAAGCCCTTTGATCAATTCTTCGGTATAAAAACTGGGTTTATTTTTCCGGCCGTATGCTGCTTCTCCGCCAAGAGTTGAATAAAAGACGGCGTAGTTCCAGTCAGAATCGTATGGACGGTTCTGGTTGTCCTGGATGATCGGATCTCCCGTGGCTGTTGTTCTTGTGGCAATATCAGAAACTTTTCGGCAGGCATCGATAAAATAGCAT
>Ga0180007_10002301_pt1 | contig 23096 bp, 24 predicted proteins | sample MM_PC_MetaG_FD_121122 | JGI IMG/M metagenome (GOLD analysis project Ga0180007, IMG submission 121122) | Groundwater microbial communities from the Aspo Hard Rock Laboratory (HRL) deep subsurface site, Sweden - MM_PC_MetaG | ecosystem: Environmental > Aquatic > Deep subsurface > Groundwater... | reverse complement strand
GCATTGTAAACTGTTGATATTACGAAATTAAAGCTTTTTGTTAAGCACCAACGCCAAAATGAAAAAGTATGCAAAATCAAGATGTTACGGATTTTGCATTTTGAAAGTCCGACAGACTCCTAGCAGCAAGGTTGTTAATTAATCGGACACACTGCTAACCCCTTGACGAAAACATTAACATTGACTATTTTCTGAAATTGTTTTTTAAGTGCGTTACCCGGCAGGGGCGGCTTCATGGCCGCTCCTGCTTTTTTTAATCTTACTGCCAAAAAAAGAAGCTGTTTATATGACAGAAACATCCCATTTAGAGGCCGCCGACGTCCATATCGTCGAACAAGACGGCCGGCAATTCATCCTGGTGGGCACGGCGCACATCTCCCGCGAATCAGTGGAGCTTGTTCACCAGGTCATTGAAAAAGAGAATCCGGACTGCGTCTGCGTCGAGCTTGACGCCAGGCGATACGAGTCCCTTTCCGAGAAAAAGCGGTGGAAAGGCCTCGATCTGAAACAGATTATCCGCAACAAACAACTGAGCACCCTGATGATCAATCTGGTGCTTGCCTCCTACCAGAAAAAACTGGGCGACCAGCTGGGCGTCATGCCCGGCTCGGAACTGCTGGAGGCAGCCACCACGGCCCATGCAATGGACATTCCGGTTTCCTTATGCGACCGGGATGTGCGGGTTACCATGCGCCGGGCCTGGAAATCCACCTCCTTCTTCAAGAAAGGCTACCTGCTGGCAAGCCTCATGGCCTCGCTTTTTGAAGAGGCGGAAATCACCGAGGAGAAATTAAAGGAACTGAAGGAAACCGATGTTCTTTCCGAACTGCTGGCGGAACTGGGCAAGGCCCTGCCGGAACTGAAAACCGTACTCATTGATGAACGGGACACCTTTCTGGCAGAAAAAATCAAACGGGTCAAGGGCGAAAAAATTGTGGCGGTAGTCGGCGCCGGTCATATCAAAGGGATAATACAGGCCCTGGGTGAGGACCGCAGCAGCCAGATGGATGAAATCAACGCCATCCCCCCTGTCTCGCCGGTCTGGAAAGTGATCGGCTGGCTCATCCCGGCCATCATTATCGGCGCCATCTGCATGATCGGCTACACCAAAGGATCCGCGGTGGCCGGCGCAAATATTCTTTACTGGATTCTGGCCAACGGTATTCCCTCTTCGCTGGGAGCGCTCATCGGCCTGGCCCACCCGGTCACCATCATTTCCGCCTTTATCGCCGCCCCCATCACCAGCCTCACCCCGGTTATCGGTGCGGGCTATGTCACCGCCTTTGTTCAGGCCATGATGCAGCCGCCGGTGGTGCATGAGTTTGAAACGGTCCTGGAAGACATATCGCATTTCCGCCGCTGGTGGAGCAATAAACTGCTCAAGGTTTTCCTGGCCTTTTTCCTGCCGGGATTCGGCAGCATGATCGGCACCTGGGTGGGCGGTTTTGAAATTTTATCCAATCTGACTAAACCATAATCATGAAAAAAAAATCACTTTCCAGTAAACAGAAAAGTTACCTGCGCGGCCTGGGCCATCACCTTGTACCAATTGCCATGATCGGTCAGAACGGCCTGACAAAAGAGGTGCTGGCCTCTATCAACGCCGTGCTCACGGCCCACGAACTCATTAAAATAAAAATCCAGAACACCGCAGCCATTGACCGGCATGAAGCGGCGGAAAGTGTTGCCGGTCAGACAGGTGCTCATCTGGTGCAGGTAATCGGCAGAAGTATTCTGCTATACAAGGCAAACAAGGATATCCGGCCGGATAAAAAGATCATCCTGCCCTGATCGGGCTTGAACGGAACCAGAAAAACCCATGAGTTCCCCTCGGAAAAAACTGGAAAGACTGCTTACCGCCCCGCAGCTTCTTGTCATGCCCTGCTGCTATGACGCGCTCACGGCAAGCCTGATCGAACAGGCGGGCTTTGCCCTCACCTTCATGAGCGGCTTTGCCGTCAGTGCGGCCCGCCTCGGCCTGCCGGACATCGGACTGGTCTCCTATGGAGAGATGGTTGATCAGGGCCGCAGCATCTGCAGCAGGGTCAAAATTCCTGTTATCGGTGACGCAGACACGGGCTACGGCAATGCGCTGAACGTGAAGCGGACCATTGCCGGCTATACGGCCGCCGGTTTTGCCTGCGCCATGATTGAAGACCAGCTGATGCCGAAGCGATGCGGTCACACCCCGGGTAAACAGGTGGCGGAGCGGGGTGAAGCCCTGACCCGCATCAAGGCGGCTGTCGATGCCAGGGAAGAAGGGGCGGATATTCTCATCATGGCCCGCACCGATGCCAGGGCAACCCATGGGCTGGAGGAGGCGCTTTACCGGTGCCATGCCTTTGCCGACCTGGGGGCTGACATCATTTTTCTTGAGGCGCCTGAGTCCGTGCCTGAAATGGAACGTTTCTGTAACGAAATTCCTGGACACAAAATGGCCAATATGCTGCAGCACGGCAAAACTCCGCTTCTTTCCCACCGGCAGCTTGAGGAAATGGGCTTTAAGATCGCCGCCTATCCCCTCACCCTGATCAGCTCCGCCATTTCAGCCATGCAGCAGGCGCTCTCCGACCTCAAGGCCGGCAGATACCCTGATCATATTGATTTCGCCACTCTCAGGGAAATAACGGGATTCAACGAGTATGATCGCCAGGAAAAACGGTATGCCGAAGAAATCATCTAATCAAAAAAAACAGTAAAGCAGCCATGCAGGAAAAAAAGAAAGCTCTTATTTTGCTGACCAATGATGATGGGGTGCACGCGCAGGGACTGAGAACGCTTTTTGCAGGACTTGCGCAGACAGGTGAGACGATTATTGTCGCCCCGGACCGGGACAACAGCGCCGTCAGCCACTCACTCTCGCTGAACCGGCCCCTGATGGTAAAAGAGCTGGAAGATAACATTTTTTCGATTAACGGCACCCCGGCGGATTGCGTGACCATCGGCATCGAGAAGGTGCTGGCCCGCAAACCGGATCTCATTGTTTCCGGCATCAATGCCGGCGCAAACCTGGGACACGACATCAGCTATTCCGGCACCGTATCAGCCGCCAAGGAGGGCACCATCCGCGGTGTGCCGTCAATGGCTCTGTCCATTGCCGGCCACGGCCCCTATCATTTTGACACCGGCCTGCAGTGCGCCAGATTCATGGCGGAACTCATACTGACAAACGGGCTGCCCATCGACTGCTATCTCAATATCAACATACCCAATCTCAAGCCCTCGGAGATCATCGGGCTGAAGATCACCAAACAGGGCAGAAGGATTTATGAGAATGCCCTGCAGGAATTGTCCGATCCATGGGGACGCCCCTGCTTCTGGATAGGCGGCGGCAACCCTTCCCTGGAGCAGGAATGCGGCACGGACTCTTTTGAAACAGAAAAAAATTATATCTCCATCACCCCGATCCATCTCGACCTGACCAACTATGAGGCCCTGGAATCATTGCAGGAAGCCTGGGGAAACAGACTGAAAGGCCATCAGTTTTCCTGAGCAGACCATGATCCGCGGCAATGGCAGCCACTTCAGCCAACCGTCAAAAAAATCAGGTGAGCGTCCTGACTGATAAAAAAATCAGGACAGCCCCCCACCTGACTGATTGAGCAACAGCTAAACTTATTGATAAGGATTATAGACCAGAACAGGACAGGGGGCGTTTTTCACCACCCGCTCCGCCACACTGCCCATCAGAATCTTCTCAAGTCCCCTGTAGCCATGGGTGCCGATAATAATCATATCGTATTTTTTCGCAGCCTCCAGGATGCTGTCCACCGTATCGCCAATGACCACTTTTGTTTCAGAGATGTCACATTTATCCCCATGTTCGTCAATGAGTTTATTCATCTTGCTTTCCATGGCGGCTTTCAGTTCCTCATTAAACTTGGCGCTGACAAGGCCTTCATAGGCAAGGGGATTTTCGATAACATTGAGCAGAGAAAGCGAGGCCGGAAATTTTGCTGCATAAGCGGCTGCATAATTGACAAGCTTGTCGGAATTGGCGGAAAAATCAACCGGGACCAGGATTTTTTTCATGTCACTCATTTCCTTTCCTCCTCATTTCAGGTAAAATAACGCCTTGTTATACACGACGACATTAATTCTTGCGCATAATGCCCCAAACCTTCTGTATCGCACTTGCGAGAGAGCGATGGAATTTTAAAGTCATGCGCAATTACTTATGACGTCATGTATAGTTGAAAATTATCTCATAAATTTGATTATCCATGAAAATCATAGCAAAAAACACCCGCACAGTATAGATATTTTTTTCATGAATTCATTGAAATCGTGGCGTATTTATTCCTCTTTTCCGCCTTCAACCATTACTTTTGCACTTTATGGACAAAGACAACATATATCAGGATCCGCAGGCCCCTGCTGATTTTACTTTCAACTCCAGGGTAGCTGAAGTTTTTGATGACATGCTGCAGCGCTCCGTGCCTTGTTACCACCAGGTGATCGATATGGTGGCCACTCTGCTTGCTCGATTCGTCAACAAAGGAGACAGGATTTACGTCCTGGGCTGCTCCACCGGCGCCACCCTGCTTGAACTTTCCAGGCGCATGGCGGCAAGCGAGCTTGAATTTGTCGGCATAGACAGCTCTTCCGCCATGATTGACAAAGCGGAGCTGAAGGCGGAGATGTTCGCCAAACAGGGCACTATCCGTTTTATCCATGGCGATATCGCGGCAATGGAACTTGAGCCGTGCGTGCCACCTATCTCAATAAAAGCGGACCGCAGTCCTCGTAGCCCATATTTTACAGCACAAAATATGGGTTAGCGAAAGACAGCTAAACGCCGCTACTTGACAGGTCAGGGTTTTAACTTGCAAAGGCGGAACAAAAAACCCGATGTTTCCAGAGAGCCCTGTCAGGCGCCGAAAACATCGGGTTATGCTGCTTCAGAGAAAAACCTGTCCCGAACAGGAGATGCTAAAAGGTCCGACAGACCGTATACTCACTGGCCTCATTGTAGGGCGGGGCGACAGCGGCGCCTGGCGTCGTATTCGTACCGGCAGTGCCGAGGGTTGCCCGGACCGAGCCGCTGTTCGACACCCCGTCATCCAGCTGAACGTCGATGGCCGCAGCAGCCTTGCCCGGCACCCGGCCCAGACACACCTTGTTGCCGGTCAAAGCCCCTCCGAGACCGGCCATGATTGTTGCAGCGTTGGTGATCCCGGTCAGGCCGCTGAAGGCATTGATCGGCAGGGCGGCAACGCCGGCATCCGCAGGATTTCCATTGATAAAACCGGCCGCGCGCAGGTGCTGCCAGAAATTGGCATTTTCTCCGGCGCCGGTAAAGGTTTGTCCGGCAGTGGAGGCAATGACGCCGTTATTGTTCCCACCCAGGGTAATATTCGCCCAGTTCCCACCCCGGGCAATCAACGTGGCAAGCGGGCCGTCGTCGCCCGGGATACGCCGGTAACGGTCGTAATAGGAATTATAGGCTGCGCTCACGCCATCCAGGCTGCTGATCGCGTTTCTCACTCTGCCGTTTTCAATCATTTCCTGCCCCTTGAGCACCCCGCCCAGAAGCAGGCCGACGATGACCATGACAATGGCGATCTCGATGAGAGTGAAGCCTTCCTCGCCGGCATAGATCTTCCGTATTGCTTGTTTTGTCTCCATATTTCTTCCTCCTTGTTATATTTAAAGTTTACTTCATTAGAATATCACATGCAAAATTATTCTCACTGTCTGCGCCGCTCCTCCTTCTTGTCATGGCAACTGACCCGCGGCAATCATCCTGGTATAGAGGATGTTGGGCGAAAGCCAGGTAATGATGTCATCGTAATTGACTTCGCTGTAATCACGCGACACAAAATTAAGGTTATTGGCGATGCGGTAGCTCGCACCCGACGGCCCGCCGCCGATGACGGCCTCGCCGGCGTTGGCAACCTCGTCGGCTGCCGTGAAAGTTGCCCAGTTCCTGCCCATGGAAACAACCACTGCCGGAATGGTGGTGGCAACCTGGGCCGCACAGGGGGCATCGCCACAGATCTGCAGATCCGGCGCAAGAGCGGCGAGACCTGCGCTGCGCATGGCGCCCGCCGTGGTAAAGGTAAAGGCACCGGCATTGGCCGTGGTCACTGAATAGCGGAGCGGATTACCCCAGGCATCCAACAGCAGGCCGTCTGCGTTGACCGCACCGGTCAGCCCCAGGGTGGCCGAGGGCACAAAACCGTGCTGTCTGGTGCACACCCCGCCGCCCAGCGGCGCTTCTCTGCCGCCGCTCGCCGGAGTTGCCGGGCAGGGCAGCCGACCATTGGCCTGCGCAAAACCATACAGAGCATCCTCCACCTCGGCAAGCTGGGCCTTTGCATCGCTACGCTTGGTATTCTCCAGACTCTGGCTGAGGGGCATGAGAAGGCCTCCCAGGAGCAGACCGAGAATCACCAGCACAACGGCCATCTCAATCAGGGTGAAGCCGCTCTGCCCGCAAGACGGAATCCTTGGCCTCATCGTACAACCTCCAGCCGGTCGTTGAAGGGCGCAACGCCCTGCACGGCAAAGAGCCGGTCGCCGGCAACGGCATTGGCAGCCTCGCAATAATCGGCAAGTCCGGCAGCGGCGGCACGGTTCTGGCCGGCCAGCGCGTCACCGGCCAGCAGAACCACGGCCTCCTTATCGTTATCGGGCAGCGGCCAGCCGTTGACTGTGAGACAATCGAGGCCTGCGGTGCATCCTGCCCCGGCCTGAACAGCAGCGGAGCCCAGGGCGTAATAACTCAGATGGTGCCATTTGTTGACAGTCAGCCAAGCAGGCACGGTAATTCCTGCCGCGCAGCCGACTCCCCAGTCGACGGGCAGGGCCACCCCCACCGGAAGCAGTCCTTCAACCGTGCCGGCCACGCTGTTGAAATCCGGCGCAGTGCGAGGATCGACATAAGGACGGGGCCAGGGGTACTGATTGCAGCTGTTGCGATAATCGCGCACCAGGGCCTTGCTCTGCGCCAATACCCGTTTTTCCACCACGGCCATCAGCTCGTCGATGGTGACATAGAGAAGCTGGTCATTACAGGCCGCATCGGGTGACTGGGCAACAAAACCGGTGTCGCCCGTCTCGATGGCATAATTGGTGTAGCTGACGCCCCCAACGGTCACCCCCTCCAAAAACTGATTGGCCGCGGCGGCCCCTGCCCGGTTCTGCGCCTGCACAACCCTGCCCGGCGCAATAATCACCAGCGCCGCCCGTGTGGTCAACACGGCTCCTTGCCCGTTGACGACCGTGAACCAGTTGCTGCCCGGTATCTCGGAATTAATGACAGGATAGCTGCCAGCCAGCGATTTTACCAAGTTTCCGGATACCGCATACCACAGAGCTTCACCCCCTGCTTCCTGCAAAGGTTTGCCGAAAGCAGGCCTCGACACGCCGCAACCTTGTTCGTTGCGAAAGGGCCACTTGCCCAGCAAATGTTGCGTCGGATCAAAGCCGACGCTCACACAATCGCCGTTGCCGTCGTAATTGCCATCAGCGTTGCGGTCCGGAAAGGGGAGCCCTCCAGGCGCGGTAAGGTTCGCCACGGCAAAGGAAATCGCCAGCTCTTTTGCCTGGGCAAGAGCTGCACTGGTCGCTCTGTTTTCCTCCACTGCGCCACGATTGCCGCCCCCAGCCTTGAAAAGCAAGGCCACTCCCCCCACCAGGAGAACTAATACCAGGAGAAACAGGGCGGCCCCGCGCTGAGTATGACATTTGATCTCTCGATGTTGCGCTATCATTTTTTCCCCATGGCGGCGTTGCCGCCAGCCGGATCCCCTGTCCCCGGCCCCCGGGGAGGCGAATTCTCGACTTTCTGTTCCTCTGTGGTCGCCAAATCCAAATCAACCTTTTCCGTGACTTCTGAGGCCTGCGCCGGCCCTTTCTCAATTATATCGTATAGTTTGCCGGTTGCCGCATCGTAGCTCTGCCCGGGCTTCAACACAACCCTCCCGGCATTTCCGGGCAAGCGGATCAAAACCCCGCCGCGCCCCGTATTTTTTACCTCGACATACGCCCCCTCCGCAGTGGTTGGCCCTGCCAGAGTGTTCCCCTGATTGAGCCAGAGGACATGACGGCCGTCAGGGCGGCGGACCAGGCCTTTCAGGGTGTAGACCCTTGCCTCCCCCGCCAGATCCGAATTTTCTTCGGCAACCTCACTGCTGACCTCGGAATCCGGGGAGAGCGCCTCCTGTGTCCGGTGGTGACGAAAGGTTTCCAGACGCGCCCTTTCCTCAGGCGTAGTCAGCAGGCGGCCCAGCTCGGGAGACGAACCTGCCCTGACGACTGCAGGGATTGCAAGACCGCAGAGCAGAATGACAATGAGCCGTTTACTCATAGCGCGCCTCCGATTCCGGAGCGAAATTTACCGTCAGCCAGAGCAGGTCGCATTTCGCCTCGACCAGCCCCTCTCTCTCAATGGAATCGCCGGCAACTCCGGGCGGAATCTCTTTGCGCTTCAGTTCACAGCTCTGAACCCAGAACAACCCGGCGTCATCTTCGCGCAAACCGGAGAGCAGCGCGAACAGATCCCCCTCATGAAACAACTTCATGTCAAGCTGCATCCGGCTTGCCGAAAGCGAGGCGGCAATATTCAACGAAGCAGGTAAACGAAAGGGCTCCCGTGGTTCCAGTGAGTATGCGAGCGCCGGCAAATCCAGCTCCCGGGCGCGACTTTTCAGCTGTTCTATCAAATCCAAACGGCGCTCATCATCGATGATTCCCCTGCCCCGCAGAGATAGGAAGTAATCCTGAAACACGGTCATCGTCTTCTTGGCCTGAATTGTGGAGAAATAGTCATTTCTTGCCGCGCCCAGCCGCTGCTCCTGCCCTGAGTACTCTCGGTCGCTGCGCCCTGCGAAAAGATATGCCCCTCCATAAATGAACAAGCCGGCCAGGGTCAGTGCTGCCAGACGTACCAAGGCCGAGCGCAGATAATGCCAGTCGATGTCCAGCTGGGCTATTCTCATTGGCCCTCCTCCCCGCGGTGCTGCGGCACAGCGCCACCCGCTTCCGCGGCCTCGGCGCGAATCACGAGCTGAATGGCAAAGGGCACGCTCCCGCGCACCTCGGACGCCATGCCGTGGATGGTGCCCTCCGGGCCGAAATCAAAGGGTTGCTGCCTGATGATTTCCACGCTGATAAGCTCCGGAATCTCTCGGCGCAGAGTCTGCACCAGCTGATCAAGTCTGAGCAACCCCTTGCGCAGATCGCCGTCCGGCAGGATGATCCTGCCCTCGACCCGAGCGGCCTGCCAGAAATCCGTATCCTCCAGCGCAGCTGCCTCAAAAGATGAATCTTCTGTCCAAAACGGCCCAGCATCCTTTTCGGATATCGTGACAACCGCGCCTATTCCTGCGCGCCAGACAACCTGTTCCGCTGCAAATTCTGGAAAACTGGTCATGCTTGTCCCGATCCTCGTCAAGAGAGGCGCCGGCATCGCTGGCGCCTGTGCAAGCCATCTGACGCTGTCCACCGCAGCCTGCACTCTGACCGCCTCCTGCTCACTGACAATCCCTTTGCCGGCCTGTTCGGCGGACAACCGCTCATAATACTCAGCCTGTCTGGCCATGTCCCCTATCTGGTCATATAGAATAACTTTTTGAATCAACAGGCTTGCGGCTCCCCCCAGAAAAAGCCCCAGAAGCATGATTCCTGCCAGGTTGAGACCGTATTTTATCATCCGGTGCAGGGCATAGCGCCGATCCTGCAATTGGGCGTAGCCGCTGCCCGAGACGGAAAAGGCAAGCTGAGCCAGCAGCAGATTGGCATGATGGCCCATCTCTTGACCATGGTGAAGCCCCAGCCGCTGGGCCACATCACCCAAGGCGCAGCAGTGCAGGCGGACGGTTGTGCCGGCGTCCGCCGCTTCCAGGGCAGAAAGTCTTGCCTCGTCGCTGAGCACCCATACATCCAGGAGACCGCCAAAGGGCAGCATCTGCAGCCTTTGCAGATAGTGCCGGGTTTTACTGATCTCATCAACAACATAATCGACGTAACGCGCCGGATTGTCAGTCGTATTGCCCGAAGAAAGACGGCTTATGGCCAGGCGGCCCTCGCGGAAGAATGTCTGCCGCAACCCGCCGCCCTGCACTTCGGTGAGGATCAATACGGTCTGCCCGCCGAGATCCAGCGGCTTGAGCATTTTCTCGGTCAGATAGGGGACTGAATGGATAGCGGCCAGCGGCGCCTTGTGACGGTGCAATACTGCAAGCCAGGGCTTCAGGATCTCCCCGTTGGTGATGGCGGAAAAAAGCGCCCGATCATCCCGGCGGCCTTTTTTTTCGCGGCCGATAATCTGCCAGCGGCGCCAGACTGCGGTGCGGAACAGGCGCTCTGCGGTGCGCCGCATGAGGTGTTCGCGACCCGACAGAACATGGGGCACGTTCTCTAAGCGGAATTCCTCCTCCACCAGATCCACCAGCATGCGGTTGGGAGTCCAGGGCTCTTCCCCGATCAATTCAGCAAAAGCGGCGACCCCTTCCTCACCGCCGGGAAAAAGGACGGCTTCGCGCAGCCGGCCTCCCCGCCAGGAATAAACGGTCAGGTCATCACCGGTAACAAAAAGCAGACGTTTACCATGCATGGCCATAGCCGTCACACCCTGATCTTGCTGATAAGATCATAAACAGGACCAAGCACGGAAAGTATGATCCAGCCGAGGACAGCGCCAAGCACCACGGTGAGCAGCGGCTCAAGCGCCGCCTCGACCTTGTCGATCCGCTCCTTCACATCCCGGTCATAGAAATAGCTGACATTACGCATGGCGCTCTCCAGATCACCGGTGTTCTCCCCGACGTTGACCATTCGCACGACTAAAGGCGGGAACATGCTGGTGCCGGCAAAAGCGACGCTCAGGCTTACACCCTCGGAAACCTGCCGGCGGCAGTCGCTTATGGCCCGGGAAATTGCCGCATTGCCCGAAACATGCATGGTGATATCGAGAATCTGGAGCACCGGAATACCGGACCGGTACATCAAAGAGAAAACTCTGGCAAACCGCGCAAGAATGATCTTTTTGAAGATATCGCCCAGCAACCACAAACGCAGCTTGCCGGCATCCACCCGCAGACGCACTTCCGGATTCAGACGCATGGCTAGGGCCAATCCTGCCCATGCCGCAAGGGGGATGCCGAGGAGGAGGTACCAGTAACGAGTGAAAATCTTCGAGGTGAAAAGCAAGGCCCTGGTGTGCACGGGCAGGGTCCCCTCCATGCTGGTGATGAACTGCACCAGTTGCGGCACCAGATAGATCATCAGGAAGGCAACCACCGAAAACACGATCGCGGCGACAAAGGAAGGATACATAAGCGCCTTCGTTGCCCGGGCGGCGATCTCATCATCCCATTTAAGGTTTTCGGCAATGTTCCGCAAAACAGCGGGCAGCTCCCCGCTCTGCTCGCCAACCCGAACCAGATTGACGAACACCGTATTGAAAATCCGCGGAAACTCTCCCAGGGCCGAGGAAAATGTGTGGCCGTCATTGATGCGATCGACAAGCGAGGAAATGATCTCCCGGAAACGCGGATTTTCCGTACTGTTGCGCAGATCCTCCAGACTGGTCAGCAGCACGACGCCGGCAGTAAGAAGCTGTTCCAGCTGGAAACAGAAATCGATCAAATCGCGGCGGTTGATATTCTTCCGGTACAGGCGCAGAGTCCGGCTGGTGACAGTCTTGCAGGAGAGCAGATCAAGGCCCATTCTGCCGATGCCGGCTTCCAGTTCATCGAGATTGGCGGCGACAAGGCGGCCGCGCCGAATACGGCCGACCGCATCCATAGCTTTGTACTGAAAAACCCTCATCTCTGCAACCTGTCGGTCATATCGACGACTCTGACAATCTCGTCAAGGCTGGTGATGCCTTCACCCACCCTGCGCACCGCATCATCGGCCAGGGTGGAAAATCCCATGCGTGAGGCAGTTTGGCGCAACTCCTTCAGGGTTGCCCGGCGGGCTATGCAGTCGTCGAGGTCATCATTCATCCGCAAAATTTCCATCAAGGCGACCCGCCCTTTGTAGCCCTGATAGTCACAGGCCTCACAGCCAACCCCGCGCCAGAGGCGAACCTCCTTTTCCTCGTCAAAGCCCATAAGACGGAGCTCGATTTCGGACGGCGCATAGGACTCCCGGCATTTGAAGCAGAGACGCCGCGCCAGCCGCTGGGCAACGATGCCGATGATGGCGCCGGCGAGAATTTCGGCCTGCAGGCCGATATCCAGAAGACGGGGGATGGCGCCCACAGCCGAATTGGTATGCAGGGTCGCATAAACCTGATGACCGGTCATCGCGGCCCGTAGGGCCATCTCTGCGGTATCCGCGTCGCGGATCTCGCCCACCAGGATGACGTCCGGATCCTGGCGCATCATGGCACGGATGCCGGTGGCGAAGGTAAGGCGGGCCGCCTCGTTGACCGCGGACTGACGGATGCCGAGCATGGGGTACTCCACCGGATCCTCCAGCGTCATAATATTGATGCCTTCCACGTTGATGGCGTTGAGCAGCGAATAAAGCGTGGTGGTTTTGCCGCTGCCGGTGGGACCGCACACCAGGATGATTCCCTCCGGCCTGGCCATCATGGTCTGCAGGGTGAACATCGCCTGCTCATTAAGACCGAGTTTTTCCATGGGCAGAATACCTTTCTGCCGGTCGAGGATGCGCATGACAATATTTTCCCCGTGCAGCGTCGGGAGCGCAGAGACGCGAAAATCAATGGTCCGGCCATAGAGGGAAAGCTGGGCGCGGCCGTCCTGCGGGGCCCGGGTTTCGGCGATATTGAGCCCGGCTATTACCTTGAGACGGACGACCATGGCCGACCAGTACTTGACATGCAGGCTGCGGACCTGGCGCATAACCCCGTCGATGCGGTAGCGGATGCGGAGGAAACCGGCTTCAGGCTCGAAGTGAATATCGGAAGCCCCCTTTTTCACCGCATCGGCAATAATGGCGTCCACCAGGCGTACCATGGGGTGGCTGAACTCGGCGCTCCCCATCAGCAGATTGGCCTGATCGATCTCCCCGGTTTCGATTTCCTGAAGAATCCCGTCAATGGACAGTTCAAAGCCATAGAACTGGTCAATGGCATGGATGATCTCGGCTTCGCCGGCCAGAACAGTTTCGATCTCAAGCTGGCCGCCGAGCAGTGAAGATATCTGGTCAACGGCAACCACGTTGAAGGTGTCGGCCATGGCCAGGAGGAGAATTTTCTCCTCTCGCTTGTAGGAAACCGGCAGAACCGAATAACGCTTGGCAATGGCAAGTGACACCAGCGCGATGGCATCGGCGTCGGGCACCGCATTGGCAAGATCGATGCTCTTCTTCTGCAGCGCCTCCCCCAGCGCGTCACGCAGGGTTGCTTCTGAAACAAAACCCAGCTTGACCATGATCTTGCCCAGCATTTCCCCGCAATTCTTCTGTTCAATAAGGGCGATGCGCAGTTGGTCCTGGGTGATGATTCCCCGATCCAGCAGAACATCGCCGATGCGTTGCGGTTTTTTCACGGTCATGGCGCGCTCGACTCCGGCAACAGTTCCAGCATGGCGATCCGCTCCATGGCAAGGGTGCGGTCAAAGGCGACCGGCAGCTGGTGACCGGCCAGATCAAGAGCTTCCTTGTAGTACTGAAGGGCCTCGCGGTTCCGGCCAAGGTGTTCAAGGCTGACCGCAAGATTAAAGGCATAGTCGGGGGCAAGGACGCCTGCCCCGTCTGTGCTTTTCCGCTCAAAGGCGAAGGCGGCGGCATATGAGTGCTGCGCCTCGGACCAGTTTTTCTGGGCAGCGTAGAGGTTTCCCAGCTCGAAATGCAGGGTGGCGGTTTCCGGATATTGGGCAAGCAGCAGCTTCAGTTCACTGACCTGCCGGGAAATATCGCTGCCCGGCGTCATGGCCAGCATCCCGGCCCGGGCCATGGGATCTCCAGGGTCACGCTCCAGCAGGCGCCGGTAATAGGTGAGGGCCAGCGCGGCATCACCCCGATGAAAGGCAATGGCGGCAAGACCAAGCAGGGCGCTACGCTGCAGGGGATCGGCCTGCAGGACCTGCAGATACCCCCCCTCGGCCCGTCCAATATCGCCACGTCGGTAGGCATCGTACGCCTCTGCCAGGGACGGGTCAATGGCGGGCGTGGCCTTACGCCGGGTAATGACAATGGGATTAATTGACGCAGTTTCGGAGACAGGCGCTTCCGCCTGACGTGTGGCATCAGCAACGGCATCGGGATCAGGTGGCGTCGGCGCAGGCCTTTCGGCCTCCACCGTAGACTGATTTCTCTGGGGGGCAGATTCCTCAACCGGCCCGCTCGCAACCTCCGGCACTGGAAGGGCCGGCGCGGACTGCGCACCGTCCGTAACCAGTTCTGCCGTGCCGGGGGTCTCCGGCGGCAGGGAGAGGGCTGGAGGCCCTTCGGGAATGGCAAGAATCCCGGCAGGTTTGGCCACAAAAATTCGGTAACCAAAATAGGAGGCGGCAGCCACCCCGAAGAAAATCAAGATGCCGACCACCGTCAGCAGCGCCGGGGACCGGAAGGCGTTGCGACCGGCGAACTGCTTCTTGGCAAGAAAAACAGTTCGCGCCCGGAGAGGAGAATCCCCGCCATCGGTCCGGTCCGCAAACGAAGAAGAGGTAGCCGGCCTTGATTGTGGTTCGGCATCGAGGCCGGGCGAAGCAGGTAGCGTCGCCGGCTCAACAACAGCCACGGCCGGTTCCGGCACGCCGAGCGATGCATCCTTTTCCGAAGCAAGATCAAGATTAAAAACAATGGCGCCATCGTCCGCGCCTTGTCCGGATGGGGCTTCCTGCAGGGGTATGTCGACGGCAGACTTCTCGGCGGTCTCGCCGGTATCAAGGACAAGGGGACCAATCTCCGGTTCAGAGACGGCTGCCGGCCCGCCAGGTTCTTGCGCCGCAACAACTGGAGCCGTTGCTGAGTCTCCGCCTCCCTCGGCCTGCTTTTTAGCCTTCTCCGCCCTGGTCAGGGCGTCCATCAGCAGACTCATGGGCCACTCCGCCAGAAACCCGAGCCGGGGGTATTGGCGCCGGACGGAGAGGACAGATAATCGCGGTACCGTGCCAATTCACTGTCCAGGCTGGCCTGGCGCACGATCATTGGACGCAGAAAAATGACCAGCTCCGTCTTGCTTGCCGTGTCGTCCCGGTAGCTGAACAGGTTGCCGAGCACTGGCACGCGGGAAAGGAGGGGAATGCCGACGGTACCCTTCTGCACGGAATCCTGCATCAAGCCACCGAGAACCGCAATCTGGCCGCTCGACACCTTAAGAATCGATTCCACCTCGCGCACCTGCACCTCCGGGACCCTGCTCTCCACCCCGGCATCGGCCAGGGCCGGGCTCGGATCATTCACATAGCCGAGAATCCGGGAGATGGTCGGCCGCACATTCAGGGTAACTTCATCACTCTCGCTGATCTGCGGGGTCACCGCCATGACGAAACCAATGGGCACGGTATGCACGGTGCTCTCATACGTGACAATGGCCGGACTGGCGTCGGTGGGCGGCGTGACTTCGACTTCGATGGTGAAATAGATCTTGTTATCCACCACCTTCAGCATGGCCGTCTGGTTGTTTAAAACCATCAACTTGGGGCTGGAGAGAACCTTGAGATCACCGAACTGCTCCAGCATCTTGATGGTGGTCAGCAGCTTCTCGGAATCCCCGCTTTTATCGATGGTCAGTGTCGTTACCGGCGCGGATGCGAAATTGACCCCGGTAAGATTCTGGCTGAAGCTGAGTCTCCCGCCGTTGCGCCCGAGCATCGACCAGTCAACCCCGGTCTGATACTGATCACTGAGTTTTACCTCCACCACCGTGGCCTCGATGAGAACCTGGTGCAGGGCCCGGGTCAGCAACAGATCGATGAAATGTTGGAGGTCTTCATGCTGCCGAGCGGTTGCCCGTACCGAGATGAGCCCGCTTTCGGGGTTGCTCATGATCGTAGTGGAGGCCTCGCTGCCGCCGCTATCCTCGATGATACCGCTGATATTGGTCAGCAGAGTCTGCCAGAACTGGTTATTTGACTCCTGGGTGAGGTTGGTTGTGGAGTTATTGGTGCCGGAGCCTCCGGTTCCGCCGCCGACCGAAGAATTGCCCGTGGTGGAAATGGCGGTGGCCACGCTCACCTCGCCGATGGACTTGCGGCTGATGTTGACATAATCAATCTTGTAGGTGCGCAAAAAAGGCTTATCCGGGACAACAATGAGATTGGGGCCGTTGATTTCCCAACGCAGATCCACCTGCCTCGCAATGCGTGCGAGAATCTGCGGCAGGGTCTGATCAACAGCGTTGAGGGTCACTGTCCCGGAAACCTCCGGGTGAACGTCAATATTCAACGCGGCATCGCGGGCCAGAGCGAAGAACAGCTCGCGCACCGGCACATCATGCACCTCCACGGTGAATAGATCGAGTTTCTGTTCCGCGACCGTCGGTGCGACCACCGGAGGATGGCGGACCACCTCGGGAACTGGTGTGGCGGTCTGGGGCTCGGGCGCAAGATGGCGACCGCTTACGGGCCGCTCCGGCAGCGAGACGCCACAGCCAGCGACAACGGCAGCCAGCGCAAGAAGAAGACAGCAATGGGGAAAAAATCGCATATGTTGCTATTCCTTTAGGAAAAATCTCAGCCTGCTCTCCCCAAACGGGGCGTTCCCCCGCGCATGGTAAGAATATTACGGACAAAGGGCTGATAAATGCACAAGCTCGGAGGCAGTTCTGCCAGCGCTACCCGGGCGGCGCTGGCCTCCGGAAACGCTTTGAAAACCACCATCCACTTACCCGGATCCTCTCCGGAAGACACAGGACAGGCATAAATATCATTCAGCAGGCCCTCCTGTCGGGCCTGGGCAAGAAACCGCTCCATTACGGCATCGGAGCCGGGGAAGACCGTCACCAGTTGAATGGTGTAGGAGTCTGGCGTAACCGCGGACAGCCATTGCCGGCCAGCGGCCAGCCGCTGGCCGAAGAGACTCTCCTCCGGCAACGACTCGCCCATGGCAACAGATGCAGGATGGGCGGCGTGAAGAGTGTCGGCAGGAGGAACTGCTGCCGCCGACACAGGCGGGGCAGCAGCAGATACGTTCCAGATCGGCGGAAAACCATCGGAGAAACGAAGAAGCGCCCCAACAAGTCCGAGCGCCAGAATGACGAGACCAATCGCCATGTTCCATCGCAAAAAAAGAACAGCACCCCCGAATTCGCTGTCACGGACTGCGGCTCGGACGTGTCTTGGTTTCACTGTGAATGCCGCCTCGGCATAGGCTGCCAGCAAAGCCTTGTCCGCCAGAATGTTGATACGGCGACTGAGACCACCCGATGCCCTGGCGATCAGCCGTTCGGCCCCGTCGCTGAATACGCCAGGCCTTGTGCAGCCTGCGGCATGCAGGCGGAAACGGAGATAATCTCGCGTCTCTGCGGCGGCAAAGGCTCCCAGGTAGAAACTGTGGGTAATCCTTTCCCGTAACTGGCGGATATTGCGCATCCGCAATTTTTTATCCAGCTCCGGCTGTCCGAACAGCACGATCTGCAGCAGCTTGCTCCGATGTGTTTCCAGATTGCTGAGCAACCGAATTTCCTCAAGGGTCTCCAGGGCCATGCCCTGCGCCTCCTCGACAAATACCACCACGCTGTGGCCTGCGGCGTGCTGTTTGAGGAGATATTCCTGCAGAAGCTGCATCACAACCAGCCGCTCAGTGCTTCTCTCAACCGGAAGCTTAAGCTCAAAAGCTATGGCATAAAGAATATCGAGCGGGGAAAGGCTTGGATTGGCAAGATAGACTATTTCGACGGACGCCGGCAACCGCTGGGCCAGCATGCGGCAGAGCATGGTCTTACCGCTGCCCACTTCACCAACAACCTTGACGATCCCCTCCCCAGAGGTAATCGCGTATGCCAGGGCTTCAAGAACGGCCCCGCGCCCACCACCGGGAAAAAAGAGGTCCGGATCAGGCGTAATTCGGAAAGGATGACTCGCCAGGGAGAAATAGTCGATATACATGGGAAAATCTTATTTCCGGACCCGCCGATATAGCAGAAAAAAATCAAAGGTGGCGAGGCCAGACCGGAAAATATTGAGCATCCTTTTGTCAAAAAAATTATTTTTTTTGAATAATTAATAATAGTTTGCATTAAATCTCATTAGAATGTCAAAAAAAAACTCAACCGCCGTCGCTTATTAAACATGTGAGTTCATTGGTGAAGGGAAAACAGGCTTAACCATTTCCCATGCTTTCGTATCGGCAGGCATGCCTTAAGTCATAAATTTTTTGGAGATTCAGCCATCACTCAGGGGTAGTGTCAAACGCCTTGGATAATCGCAACGCCATGTTGAAGCGGTAGGGATTCAACGGACACTTTCTTAACCCATATTTAAAGAAAAAATAACCCGGTGAACGGTTACTATTCATCTTCTTTTCCATGGCGGCTTTCAGTTCCTCATCAAACTTGGCGCTGACAATGCCTTCATAGGCAAGGGAATTTTCGATAACATTGAGCAGAGAAAGCCAGGCCGGAAATTTTGCTGCATACGCGGCTGCATAATTGACGAGCTTGTCGGAATTGGCGGGAAAATCAACCGGGAGCAAGATTTTTTTTCATGTCACTCATTTCCTTTCCTCCACATTTCAGGTAAAATAGCGCCTTGTCAGTTGAAAATTATCTCATTTGGCTATGAAAATCATTGGAAAAACCATCAGCACAGTATAGATGATTTTTTTCATGAATCCGTTGAAATCGTGGCGTATTTATTCCTCTTTTCCGCCTTCAACCATTACTTTTGCACTCTATGGACAAAGACAACATATATCAGGATCCGCAGGTCCCTGCTGATTTTACTTTCAACTCCAGGGTAGCTGAAGTTTTTGATGACATGCTGCAGCGCTCCGTGCCGTGTTACCACCAGGTGATCGATATGACGGCCACCCTGCTTGCTCGATTCGTCAACAAAGGAGACAGGATTTACGACTTGGGCTGCTCCACCGGCACCACCCTGCTTGAACTTTCCAGGCGCATGGCGGCAAGCGAGCTTGAATTTGTCGGCATAGACAGCTCTGCCGCCATGATTGACAAAGCGGAACTGAAGGCGGAGATGTTCGCCAAACAGGGCGCCATTCGTTTTATCCATGGCGATATCGCGGCAATGGAACTTGAGCCGTGCGGTGCTTTTATACTCAACTACACCCTGCAGTTCATCCGCCCCATGGCCCGCCAGAGTTTCCTGACCCGTCTCCATGATGCGCTGAAACCGGGAGGGGTGCTGATTATCAGTGAAAAGATCCTTTGTCATGATCTGCGGATCAACAGTGCCTTTATCGACTTTTACCACGATTTCAAACGAGGCCAGGGATATACGGAGACGGAAATAGCCAGGAAGCGTGCCGCTCTGGAAAATATCCTCATTCCGTTTTCCATCAAGGAAAACAGCGAACTCTTAAAAAAATCCGGTTTCAGCCATGTGGAAACATTTTTCCAGTGGTTTAATTTCGCCTCCTTTGTCGCAGTCAAGGATTAAACGGTGTCAGACACGGACGATTATCTCCACCTGCTGCCTTCTGCCAGACATACGGAAATACTGGCACTGCGCAAGGAAAACCGGCGCAAGCTCTTCAGCCGCAAAAAGGGTTTTCTCGCCTACCGATTGCCCTATGAGTCGGTCTGCCATCTGCGGGCCTCATCCCTTGATCTGGCAGGTGATGTGGTCCGCATCGGCAGCTCCGGGGATATCACGGCGGAAGAACGGCAGCGGGTCTATCAGGTCCTGCGGGGTTTCATGCCGTGGCGCAAGGGGCCGTTTCAGGTTTTCGGCCTGGACATTGACGCGGAATGGCGCAGCAACCGCAAATGGGACCGCCTGCTGCCGGTGCTGCCTGATCTCAAGGGCAAAATCATCGCCGATATCGGCTGCAACAACGGCTATTACATGTTCCGCATGGCCCACCATAATCCCCAGGCGGTCATCGGCTTTGAACCTTATCACCACCACTATTTCACCTTTCTGACTTTAAACAGCTTTGCCGGGCTGGCCAATCTCCATCTGGAACTTTTAGGGGTAGAGCATCTCCCGCTTTATGAGGCATGCTTTGACGTCATCTTTCTCCTGGGCATCATCTACCACCGCATCTCACCGGTTGAGATGCTGAAAGACGTCTGGAAAAGCATGAAGAAAGGCGGCACGCTGCTTGTTGAATCACAGGCCATACCGGGAGATGAACCGGTGGCCCTTTTCCCTGAGGAGCGCTACGCCAAGGTGCCGGGCACCTATTTTGTGCCAACGGCCAACTGTCTGAAAAACTGGATGAAAAGGGCGGGTTTTCGGGATGTGGAAATTTTCTGCAGCCATGCGATGAGCAGCGTGGAACAGCGTCGCACGGAGTGGATGGTTTTTGAATCCTATGATGATTTTATCGATGCCCGGAACCCGGCGCTGACCGTGGAAGGGTATCCGGCGCCGTTGCGGGTTTTTGTCAAAGGCATTGCCTGAAGCCGCCTACCTGTCGTTTTTCCGGCTGTTCAATGAAATCCGCTCGACAACTTTTCGGAAATAATCGTCCTGGGCGGCCAAATTTGTCGGGCTTTTCCGCGAGGCCTCCAACTTCATGAGCAGAACATTGAGTTTTTTCATTTGCTTGAGACGGACATGCTCATCCTCGGTGCGGGCAATCATCTCCTCAAGGGTCTGGATTTCCTTTTTCGCCTCAATTTCCGGAGGCAGATAGCCGGCATTCTTTAACATCTTGTAGGCTATTTTCAGATCATCCGGCACCAGCGGGTCATCGTCTTTGGGCAACGGCATATTCTTCCACTTGGCAAAGTTGAGGCTGCCATCTTCTATGGCCTGACTGATCTTACGTTCTGCAATGCGGGTCAAAAGATCCATGAATGATCTCGTGGTTAATCGTTAATCTGGGCTGCCCGGGGAGAAAAACAACCTCAACTTCGTCAAGGAGCCCCAGGGCTATCAGCCGTTCGTTCGAACATCTTTTCTGTCCATGGAAAAGCGATCGGTCGGCGGCGGAGAGAATAAGACGTATTTTAGCGCAGGCTCGCTCTTTTTGCAAGATGGTCAGACTCTTTCTTACCCTTTTGAAATAAAGGCGGGACAGGACAAGCTCGCCAAAGGCGGGATGATAAGGGCCGGCAACAAGATCATGCTCAAGGGCGGCCGACGGCTGCAGCCCCATGCGGACAACAGGGATGCCGGCAGCAGCAAAGATTTCCTTGAGCCGGGCGCAGAGGGCCACCGCCCTGTTCAGGGTCAAAGGCTGATAGCGGCCGGCGGCCAGCAGGTCCGCCAGGGGGCTTGCCTTGAGCACCAGAGTGGGATAAATCCTGACCATATCAGGCCGCAGAGAAGCCAGACGGCGCGCCCCGGCCAGCACCCCGGCCGTTGTCTCCCCCGGCAGCCCCACCATGAGCTGGCCGCCGACACCGATTCCCGCCCGGCGCAGATGAACAAAGGCCTCTGCAACCTGCTCCGCCGTATGGCCGCGCCTGCTCCTTGCCAGCACCTCGGCATCAAAGGACTGGATGCCAAGCTCCACTATCCCCACCCCCCGCTCTTTTAAAAACAGGGCCTTGCCATGATCGATATAATCAGGCCGGGTGGAAAGGCGGATCAGGTCAACCACGCCCCGGTCGATAAACGGTCTGACCGCCCCGAGCAGCTCCTCTTGCCTGCCACGGTCAAGCCCGGTAAAACTGCCCCCGTAAAAGGCCACCTGCACCTGCCGCTTTCTGTCCCTGGGCCACTCAAGGCAGCGGGGAATTTCATCGTTGACCATCTCAGCCGTGAGCCACTGGCTGTTGCCGGTGATGACATGCTGATTGCAGAAGACACACTGATGGGGGCAGCCCTGATGGGCAATAAAAAAAGGGATGATAAAAGGGGACGACGCCACGCGGATCAGCCGATGGTGTCAACCGCGGCAAACTCAGGCTCATGCAGGGGCAGCAGGATATCCGCCATGTCCCGCACCTTGAGCATCATGTCATAGGCCGCGTAGGTGTTGATGCTTGTGCCGGGGGGAATCACCTCAAGCTCCATGGCCCGCACCGCCGCCGGCGGATCGAAATTTTCCCTGATCACGCAGAAACCGGTAATGGCCGCCCTGCCCTGGGCCGTGTCGACCAGCACGGTCAGCCCGCCCGGGGAATGCGCCGGGGTGTGGAGCACCGAAATACCCGGCACGATCTGCCGGTCATTGCTGATGATATCAATCTGCCCGGCCTCTTCAATTTCCAGGATATAATCCTCCACATACCGGTAATCCAGCGGATGGGGATCATGGATGGTGGCAAGTTCCTTATCATGGATGAAGAACCTGGCATTGACGCATTTATAGTCATTCTCACAGTGGTCGGCATGGAGATGGGTGTGGATGACCAAGTCGATATCTTCCGCCTTGAGCCCCCATTTGGCCAGCCCCTCCTCAAAGGTATAGATGGGGCCGCCGATGTTCTTCTCCCTGTCCGCCGACTGGATGGGACGCATCTCACCGGTATCCACCAGGATTTTTTTGTACCCTCCCTCAAGGTACCAGCAGTAAATGGGGATGGTATAGGGTTTGCCGTAATCATGCTGATAGGTCATCATGCCCTTATCAAATACCTTTGTTCCCATGACAATGGGATGAATTTTATAAACGCTCATTTTGTACCTCGGTCTGTATTATTTGATGCGGCTATTGCCGTAAATATTATCGCCTTCAACCATTGACATCTGTCACGTGACAGATTACAATCAACCTATGATAAAAACATTTGCCGACAAAGAAACACAACAGCTTTTTATTACCGGCAAATCAAAACGCCTACCATCTGAATTAATCAGAAGGGCGGTAAGGCGTTTAGAGTATATCCATTATGCAATAACCTTAAATGATCTCATGGCGCCCCCAAGCAACCGGTTGCATGCACTACAAGGAGATAGGAAAGGGCAACATTCGATATCAATCAATGACCAATGGCGAATCTGTTTCCGTTTCATTGAAGGCGATGCCTACGATGTTGAAATTACCGATTACCATTAAGGATAGGAACATGACTATACCAAACACCACAAAAAGAGAATTACCTCCAACACATCCCGGTGAAATGCTTAAGGAAGATTTCATGCCGGATT
>Ga0180007_10002300_pt1 | contig 23108 bp, 19 predicted proteins | sample MM_PC_MetaG_FD_121122 | JGI IMG/M metagenome (GOLD analysis project Ga0180007, IMG submission 121122) | Groundwater microbial communities from the Aspo Hard Rock Laboratory (HRL) deep subsurface site, Sweden - MM_PC_MetaG | ecosystem: Environmental > Aquatic > Deep subsurface > Groundwater... | reverse complement strand
TATGAAATTTTCAATCGGCATAGTTGGCCTGCCCAATGTGGGCAAGTCAACTTTATTTCAAGCTTTAACCAAAAAACAGGTAGACACTTCCAACTACCCTTTCTGCACTATTGATCCAAACGTGGGTGTTGTAGAAGTGCCTGATGAACGTTTAGTTAGCTTGGCGTCAATTTATAAACCGGAAAAGATTGTGCCGACCGTGATTGAGTTTGTTGATATCGCCGGTTTAGTTAAGGGTGCGCATAAAGGTGAAGGTTTGGGCAATGCTTTCCTGGCCAATATCCGTGAGGTCACAGCAATTTGCCAGGTAGTCAGGCAGTTTAGTGATGCGGACGTGGTACATGTCAATGGCGAAATCAATCCAGAGGATGACAGGCAGACAATTAATTTGGAGATGATTTATGCGGATATGGCCACTCTGGATAACAGGCTGGAGGATATTGAACCCAAGGCAAAAAGCGGCGATAAAAAAATTAAACAGTTAGTGGATATTTATGCAAAAGCTAAAACATTCTTGGATACAGGGGAATTACTGTCCCGAGCAGATTTTAATAAAGATGAATTAAAAGTAATTTCTGAACTCAATTTATTGACCATGAAACCAATGCTGTATATTCTCAATGCCGATGAAGCTGATGCAGCCACTGAAAAACCTGGTTTTTTAACTATTAGCGCCAAAGTGGAGTCAGAGTTAGCCGAAATGCCCCTTAATGAAGCTATGGATTATTTAAAGTCTTTAGGTTTGCAAAGCACCGGCTTGGAAAGGCTTATCAAAGCGTCTTATGAATTGCTTGATTTAATTACATTTTTTACGGCCGGTCCCAAGGAAGTTCATGCCTGGACAGTAAAAAGAGGCGCTCTGGCGCCAGTAGCCGGCGGCAGGATTCATTCTGATTTTGAACTAAAGTTTATTCGTGCAGAAGTTGCTAAATGGCAGGACGTAGTTGAGTACGGCGGTGAATTACCGGCTAAAGAAAAAGGAAAAATTAAAATTGAAGGGCGGGAATATGTAGTTAAGGATGGTGATGTGATTTATTTCCGAATATAAAAATGAAATGTATATTAAAAACACAAGCTATTTTTAATATTTGTGATAAAATTATTAATTTGATATAATAATATTATAAAGATCTTTGAGAATGATTTAGCGTCAAGGAGGCCTTTTTGGCTGAAAAAAACAGAGAAGATGACCCCAGGAATGGTCATCTTAGACGCAGATTAAGACAATTTGCACGGGCGAAATTAATTGCCTCTGCAGGAAAATCGTCCACCTCAAAAACGATAGGAGCTTGTAATGGGAAAAACATTTTCTGTACAAGATAGTTCAATAATAGGAAGAGGAGGTGGTCTATCGAGTCGAGGAGAATTTCTCCTCGCATGCGGGGCTTATCCCCCTGCCCTCACGAACAATGTCATAAACCCGCCTCAGCGTTCGTGTTGTATGAGGTAAATACTAGTGAAAAGAAGGAGGATTGAATTTAAACCGAGGTGTGTTTAATCAGCCTCGGTTTTTTTATGATATTTAAAAATGAATATTTCCCTTTCAACTTTTTGGTCAGGACGCTGGTAAACTAGCGAGCCACGGGCCGTGGGTCCGACCTTGGCAAAGAGTGAAATTTTTTCTTGGATAGGATTAATACGGTTAAAACCTATTTTACCCAGCTGCTCAAGGATTTTCAATGAGTAAATGCCGTGATCAGTTTTAAAAAGAGGGAAAACAATAACCAGCCTGGAATTTTGCTTGACCATCTTGGCCAGTGAGTTGAAAGATGCCAGATAAAGTGATTCCAGTTCCTGGATAATAGCCAGCATGCTGATTACGCTGATATTTTTTCTGATGAGCGGGCCTAGGTATGGCTCGGTAACTACTATGTCAATTGAATTGGTTGGAATTTTTTCTGGCAGTTTTTTTATGTCTGAAAGTATTAATTTACTTTTAATATTATTTAACTTATATTTGCCGGCTAGCCATTTAAGGTTTTCCTTAGTGTCATTAATGGCTTTTTCACTGATGTCACTGCCAGTAATATTTTTGTAACCCATCAGGGCAGCTTCTTGGAGTACTGTGCCTGAGCCGCAAAAAGGATCAAGGAGTTTTTTTTGGGAATCACCTTGGGCAAGGTTAAGCATTATCTGAGTTAGCTTAGGCGGCAGCATGCCGGAATGAGCATCCCTTTGGGGACGACCGTAATCCCGTTCAGAATATTCCTCAAAATCCTGTACCGCTACGGTTTTGCATAGGTAAAAAGAATATAAACCGCTGATTACCAGGATATCAGCACCCTTGGCAATCATCTTGTTTTTTGTTACCTGTACGCTGGTCAGTACGCCGTCCTGGGCAGAAATAAATCTGCCTTTATGGTGTTTTTTTAGTAATTCTTTTTTCAGGCGCAAGCCGAGAGTATTAAGCTCAGCATGGTAGCGCCACAGGGTATCTCCATATAGGCTAAAGCCGAAGATAATTTTTTTATCTGATTTATTGGTAAATTTATTTATCAGATAGTCGGTTGTCAGAGAACTTATCAGCTCTTTTAACGTTTTAAACTCTTCAACTACTTCTCCAATTTTGATTGTGCCACCGAGGCTGGCTTGCCATTTTTTAGCCTCAAAAGACGAATCAGCCTCTAGAATAAGGGCATTTTTGGTCAGGTCAATAATGCGTAATTTGTTAGTCAAGGCCGGCTCCCGGTTGAATATCTCGGCAATTGAGAGGATGGGATTTCGGCCCAAGATGATGCAATAACGATTCATAGATGTATTATATAACAAAGTAGGGAAATGGGCTAAACCACTAAAATTGGCCTGAACTTGCTATATTTTATGCTATATGATAAGCTGGATTGTAATGTTGGAGTGAGAGTAACGGCTTTTTTTTAATCTAAATTATTGTTAAAAATTACATAAATTATTAATATGTTGCAAAATTACGAATTATTATTCATAATTTCTTTGAAGAAGGCCGGCGAAAAGTCGCATGAAGCGTTGGTAAAAAAAATCCAAAAAGTAATTACTGATTCCGGAGGTTCTATGGTTACTCTAGAGGATTGGGGACGCAGAAGGCTTGCTTATGAAATAAATGGCGAGAAATTTTGCAATTATATCCTGATGGAATTTGAAATTGAGAACGAGCATATAAAAAAAATTACCTCAGCCATCAAATTAATGCCGGAAATAATCAGGCACTCTTTAGTGCAGAAGCGCATTAAATCAGAAAAGGAGCTGGCTAAAGAACAGCGCATCAAAGAAAAAATTGCTGCCAAAGAAGAGCAAGAGCAAGAAAAAGAAAAGGAAGTAGCCAAACCGGCAGTTGTTGAAAAAAAGACAGAACCGGAAAAGCCCAAACCAACAGAGCCAAAAATCAGTCTTGAAGATTTGGATAAAAAACTTGATGACATTTTAAAAGAAGAAATATAATATAGGATCCATAAAATAAATTATATGAATTTAAACAAAGCAATGATCATTGGGAATATAACCCGCGATCCAGAGGTCAGGACCACGCCAAATGGGCAAACCGTCGCTTCTTTTGGGGTAGCCACGAATCGCCGCTGGACCGACAAGTCTGGCCAGAAAAAAGAGCAGGTTGAATACCACAATATTGTAGCCTGGCGGAAATTGGCTGAAATTATTGGGCAGTATCTGAAAAAAGGCAGCAAGGTTTATATTGAAGGCCGGATGCAAACTCGCTCATGGGATGACCAGAGCGGCAATAAACGTTATCGTACAGAAATTATTACTGAAAATATGATTATGCTTGATAAGGCCGGAGCAGGCGGTGCGATGCCTACTAATAGCCAAGCCCAGAATTCGTCTGCCAATGAGGGTGAAGGCGCTCAGCCAGCCCCGTCATCTGATGAGCCGGAAATTAATGTTGAAGATATACCATTTTAAAAAGTTTATTAGAAAATAATGCGCAATAGAAATTCGTCAAAGATAAATCAGCCGAGACTGACAGCCAAGATGAGGGTATGCCATTTTTGTACACATGGCATTCGCGAGGTGGATTATAAGGAGACCCAAGTTTTACAGAAGTTTTTGTCGTCCTATGCTAAGATTCTGCCGCGAAAAAAGACCGGCTTATGTGCTAAGCACCAGAGAAAGCTGGCTCAATCTGTTAAGCGGGCCAGGCAAATGGCGTTAATCCCATACACAACCAGATAATAACTTATGCTCAGTATTAATAATATAAAATCCGGCACCTATATCACGTTCCGAGGAGACCCTTTTGTAGTGATGAAACATGATTTTGTTAAAATGGGCCGCGGCAAGGGAGTCATGCGCGCTACTATTAAAAACCTTAAAACCGGGAAAATTCTTGAAGAAAGCTTTAAAGGCCAGGAAAAAGTGGAACAAGCTGATATTAAGCATTCAAAAGCTAATTACTTGTATAAGGAAGATAGTAATTACTATTTCATGGACAATGAGTCGTATGACCAGTTTTTTATTACTGAAGAGCAGATTGGCGATAAGAAAGAATTTTTATTTGAGAATATGGAAGCCGAGGTATTAAATTATAATAATGAGCCAATTAATATTGAAATACCCAATAAGATAAAGCTAAAAGTTAAGCAGTCTCCGCCCGGTATTCGCGGTGACACTGCCCAGGGATCAGTGACTAAGAAAGTTATCCTGGAAAATGATTATGTAGTTGATACGCCTTTATTTATTAAAGAGGGTGATTTATTAGAAATTAATACTGAAACCGGCAAGTACGTTGGTAAAGTAAATACTGGTAAATGATTTAGATGTGTTATGAAGATAAAATAAAACGCCATCAATACATGTGGCGTTTTTTGATAGCTATTATTGGACAATCTCACGCTTCTCACTTGATGGCACTGCTTCCCACATGACCATATTAGGGTCATTCGTAGCAAAAATATTATATTTTAGGGTTGATTTGATTGTGTTCCCACCCCGGTCTGTCCATGTGTGAGCATGTTCTTCTGTGCGGAGTTTTTCTCCTTTTTTTAGCATATGCCCTCCTTCAATAAGGATCCATTTCAATTTTAAATAAGCTTAGTTTAATATTATTGGACTGTCAATACATGTATTGCCAATAGAAATTTAAGCTAAGCCGATTTTTTTCTTTATTTGCACCAGGTTTTTTTGGGCAATGCGTTTGGCCTTGGCGCTGCCTTGTTTAAGCACATTTTCTATCTCTTTAGGATTTTTTATCAGCTGGGCGCGTTGCCTTCGGAATTTCGCTAAGGCCGGATTTTTTATTATTTTATCAGCCAGCAATGTTTTAAATTCTGAAAAGTGGATGTTGCCATCCTCAAGATGATTAATAAATTTTCTCCTGTCACTTGTTTCAGCAAAGATGTACAGTAGCATATAAAAATTAAATAAAGCCATGAAAGTCTTGAATTTATTGGCACCCAGGCGTTTGGCAATGGCACTTAGGTCCTGCTCAGCTTTAATTTCCTTGTCAGGCGGATATTCAGTGGCCATATCCTTGAATTCAATATTAACTTCCTTGGTATTTTTCAGGAATTCCCTGATAATGTCTTTTTCATCGCCAGTGGCAGTGGGCATGGATTTGACTTTATTTTCAATAGTAGCTGGAGAGTCGGCTAGGGCGATATATGATTTTGGCCCGAGGCTTTTGCTCATTTTTTTGGTTGGGTCAGTCAGGCTCATAATTTTCGGAGTAGGTGTTATTTTTTCTTTAGGTTCTATAAAAGTCTTACCATAGCGGGTATTAAAGCTTCTGGCAATTTCACGAGTAATTTCTAAATGAGGCAGCTGGTCAATGCCCACCGGGATAATATTTGCTTTATACAGTAGTATGTCAGCCGCCATAAGCACGGGGTAGTCCATTAAACCCATGTTTAAGTTATGAGCAAAACGTTCTGATTTTTCTTTGTAAGTAGGTACCCGTTCAAGCCAGGAAACCGGCGTAATGCAATTCAAGATCCAGGCCAGGTCAGTGTGTTCAGGTACCATGGACTGGAGCATGACAATGCTCTTGGCTGGCGATACTCCGGCTGCCAGAAAATCGACAGCCGTATCAAAAATACGCTGTTCCAGTTCTTTAGGCTCCGGGCCTTCGGTTAAAGCATGATAGTCAACTATCTGGAAAATACAGTCGTTATTTTTGTCTTTCTGCAGCTCAAGCCAGGACTGGATTGCCCCGAAGTAATTGCCAATATGAAGTTGCCCTGACGGTTGGATGCCGGATAATACTACGTGTTTCATAAAGTTAGTTTATCATAATTATATTTTTTTGCAATTTAAGATTTACCGCCTCAATTTTTATGTGTTATAATTATTTTATAAGTAATATTAGTTAATAAATAAATAAAGAAACTATGAAAAAAACGCTATTAATTAGCTTGGCTCTGGTGGTGGTAATTGGGACAGGGGTTTTTGCTGTGCAATTTAAAAATGTAAAAGCCCAAACCGGCCCTAAAATTATGAATGTTGATGTAAATGTTACACTAAATGACATTAGTTTCCGCTGGAATACTGATGTTAGCACAACCGGTGTAGTTAAAATTGGAACAAGTTCAGGAAGTTATATTTATACATTAGAGAGCAGTACTTCTACCTCATCTCACTATGTTTGGACACGAGATGTTGACCTTGAATATGAAACAGTTTATTACTATGTGATTGAAGCAACAGATTTAGAGGGCAATACAACTACTTCTGAGGAATATTCTATTACAACCTCGTCACAAAATCTCCGCTTTGATAAATTCGAGATATATGATATTGCTAGTGATAAAGTATATGTTCATTCATTAACGAATAAAAGTGCTTTCCCTGGTGTAATGATTGGCACTACTCAAGAAAATTTAACAGCTCCAGAAAATATTAACGGGGATATATACAGTATTGGTGGTGCACAAACACAAAAATGGATTGTTTCTGGCTTAACACCGAATACGACCTATTATATTCAAGCAACTGCTAGACGAAGCGGAACAATGCTTGGTTATTATGAAGAAGCTGATTCAACTGAATCTGATATTTTATCATTCACCACAACTGGGTTAGCAAAGGTAAATTCAATTAATCCTACACAAGGACCAAATGGGATCGAAGTGACAATATCAGGTGAGAATTTTGGTGCATCAGATTTTGCTACAAAACTAGTTGGGATTGGATGTAGTCCAATAAATTATTCTAATTGTTTTAGTGCGGATATTATTTCATGGTCAGATTCAAGTATAGTTATTGAAACAAACTCGCATTCTTCAACCGGACCAGTTTATGTGGCAAAAAGGTGGAATGTTGGAACTTCAGATTTTGATGCTTTTACTGTTCAGGGTCCGGAGTTTAGGGTTGTAGGGAGTGGATCAGCTGCAACTGATACCAATACAGGTCCTGTAGGAACAACTGTTAATTATTTAAATGAAGGTTTTGATTGCAGCTTTTCAACATCCATACAAGATGAAGATACAATTAAGGTAAATTCGCTATTTACTGATGGTAGTGATACTGATTCATACCTAGAAAGTGTTTATAATTTATACAATGATAATTGGGGACGCTATCCCAGATGTACCGAAATGCAGTTCCACTTAGATCATTCAACTCCTTTGGACAGATTAACTAATTGGTTAGCAGAAGAAACTATTGACGAGAAGTATGGGTGTAAATACTCAACAACTTTGTCCGATGACAATACTGTCAGAGTAAAAAGCTTATTTACTTTAGGCAGCGATAATGATGAGTATCTAGGTGAAGTATATGATGCTTATTATGATAATTGGGGACGCTATCCCAGATGTACCGAAATGCAGTTTCATCTGGACCATGCTACGCCTATTAAGAGATTAACCAGTTGGTTAGAAGAAAATGTACCTGAAGCAACCACGACTACTGAGGTTGATGTGCCATTAACCCCAAGTGACATTACCGGTACCAAAATAGAATTTGAAGATGTTGGTTCCACGGTTGGTTTGAAAGATGAAACCCAATCATTATCATTTAAAGACACGGATGAAATTACCTTTACAGGTACAACTACGCCTAATTCTGTAGTAACCCTGGAAATTGCCAGTGAAGCCGCGATGGTGGTTACAACCAGAAGTAATAATGAGGGGTATTGGGTTTATACATTACCTGGACCTTTAGAAACCGGTAATCACACGGTAAAGGTGGCCGTAACCGACACCAGCGGTGAAGCAATAAGTGAAAGTGAAGCAGTTAGTTTCAAGGTTACTTCTTCATCATCAGTTACTTCAACAATTACGGATACTCTAGAAGAAGCTGGTTTTACTACTACCACCTGGTTAATTATTGGAGCCGCGGCAGTTGTTATAGTAATATTGATATTCGTTATTGCTAAGAAAAAACCAGTCCAGCCGAAAGAATAGCAGTTTAGTATAAACCAAAAAGCCCTGAATATATCAGGGCTTTTTGTATTGTGAGGGTTTTAAACTTTTATAACCACCCCGCTTCCCCTTCGCCCCTGCTCAGGGTTCGCGGGGCAAGCAGGCATGACCACCCCGTACAATTACTCATCTTATTCGCAATTTACGGGGCGAGAGTTGGTTGTAAATTAACTAGTGATAATTTAACCGTATTTAGCTTATACTTTTATTACTACGGGCATGACCATGGGGCGGCGTTCAGTTTTGGTGAATAAAAATTGTCCGATTTGGTCGCGGATTTTATTTTTTATATACACATCATCAGCTTTAGCGCGCGGTTCTTTGTCTGTTAGGATTTGTTTTACTTTTTTCCGCACCTGCTCTAATAATGTTTTGTTTTCTTTCATATAAATAAAGCCGCGCGAGATAATGTCTGGGCTATTAATTATATTGCCTGTTTTTGAGTCAATTGTAACAATGATTACAAACATGCCGTCACCCGCTAGTAGCTGCCGGTCTCGTAGAACCACATTAGATACGTCCCCAACACCCAGCCCGTCAACGAAGATATAGTGGGAAGGTACTTTCTTAGGGAGAATTTGGGCTTTATTATTTGCCAGCTCTAAAACTGAGCCATTATCCAGGATAAAAATATTATTTTTAGGATAACCATTGCGGATGGCTAATTTTTCCGCTTCTTTGAGGTAGTAATGATTAGCATAAACAGGCAGGAAATAAGTGGGCCTTATTTGTTTAACAACAGTGATTAAATCCTGAGCATTGCTATGTCCACTGGAATGGACATCCATAATTTCCGTGTGCACGACATTGTCGCAAAGACGGTATAAATTATCTTTAAGTTTTTGAATAGTTCTTTCATTCCCGGGAATGATGGATGAGGAAAAGACAACCGTATCCTGCTTTTTAATTTTAATGAAGCGGTGGTTCTTGCTGATGATTCTTGAGAGTACCGCCCGGGGCTCGCCTTGGGCGCCAGTGCACATGATTATGACGCGCCGATCCGGAAATTTATTTATTTGGTCAACTGTAATCAATGATCCTTTTTTGACTTTGATATAACCAAGCTGTTTAGCCACTTCAACGTTGACTTTCATGCTATAACCGTCTAGGGCGATTTTTTTGCCGAGTATGGATGCCCTTTCTATGACCCATTTAATCCTTTCCAGCTGTGAGGAAAAAGTGCCTATAATTATGCGGCCTGGCGCCTGACGGATTAATTGATCAAGATTTTGGTACATTGTTCTTTCCGATATGCGCTCCTTCATAGCAGTTGAGCCCAGGCTTTCCAGCATCAGTATGGTTGGCTTTGGTAATTTAGCTAAATGATGGTAGGTAATGGGCTGGCGGGTCAGTGGATTTTTTTCATATGTCCAGTCACCTGGGTGAATAATAGTACCAAGGGGCGTCTGTATTATCACACCAATAGCGTCCATAATTGAATGGTCAACCGGGAAAAATTTAATTGTGAATTGGCCAAGCTTAATAACCTGCTGGGCAGATTTTACATTGATTGACCTCAGGTATTTAGCTGATCCTTTTTTATAATCCTCCATCCGGTTTTTGATCAGCGCTAAGGTTAGCGGCCGACCGACAACAGTTGGGGTTTTCAGCTTTTCAAGTAAAATTGGAGCAGCGCCAATATGATCAAGATGTCCGTGTGAAAAAATTACTCCACGGACGTTTTTTTCCTTGCCTTGAAGATAGGCAGTATTGGGAATTATGTAGTCAATGCCCGGCATGTCTTCTTCCGGAAATTGAATGCCCATGTCAAGGATTACAATATCATGACCGTATTCAAATACTGTCATATTGCGGCCAACTTCTTCCTGGCCGCCTAAAGTAATGATTCGCAATTTGTTAGTAAACTTTTTTGTTTTTTTTTGTATTAATATTTGATGTTTTCTGTTCATAATTTAGTTATTTATTGTCAATTTTTCGTTTGACTGTTAGTTAAGCTAATAATGGTGCCGAAGGTGGGAGTCGAACCCACACGAGCTTGCGCCCACACGGCTCTGAACCGTGCGTGTCTGCCAGTTCCACCACTTCGGCACAAAAAGTATTTATTCCCAGCCGAGCTTAGTTTTTATATACCAGTTTTCAACCCCATTGAATCGGTCAGAAGGGATGGTGATACGCGTGAGTTCAATACCTTTAACGTCTTTAGTCACTCCATAGTAGTATGACGGGCTGTAAAGAAAGATAGCCGGCATTTCATCAGCCAGTATATTCTGGAAATGGACGTATTTTAATATTCTTTCGTCACGGTTGTCAATTTGCCTAGCCTGTTCAAGGAGTTGGTCAACATCTTTATTATAGTAATTAGAAAGATTCAAGCCTCCGGCTAGGCTCTGGCTTGAATGCCAGAAGGGATAAGGATCGGGGTCTGAACCTAATATTTCTCCATAAAGAAAAGCTTCGTAGTTTCTAGGCTTAATAATTTCCTTATTAACCCGCATAGGGTTCATAATTTTCAATTCAATACCGATATTAATTGACTCCCATCCTTCCTTTAAAATATTTGCAGTTTTTAAATATTCAACCTGATCAACCGTGGTCAGGGAAAAAGCCAACTCTTGATCACCTTTTTTTCTTAATCCACCGTCTTCGGGCACTTCCCAGCCCTGCTCGTCTAGCATTTGAGCGGCTTTTTCAATATTGTATTCATAGACCTGTACTTCAGGATGGTATCCCAGGAATCCTTCAAGTATGGGTGCTTGAATGATCTGTCCCTGATCTTGGAGTGCTTCTTCCAGTATGCGCTGTTTGTCTGTGGCAAAAGCTAGAGCCTGTTTTAATTCCTTATCTTTTAATAATGAATTTTTCTGATTGAAAAATACGGCGGTGTATTGCGGCAGCTGCAATGAATATGAAGTAATATCCTTATTTTTTGCCAGTGAATCACGGTAGTCTTGGGGTATGAAGTTTATGCCGTCTACGCTATTGTTCTGAAGAGCATTTAAAGCTGATTCAAAGTCAGCATATAGTTTAAATATAATTTTTTCAGTATATGGAGGGTTATTGTAAAAATTTGGATTTGTTTCAAGCACGTAGGATTTAATATTGCCAGACTGGTCTTTGGTCAGTTCTTTGAACTGGAACGGGCCTGAGCCAATTGGCCTGGTGTTGTACTCGGCTAATTTGAAATTACTGGCTGCTACATCGCCCCAGATATGGCCTGGCAGTATGCCGATAGTTAAATTTGAAAGGAATGGGGAAAAGGGCTCTTCTAGGGTAAAGGAGACGGTATAGTCGTCAATACGTTCCAGGCTGACTCCTTTGAAGCTAGAGTAATAAGGGCTGTTAAAGTCCGTATCTTTAATGGTTTCAAAAGTGAAAATAACGTCATCAGCTATGAGTGAATTTTCATTATGCCATTTTACGTTTTGTCTAAGATGAATAGTGTATGTTTTTTTATCTTCAGACAGTTCATAATGGGTAGCAATATCTGGTTCAAGTTCAAGATGCTCATTATACTTAAATAGACCAGAGTAAGTCAGCCTCGTTATATCCCGATCAACATCATTCTGTGCCAGTATAGGGTTTATATAAGTTGGCTGGCCGACCAGAGCTTCACTATAAGTGCCGCCCTGGCGTGGCATATAAATAACGTGCCGTTGGTAGAAATTAAATATTAAAAAGCCGACACAAATTATAGTCAGCACTATCAGTGTGCGAATAATAATTTTTTCTTTTTTTGAGAGATATTGGGGCAGATACTGAAGCTGCTGCCAGGAGGGGAAGCGCTGTTTAGCCAGCGAAAAAACTAATTTCTTATCCAAATCAACCTGCTCATTCAATATTGAGGGAATTTGAACCGGCTCTTGAGGGTTGGATTTTTTTTGTTTGAAGATATTTTTAATCCGCTTGATCATTGTAATTTATACTGTGTCTATTGAAAATATTATCACAAGAATTATTGGCGGATTAAAACGTTAACAAAAGCAACGCTTAAAAAAAGCACACTTAACACGATAGTGGCGATGAACAGGGTTTTTTCAAAACCGCGTTTGGTCCGGTAAACATTACCTTCGCCGCCAAAAGCAGTTGATAACCCCGCCCCGCGTTTCTGTAGCAAGATGGAGGCTACCAATAGTACTGCTAAGATGATTATTATGATATTTAAAATTTGTTCCATATATAAAAAAATAAGTCCTATAAGGCTTAGTAAAAGGTATCAAAAAGCAGGGAGTTTGTCAAGTATAATAAAAAGTCTAATTTTCCCCACTTTTTAATAGTAATCCTTATAAGGTTTTTACTAATTTTTTATTCTTAGCCACTTTAGTGGCGTTAGTTGAATAATGAGTTTAAAGATCTACGCGACTTAAGTCGCCATGAAGCAGGGGGACTATTAACTATTTTTTTGACTTTTTGATAAGTAATCTTTGCAATGCTTTGACACTGCGGCCCGATACTTTCATGACAGGTTTTTTTCTTTTCTGGCGGAGGGAATGTTTTTTCTCCAAATCTGACTGGATTTTTTCAGGGTCAATCTTTTTCATAATTGTTTGATTATTTTATTTGTTTTAGAATGCCCAATAATCTTTTCTAATTCAGCCGGGGTGGTGTTTTTCAAGTTTTGGACAGAACCAAAATGTCTGATGAGAAGTTTTTTTGTTTTAGGTCCAATGCCTGAGATATTATCTAAAGGTGATTTAGTCAGTTCTGTCGAATGCTTTTGTCTGAAAAAGGTAATGGCAAAGCGGTGAGCTTCATCCCGCATGCGCTGTATGAGAAATAATACTTCAGAGTTGGCCGGAAAAGTGAATGGTTTTAGCCGACCGGGTAGATATATTTCCTCCTTTTTTTTAGCTAGGGCAATAATTGGACAGTTAATTTTAACATTTTTTTGCACCACGCTAAGCTGGCCCTTGCCGCCATCCAGGATGACTAGATCAGGTTGGGGCCAGGCCTCCCCTTCACCCTGGCCCTCTCCCCGCTGGGGAGAGGGGGCGTGGTTGAAACGCCGCCACAACACCTCGGCCATCATAGCCGGATCATTAGCGCCAGTAACAGTTTTGATTTTAAATTTGCGGTACCATTTTTTATCAGGATGGCCGTTAGTAAAAACTACCATAGAACCAACAGCATTCTGGCCCTGGATATTTGAAATGTCAAAAATTTCTACCCGCAGTGGGATTTTTTCAAGTTGTAATTTTTCTTTCAGCTCTGTAAGTGCTGTAGTTATCCTAGCTTCGTCTTTTTGCCAGGAAGCCTGGATTTGGTTTAGAAAAATATCGGCGTTTTCTTCGCCCAGCTTGATCAGTTTTTTCTTATCGCCTTTACGGGGAACAATAATTTTAGTTTTGAATGTTCTTTCAATTAAACCTTGATTAGGTAGTTTAATCGGTACTAGAATAGCTCGAGGCCGGTCAATAATCCGGGGGTATAGCTGCTCAATAAACGCCTGAATAATATCATAATCTTGTTGGTCGGCAGTATTTTTCAGGACAAAATTTTGTTTATTAATCAATTTACCGTACCTGATATTAAAAAGATTAATAACAGACATGTCTTCCTCTCTGGCCAGACTTATTATGTCAAACTTTTCTTTTTTTATAGTCACTACTTTTTGTCTGGCCATGATTTTTTCAATGGCAGAGATCTTATCGCGAAATCCGGCTGCTTTTTCAAAAGAATGATGCACGGCTGCCTGTTTCATTTTATCCTCCAGATCGGAAATTATATCCTCATAATGGCCTTTCAGAAAATTTATAACTTTTTTAATTGAATTATTGTATTCATTCTTGTCTAGCGGCCCTATCAATTGTGGGTAGCGCTGTATAAGCAGACCCAGCTGTTGCTGTGAAGGCTGTTTGGCAAAATTTCGATGCGGGAATAACTTCCTCAGAAAATTTAATGTTTGATTTACAGAAATTGCAGAAACATAAGGGCCAAAATATTTTGCCTTATCATTCAATACCTGCCGTACAGTAAAAACCCGCGGAAATTCTTCGTTTACGGTGATTTTAATATACTTGAAATTCTTATCATCCTTTAGGTCGATATTAAATGGCGGCTGGTGCTTTTTTATCAGATTTGATTCAAGTAGCAGTGCTTCGGTGGGCGACGAGGTTACGATAAACTCCACCTTAGATATTTTTTCCACCATTATTTTTTTATGCGGCGTCAGCTGGTTTGACTGGTGGAAATACGAAGCTACCCGATTTTTGAGGCTAGCGGCTTTGCCAATATATAAAATATTGCCCTGCGCATCTTTAAACAGGTAGACGCCGGGTTTTTGGGGAATGGTTTTGGGGTTGGATATCGCCATAAAGTAAGCCAATTATTTCATATTTTTAACGTTTATTCAAGCTGGTATCAACCTGCATAGATTGACCGATCTTGACAGGTGGTGTATAATGGCTTTCGTATCTTGAGTAGTGAAAAAAATTTAATTATGAATAATAATAATCACACTATTACCATACGTGGTGCCCGGGTGCATAATTTGAAAAATATCAATATTGATATTCCCCGTGATAAATTAGTAGTTATAACCGGCATTTCAGGTTCCGGTAAATCATCACTGGCTTTTGACACTATTTATGCAGAAGGCCAGCGCCGGTACGTGGAATCATTGTCTGCATACGCCAGGCAGTTTTTAGGCTTAATGGACAAGCCTGACGTTGACCAGATTGACGGATTGTCGCCGGCCATTTCTATTGACCAAAAATCAACTTCTCATAATCCCCGTTCTACCGTGGGCACAGTGACGGAAGTTTATGATTATCTCCGCCTGTTATTTTCCCGGGTAGGCAAGCCTCATTGCCCCAACTGCGGCCAGCTGGTGGTCAGGCAGACTATTGAACAGATTGCCAACAAAGTCTTAGCCCTGCCTGAAGGAGTCCAGTTCATGATTCTGGCCCCTGTAATTCGTGACCAAAAAGGGGAGCATAAGAATGTTATTAGTGAGGTGCGGAAAGCTGGTTACGTGCGCGTACGTTTTGATAATGTGATTTATTCAGTTGAAGAAGCAGAAGACCTGAGGGTAGATAAGAATAAAAAGCATAATGTAGAAGTGGTAGTTGACCGTTTAGCCAGAGAGAAAAAGTTTGATAAAAAACGATTAATTGAATCTTTAGAATCAGCCTTAGATTTGGGTGATGGGCTGGTTATTATTAAAATTGCGGATAAAGATGAAGATATGCTTTTTTCGCAGCACTTTGTCTGCCCTAAGTGTAATATTAACTTGCCGCCTATAGAACCGCGAAATTTATCGTTCAACAGTCCGCACGGGGCTTGTCCGGAATGTACGGGCCTAGGCACTCGATTGGAGATAGACCCGAAGCTGATAATTCCCAACCCACGTTTGACCATAGCCCAGGGAGCTATCAGGCCCTGGTCGCGAACTTCGTCCAACCAGTCATGGTATTTAAGATTTTTAGATGGTGTGGCTAAAGCCAATAATTTTTCCCTGGATGTGCCGATTGAGAAATTGACAAAAAAACAGATGGACATGATTTTACATGGCACTGGTACCAAGGAATATACAATGGAATATAATAGTGACCGTTTTGATGGTGAGTTTACCAGGAATTTTGAAGGCGTAGTGCCGAATTTAATGCGTCGGTATAAGGAAACACAATCAGATTACATTCGTTCAGAAATTGAGAGGTATATGCGGGTTTTACCATGCCCAATATGCAGGGGTAAGCGATTAAAACCAGAAGCTTTGGCGGTAACTGTAATTGACAGGAGCATTTCTGAAGTTACCAACATGACTGTTGAAGAAGCCCGTAAGTTTTTTAATACAATTAAGTTTACGACCAGCAAAGAGAAAATTATTGCCAGGCAGATATTAAAAGAAATTTCAGCTCGTTTAGAATTTTTACATAACGTAGGTTTGGATTACTTAAGCTTGGACAGGACCGCTTCATCATTGGCTGGCGGCGAGGCACAGCGCATCAGGTTGGCTACCCAGATTGGCTCTTCATTGGTAGGAGTAGTATATATTCTTGATGAACCTTCAATTGGTTTGCACCAACGCGATAATACTAAATTGATCGCCACTTTAAAGGCCCTGCGCGATTTAGGCAATACAGTTATTGTAGTGGAACATGACGAGGGGACAATATTATCTTCTGATTATGTAATTGATATTGGCCCGGGAGCAGGCGAGCATGGCGGCAAAGTAGTTGCCGTGGGCACACCCCAGGAAATTAAGAAAAATCCAAGGTCATTAACCGGCCAGTATATGTCAGGAAAAAAATCTATCCCCGTTCCGAAAAAATTCAGAAACGGCAATGGTAAAAGTATGGAGATCAAAGGAGCAGCAGAATTTAACCTGAAAAACATTAATGTAAAAATTCCATTAGGTAAGTTTGTCTGCATTACCGGAGTATCCGGATCAGGCAAGTCAACCCTGATGATTGACATCCTGGCCAGGGCATTAGCTCAAAAGTTTTACCGGGCTAAGGATTCACCAGGCAAGCATAAGGCTTTGGTAGGTGTTGAAAATCTTGATAAGGTTATTAATATTGACCAGTCGCCGATCGGCCGGACGCCGCGTTCAAACCCGGCAACTTATACCGGCGTCTTTACCTATATCCGAGATTTATTTTCCCAAGTGCCGGAAGCGCGTATCCGCGGCTATTCACCAGGGCGATTCAGCTTCAATGTAATCGGCGGCCGGTGTGAAGCCTGCCAGGGCGACGGTCTGGTAAAAATAGAAATGCAATTCCTGCCGGATGTATATATAGAATGCGAAGAATGCAAAAGCAGGCGCTATAACCAGCAGGCTTTGGAAATCCATTACCGCAATAAGAATATTTCTGATGTGCTTAATATGACAGTAGAGGAGGCAATGCATTTTTTCAAGAATCAGCCGTCCATTCATAAGAAATTAAAAACTTTATTTGAGGTAGGCTTGGGTTATATCCATCTGGGACAGTCGGCTACCACCCTGTCCGGCGGCGAAGCCCAGCGTGTTAAGTTAGCCACTGAGTTATCCCGACGCGCTACCGGCAAAACATTACATATTTTGGATGAACCCACTACTGGCCTGCATTTTGATGACGTTAAGCGTTTGCTAAATGTTTTAAACAAATTAGTTGAAAAAGGCAATACAGTGCTGGTTATTGAACATAATTTAGACGTTATCAAGTCAGCAGACTGGATTGTTGACCTGGGTCCGGAAGGCGGATTTAAAGGCGGGGAGATCGTGGCTGAAGGTACGCCTCGTGAAGTAGCCAAAGTGGCTAAAAGCTATACTGGGCAGTTTTTGAAACAGATGTTGAAATAATATAATTCAATAAAAAAAATAAAAGTTCCACTAGGCTTGTATAGTCTTTTGCGGAACTTTTGTTAAGTTAGGTAAAGCATTGTTAAGTTTGCTGCTGGTCATCTTTTTTGTCCTTATCCTGATTTGCGATTTTCACGTAGATCTCTTCCCGGTGCACCACTACTTTGAGCGGTGCTTCAATACCTATTCTGACCTGCCGACCATAGATGCCTAGTACTGTTATTTTGATGTTATCCCCGATAGTAATGCTCTCACCTAACTTCCTTGTTAAAATCAGCACAAACACCTCCGGCTAACAAGGTTGGTAGGGACTTTTTATATTTCAAATATGTTTATTTTTCCTGCTAAATTTTAATATATTATGTATATATTGTCAAAACGTGAGTGGAGACGGGATTCGTGTGGAGAGGTGGGATTACTAATCCCACCTCATCAGTGTGGGCGCAGAAGATATTGGGCAAATTTTAGTTTGACTAAATAGTATAGCAGTGATAGATTATTGTTGAATTGAAGATAAGTTCTTTTTAAGAAAACCAACAATAACCAACCAGATATGGAGGATTCCATGAAAGTAAGTATTAATCACGCATTATCTCCTGACAGAGTAGTAACTATATCTGAAGGAGAATCTTGATTCCACCTTGCCTAGCGAGGTCAGTAATTTCTCCCCACGGTGGGACGGACATTCAGCAACTTTTACTTTTACGGCCAGCGGCCAATCCATATCTGGCAATGTGCAGGTTAATCAGTCACAAATCGTGATTGTTATTAACCTGCCATGGCTCGCTTCGTTGGTTATTGACGAGGAGGCAATTAGCACAGGAATTAGACGGAAGGTAGAAGCACTACTTTCTTGAATAAATTCTCGTACATATAAGGCGGACTTTTAGTCCGTCTTTTTTTTAATCTTTTATAATGGCGTCAAAAAGGATATAATCTATATATGAATAATTTAGAAAAGTCCATCCTAGCCACCATCAGTTATTTTGATATTTTTGATTATCCATTAACCTTGATGGAGATTTGGAAGTGGCTGATGGTTGAGCAGGACGAGAAGGTGAATATTTCACAAGTGCAAACAGCCTTAGATGACAGTGAACTGTTAAAAAATAAATTAGCAGTTAAAAACGGATTTTATTTTATCAAGGGCAGGCAAGAGATTGTTAAAATGAGAATGGACAGATACCGGATAGCAGAGCAAAAATTCGTCAAAGCGAAAAGAATTATTAAAATTTTGCGGCTAGTTCCATTTGTAAAAATGGTGGCAGTCTGCAATACCCTGGCTTTTAACAACAGCCGGCCTGAGGCTGATATTGATTTATTTATAATTACCTCACGGCGCAGGGTGTGGCAGGTGCGCTGGTGGGTAACCGGCTTTTTAAAAATTTTTGATTTACGGCCGCGCTTAGGAAAAACCAGGGATACACTTTGCCCCAGCTTTTTTACTGATGAAGATAATTTGGATTTACAAAAATTAAGAATTGATAATGATATTTATCTGCTGTACTGGGTGAGCCAGGTTTTTCCTGTGTATGACGATGGAGTTTATGAAGAATTTATCCAGGCTAATAGCTGGCTAAAAGAAAAAATTCCAAACTGGCTGTGCGTTAAACCAACAGCCAGGCGCCAGGTTAAACAGCTGGACTGGCTGAAAAAATTATATTCTGTTTTTTTCATGCTATTTCCGGAACGGATTTTCAAAAAACAGCAAATGAGAATAATGCCGGCTAACCTGAAGAAGATGGCTAATCAAGACAGCCGGGTGATAATACAGGATTATATGCTTAAATTCCATGATAATGACCGGCGTGAATTTTTTCTTAAACGCTGGGAACAAAGAAAAACTGAAATAATATGATACGAGCTGTAGAAAAAATTGTGCAGTATGGGTTTTATTTGCTGATTTTTTTATTGCCCTGGCAAACGCGCTGGATCTGGCAGCCGGGCCTGCTTAACGGCGGTCAATGGGAGTATGGCAGTTTTAGTATTTACCTGGTTGATATTTTATTAATAATAATTTTAATATTTGGTTGGGCCGTTTACAGCGATCGCCAAGCGCGGTCTGGAATTTTTCGGCTGCTGCTGACTGTATTTTTCTTTTTTTGTTTTTTTTCAGTATTACAGTCGGATGACAAGAATATTGCCTGGTATGCTGTTATTAGGCTGCTGGCGATGTTGCTTCTAGTCTGGTTTGTGCTAAAAGCAAAATTTAAGTGGCACTATGTAGGCGCGGCTTTTATTGCTTCCGGTTTGATCCAGTCGGTAATGGCAATATACCAATTTTTTTCCCAGCAGGTTATAGCCAGTAAATGGCTGGGTTTGGCAGAGCACCGGCCGGATATTTTGGGTGACTTTGTAGTGGAGGCGTCGAGCGGCCGTTTTTTACGGGCCTATGGGTCATTCCCGCATCCCAATATGCTGGCTGGTTTTTTGGTAATTGTTATATTTGTGCTGCTGGGTTTTTTAATACAATTTTATAAGCACCGCCAGAAAAAAGTTTGGCAGCTGGTTTTATTTTCGGGCTTGCTGGTCTTAAATGCATTTGCTTTGCTGCTTACTTTTTCCCGCTCAGCTTTGTTATTTTTTATTTTAGTATTTTTTATTAATATTGCGATTTATTTATGGAAAAATAAAAAGCTGGAAGTGAAAGTATTATCACGGGCGGCTGTGTGGCTGTTGCTGGTGGCCATAGCCAGTTTTTTAATGCTGCCGGAATTGTGGCAGACCAGGATTAATGTCCAGAATCGTCTGGAGGCAATGTCTCTGGCTGAACGCACTGAGTCTTATGAACAAGCCGGAGAAATAATATTGGACAAGTGGTACCAGGGTACCGGCATAGGTACTTATACTAAGGAGCTTTATGACCAGAATTCAACCCAGGAATCATGGTCATACCAGCCCATTCATAATATTTATGTTTTAGCAGCGGCTGAAGCAGGAATATTTGGCGGCTTTTTTTTAATAATTATAGGCATTGAATTTTTCCGGCGGCATTTTATATACGATAAAAAAAAGTTCAATGATGAGTGGATGATGGTTTTTGGCTCAGCTTTTTTTACTTTTATGCTAATCGGCCTGCTGGACCATTATTTATGGACATTATCAGCCGGCATATTGATGTTTTGGTTAGTTTTTGCCTTATGGCTGCGCCGTTCTATGGATTGAGCCATGGCAAAATTTAAGTATTGAATTGTGGATAACTTTAGGTTGTTGACACGTATTTTAGCCTAATATATAATAATTATTACAATATTAGCACTCTAAATTAAAGAGTGCTAATTTAAACCAAGAATAATCTTATCTTAGCAAAATAATAATTAATAAATATAATATGAGACTCAAACCATTGGGCGATAGAATAATCGTCAAACCAGTAACTGAGGAGGAAATTACAAAATCCGGAATAATCATACCTGATACTGTAGAAAAGGAGAAAAAAGAAGAGGGCGAGGTCATGGCTATAGGTGACGGAGAAAAAATCCAAAAACTTAACCTAAAAAAGGGAGATAAAGTGATATTTGGCAAATATTCCGGTGAAGAGGTTACAGTTGATGAAGTGGAGTATAAGGTGCTTAAAGATGAGGACGTTTTAGCAAAGATTGAATAACTGATTTTTTTGCAAAACTGCCTTCGGCTTTACTCAGTTTAAAAAAGCTTACGATCCGAATAATAATTAATAATTTTATAAACATATGGCTAAACAAATTGAATTTGACGAAAAAGCGCGTCAGCATATTAAGAGGGGAGTAGATAAATTAGCTGATGCGGTAAAAGTAACTTTGGGTCCAAAAGGACGCAATGTTGTTTTGGATAAAGGTTTTGGTTCCCCAACTATTACTAATGATGGTGTAACCATTGCCAAGGAAATTGAGCTGGAGGATAAGTTTGAAAATGTTGGTGCTCAGGTTGTTCAGGAGGTTGCTTCAAAAACTAATGATGCTGCTGGTGACGGCACGACTACGGCTACCTTACTGGCCCAGAATATAGTGTCTGAAGGATTCAAGAACGTAGCAGCTGGTGCTAACCCCATAGTCATTAAGCGCGGTATTGAGAAGGGCGTAGCCAGGGTAATGGAAGAATTAAAAAATATTTCAAAGGAAGTAAAATCAAATGAGGAGATTTCACAAGTTGGCACTATTTCTTCACAAGATCCGGAAGTCGGCCGATTAATTGCTGAGGTCATGGAGAAGGTTGGCAAGGACGGTGTGGTGACTGTTGAAGAATCACAGACCTTTGGTTTATCTAAAGAAATTGTCGGCGGCATGCAGTTTGATAAGGGCTATGTTTCACCTTATATGATTACCAATGCTGAAAGAATGGAAGCGGAATATAAGGATCCTTATATTCTAATAACAGATAAAAAGGTGTCAGCCTTGAATGAAATTATGCCATTACTAGAGAAGTTAGCTCAGGCTGGGAAAAAAGAATTAGTAATTATTGCTGATGAAGTAGAGGGCGAAGCTTTAGCTACTTTTGTAGTTAATAAGATCCGCGGTACTTTCAATGCCTTAGCTGTTAAGGCACCGGGATTTGGTGATCGCCGCAAAGAAATGCTGGAAGATATTGCCATTTTAACCGGCGGCAAGGTGATTTCTGAAGATATTGGGTTAAAACTGGAAAATACTGAGATTGAGTCATTGGGTCAGTCCCGCCGTGTAGTGGCCACCAAGGAAAATACCACCATTGTTGACGGCAAAGGTGATGGCAAGGCCATAAAGGATCGCGTAGCCCAGATCAAGAATGAAATTAAAGAATCAACTTCTGATTTTGATAAAGAAAAGCTGCAAGAACGCTTAGGCAAGTTATCAGGCGGCGTAGCGGTAATTAAGGTTGGTGCAGCTACGGAAACTGAATTAAAAGAAAAAAAACACCGTATTGAAGATGCTTTACATGCTACCCGCGCGGCTGTTGAAGAAGGTATTGTGCCTGGCGGCGGAGTAGCTATTATCAGATCAATAGATTGCCTAAATGAAATTGAAGTTATCGGAGATGAGAAAATTGGCATAAATATCCTGAAGCGTGCTCTGGAAGAACCATTAAGACAAATTGCCATTAACGCCGGTAAAGAAGGTTCGGTAATAGTTGAAGAGGTCAAGAAAAAAAGAGGCAATGAGGGATACAATGCAGAGCTTGATAAGTTTGAAGATTTAGTAGCAGCCGGTATTGTTGACCCAACCAAAGTTACCCGCAGTGCTTTACAAAATGCTGCTTCAGCCGCGGCCATGCTTTTAACTACCGAAGCGGTGGTTACGGATATTCCTGAAAAAGATGGCGGTGTAGGAGCCGGTATGGGCGGTGGAATGTCGGGCATGGGCGGTGGAATGCCGATGATGTAAAGAATATGAAAACCCCTTTTATAAAAAGTGGTTTTCATCACTTTCCGTAAAATATTTGTGTCGCTCACCGCAGGTAACCCGAGACCTCCGGTTCGCGACTATGAGAATAAATAAATTCAATTAAAATTAACAAAGCTCCTGGGGAACCAGGGGTTTTTGTTTTACAATAGGCGCGTGTTGGCT
>Ga0180007_10002299_pt1 | contig 23109 bp, 21 predicted proteins | sample MM_PC_MetaG_FD_121122 | JGI IMG/M metagenome (GOLD analysis project Ga0180007, IMG submission 121122) | Groundwater microbial communities from the Aspo Hard Rock Laboratory (HRL) deep subsurface site, Sweden - MM_PC_MetaG | ecosystem: Environmental > Aquatic > Deep subsurface > Groundwater... | reverse complement strand
TCCACATGCAGATCATTTGGATGGGTTGGTGGAAGTCCTTGAGAGGTTTGAGGTTGGGGCGGTTTTGATTACTGGGGTTTTTGCGGATGATGATACCTATTTTGAGTTTTTGGATAAGGTGGCGGAGGTTCCGGTTTATTTTGCTGAGAGTGGGACGGATTTTTTATTCGGAGATTTGAAGATGGATGTGCTTTATCCTTTCTCGCAAATTGTAGGGGAGGAGTTTAAAAATCTGAATAATTCTTCGGTGGTGCTGATGATCGAATCTGGGGATTTGAGAATTTTGTTAACTGGTGATGCTGAGGGAGAAGTTGAGCAGGAGCTGATTGAGCGATATTTTGGAAAACTTAAGTCGGATATTTTGAAGGCTGGCCATCATGGAAGTAAAACAGCTTCGAGTGCGGGGTTTTTGAGTGTTGTTAGGCCGGATGTTGTGGTTGTGCAGGTTGGCGAGGGGAACAGTTTTAGTCATCCCCACGAAGAAAGCTTGCGTGCTTTTGAGGCGCTAGGGGCTACTGTGCGCAGAAATGATCTGGAAGGAATTATTGAATTTATTTTTTAGGAGGAATGCGCTTGATGTCTGCACCAAGGTGGCGAAGTTTTTCATCAAGATCTTCGTATCCCCTATCAATGTAGTTGATGTTTGAGATTTCCGTTTTTCCATCAGCGGCCAGAGCGGCGATTACCATGGCGGCACCGGCACGAATATCGTAACTGGAGATGGGGATACCTTTAAGTTTGGCTGGGCCAATAATTAAAGCCTGGTGAGGATTAAGAAATTCGATGTGGGCTCCCATGTTTTCAAGCTCAAAAAGATAATTTAGACGGCCTTCAAATAGGGTTTCAAAAACTTTACTAACGCCTTTGGCCTGACTTAGGAGCACGGAAAATGGAGCCTGAAGATCTGTGGCGAATCCGGGATAAACAGCTGTTTTTAGGTGTTTTACGGCTGTGAGTTTTTTGCTTGGCTTTATGTGAGCTTCGTTCGGTTTTACCTCAAAATTTGCACCCATTTGTTCCAATTTTTGCCAAAAACTATCGAGGTGATCTGTATTTATTCCTTTTATTACCACATCTCCTCCGGTGGCTAAAGCGGCGATGGCAAAAGTTCCGGCTTCAAGGTAATCGCCGGTGATTGTGTATGTGCAGCCATTTAGTTTTTTTACTCCAACAATTTTAATGGTGTTTGTGCCAATGCCGGAAATTTTAGCACCCATTTTTTTGAGGAAATGGCAAAGATCCTGGACATGTGGTTCTGTTGCTGCAAGGCGAATTTCGCTATTTCCTTCGGCCAGGACTGCGGCCATTATAGCATTTTCGGTAGCGGTTACGCTAAGCTCGGGAAGCAGGATTTTTGCACCCTTGAGTTTTGCGGCTTTTAAGTGGAGTCCGTTTTTGTCATCAATTATTTTTGCGCCGAGCGATTTGAAAGCGTGCGTATGAGCCAGCACTGAGCGTTTTCCTAAAACACAACCTCCTGGAAAAGGGATTTTCAATTCTTTAAATCGTGGTAAAAGTGCGCCCAGGATTAAAATCGAGGCCCGCATCTGACGGATATAATTTTCTGGAATTGACCCTTTTTTTAAGTTTTTTGGGTTTATTTCTAGAGTGTCGTTTTTAAAGAAAGTGACTGCCCCAAGCGCATTCAGTATCTTTGTCATGCTTTTAATGTCGGCTATTTTTGGTACATTTTTTAGCGTAATTTTTTGATCCGTTAGGAGCGAGGCGCAGAGAATTGGCAATGCTGCGTTCTTGGATCCGCTGATGCGCACCTCCCCTTTTAATTGTTTTCCTCCGACTACTTCAAATTTTGGCATAATTATTGTTTAATATACGATTATTATACGGATTTTTTATACAAAATAAAGTGATTTTGTATAGGGGTGTGCATTGAATTTTTGGCTTATTTTTGGTATACTTAATAGATTTCAAGAACCAAAAAAACAAAAATGAAAACAAAAAAAACACTAGAATACTTTTTAATAGCATTATTTATCCTTGTAGTTGTTGGAGCCCTTGTGTTCAACCGTTTTGGAGAGCGTTTGCTTGGCTCTGTATTTTTAGCCATGGTTCAAGATGTTGAAGACGGGGTGGGCCTCAAAAGAACTCCTCCCGATCTGGGAATAAGTGAGATTAGTTTTTATAAAACAGCTAATCCTGATCCACAATCAAACAATTATAGGTATAGTTCAAATATCATCATTAAGAATTACGGTGGTGCCATTAGAGATGCCAAAGTGACTCTTTCGGCAGAAAACAAAGTTAGTGTTTTGCGTAATTGCGAGGGAGGTTTTTGCCTGGAAAAGGATAAGACTTTTGAAATTAAAAATTTCGAACTGCGTTTAAACGGAAATTACAATGCCGGCCAATTGGATATAAGCCTACAAGTTGAGGATGGCAAAGGAGATCAGGACTTAACAAATAACAAAAGGACTGCGAGTTTCTTTGAAACACCGGCAAAAATAAATCTCTTTGAAATTCGGGAATTAACAAAGGATAACTCATTTATTTTCGACTACGATTATTCCGAGCTTTTGAAAAATGATGATCACGAGGTCCAAATTTACACGGCCGACGATCTTGGAGTTAGCGCAGATCAGATGAATTATTCCGAAAAAACTATGGCCGATAAAATTTACGGTTATTACAAGATTCGCAATAGTCTCGACCTAATTGAGAATGAAGCCTGGAAGCATATCGGTTCCAATTTCTACAATATTTCTGCAGGTGATTATATTTATGTCGCTGTGAAAAATAAACTCAGTGGCGACTTTGCATTTAGCAATATTCTTTATTTACCTGAATATGCGGAGTTAAGCAGAGCGCAGATGGCAAAACTGCTTGTGGATGGACTGGGAATTTCGATTTCCGATGTTGATCAGTCTGCTTTTGCTGATGTTCCCAAAGATTCCTGGTATGCACCGTATGTGCAAGTTCTGTTTGAGATGGGTGTGCTTGATTTTAATGGATCAAATTATAACCCCTCTTTATTGGCTAGTAGAGGGGATGTTTTAAAAACCTTAATTGAATTTTACGATGTGGATTTAAAAATTAATGATGGTGCGCCACATTTCAAAGATGTTCCCGAGGATGATGAGGCCTTTGTCTATGCGGAAACTCTGTTTGCAAACAATCATGCCGGTGTTTTTGAAGGAGAACTTAAGCTCAATCAAAATGCCACAAATAAATATATTAACTACCTTATCAATGCTTATACGAAAAATAATTAAGTACTACTTTTCATTTATGATCATTAGTATATCGCTTGCGGTTGCTTTGAATACCAATTTTGTTGCACATTACCTGGCAAGCGTGATGCATGTTGGAGAGGAGGCTTATGAGGTGAAAACTGCTGAAATTTTAAGAAATTTCAATTATAATCCTGACTTGTTCGAGGTTGAATTTAGCCAGAATGCGGAAAAGGCTTATGCGCATATTGGCAGTAGTGGACAGGAAGTAATGAAGCTGACAGTGCGAGCGTTTGAAGATCTTACTATTGACGACTTAAAACTGACTGTGGGTGGCCTTGATTACAAGTTCGTTGATAATCTTTATTTGAGTAATGGGGAGGGTTTTGATTTTTATGCAAAGAAATTTGGCAACGAATTTTTGTTTAAAAATCTAAATAGGAAAATTGCGAATGGAGAGGAGGATACTTATACTTTTTATGCGGATTTTGCCGAGATTGGTCGTGTGGGTGAACGATTTTCGCTTGATGTGTTTGAGCCTGGAGATTTTGCGCTTGCGGTTGATGGCGACGAATTTGCAATTAGCGATAGGTTCCCTTCTGTGGGAGAGTATTTTACTATTGTGAGGTAGCTGTTTTGCGGAAGCGAACTCTATTTTGAAAGCGTTCTTCGTGCTGAAGGTGTGGAAGTGGAGCTTTGATTTTTTTTAGGAGGGTGAGTTCCTGGCTGATAATTTTGTATGGCTTGGAGGATTTCTCACAGATGTAGACTTTTGAGATGGTTTCCGATGAGGCTTTTATGGTGGAATCCGGCAGAGTGGCTGTGGGCTGTCCCTGGGCAGTACTTTGGGTTTCGGGTTTTTTGCCGTAAGTCCAGCCGATTGAGGCGATCTGTCCTTCGCTCAAATCGTGATAATCACTGTAGGCGCTCTCCATATAGCTAAATGGAGCTAGAGAAAGCGGGAAGGGAGCTCCGAAATTTTCACCCATTTCATTGATTATTTGCTGACGGATATTTTCGTATTCCTCGGGTGAATATTGTTTATTGAGAATGCAATGTTTGCGGCGACGCAGAGAGATACACCCCATACAATATTGGCAACCTTGCAAAAATTCCGAGTAGCAGCTGTCTTTTGTTGTCCAACAACCAATGACATTGTGACAGTTGTAGGACTCGGTTGTGCTAACATTTCCATAGATTAGTTCTGAACCATCGACCACGGCGTGGGTGTGGTGGACATCTTGTAGCCCGTTGGCTCCTACCCGAACATAAAAACAATCCTGGGAGTCTTCGACATCGTAGCATTGGTGACAGTTTTTGGTGTTGATCAGAAAGTTTCCATCGGAGTTTTCGTTATTTATCATTCGGATGTAGGGATGGCTTTTTAGGATTTCCTTGATAAATTTTTCCAGATATTTTTGCATCTGCTCATGAGAAGTAAAATCTATACCGGACAGGCGTTCTTTATATTCGATTTCGCTAAGCTGTTCATTGAAAAAACAATAACGCTGGTTGCGCAGACCATCGCAGAAAAAGCAATCCTGACTGCCGCGGCAATCGAAACAAAAACTTAATTCGGAGCTGTTGTCACACAAAAAACAATAACGACAATGATAACAGCTTCGGCAGTCGGTGCACTCATAACAAAGCTCGCATTCATTGATATAAGCGCAGTCGATGCAATCGTTTGAAGCAAATATCCCGTGGGTATAAAGGCAATCCTGGCAACGATCACTTAGAATGTGCATGTAGCAGTTTTTGTTTTTTTCGGCAGCGTTCACATAATCACAGTTTTCGTTGTAGGGAGAAAATGAATTCGGCTTAGGGGTGATGCGCTGCAACTTTTGATATTGTTCAAAAAAACTTTTGTTAAAATCGTATTCCAATTCCGGTACATTCCACTCATCGGACAACCAGTAATCGTATTTGTAGACCGGAAAAGGCTGGGCTTCGCTGTAAACACTCAAAATCTTTTCGCCGGTGGCAGAGCACTTTCGCATGTGGAGATTTCTTTCATTACGAAAAGCCAGACGGGAAATTTCCCGCATTTGGGGAGATAAGCGCGGCAGAGGCAACTGTATTTTTTTCATAAACTCCTGCTCCTGCTCGCTTATCTCAAAAGGCTGATTGGTAATTTGGCATGTTTGCTGCATGATCCGATTGTGAAGATTTTTTGTGAATATGAGAAATTTTTGGCGGCGTTTTTTTGCGAAGGTCTTTTTTGTGCGACTTTTTGAAGTTGGATTCTTTCAGGGGATTGTTGCTATTTTTTCCAAAGTTCGGAGAATTGAGCTTTTTGAAGATTTAGAAGTTCCGGCTGTTTGGTGATTATCACTCTAGGATTTTCTTTGTTGCAGATGAAGAGGTTTGATTGATTCTCGGTTATAGTAAAATAATTGTTTATCATTGGGATATCATCCTTAATTTTTGTAGTTCTTTTTTCCAAGGAGTCGCGGGAATGAAAATATTCGGATTGTTCCGATCTAATATTGGCAACACGGGCGTACACTCCTTTGTGCATTCTTTGTCTAATAAATGAGGCTTCCTCCGGAGCATCAAGATCCCAACCGTTTACAGCCCAGTATTGTTCCATTGATCCCATGCAAATAAATTCGTCCTTTGCAATGCGCGGCAATTTTAAATATTCCTCGCGGAATGAGTCTAAGCCTTCTTTTATTTCAATGGAGTCTTCCAGTTCTTCGTTCAGGTCTAGATATGGCAAAAGTGGATCGATATCTTTGAGAGAATTGGCTAATCGGGCAAGTTTTTTCTGTTTATGGTTAATTCTTTGGATAAGTTTTTGAAGAGAGAGTGGTTGATAGATTGATTGTTTTTTGTTCAGTTGTTGGGCTTCTACCATATCTCTTTCTTGGAGGCGTTTGACTGCTCGATATGTGCTCATTTCGCTAATACCGCTTTGAGCGCTGAGTTGCTGGATTGTGGCTGAATTTAACTTCAAAAGTAGCAAATAAATTTTGCTTTCTTCCGGTTTTAAGTCTGTGGTACTGAGTAAGTATTGTAATTTTTTTCGCATAGTAGTGGGTTTCGGTTATCTATTAAACTAAGGAACTCTATGAATGTCAAGTTTGCCTAGTTTTTTGGCGATTTTCTTGGAGAATATTGGGAGGCAGGCTAAACTTTGTGCATGCTTGCCTTTATTTCTGCGATTATTGCAATTTTTTCAACTCTGGTAGGGTCTTTTTCCGGAGGTGGGGCCTCGATGATGATGTTCCCTTTGCTCCTGATGTTTGTGGAGAGTTCTTATTTGCCGGCTCTTGTGCTAAGTAAGATTGCGGCAACTGCGATGACTATGAGTGCGGCGCGGATTCATGTAGGTAGGCATCTGGTGAATTGGAGGTTTTTCCTGGTTTTACTTGTGGCAGGATTTTTGGGGATGGGGCTGGGTACTTATTTGGTGCAATATCAGTTGAATGAGGTGCTGTTTAAGGGGATTTTGGGAATGCTACTTTTGGGGACGAGTGGATATTTGTTATTTTCGCGGAGTGGCTTGGGTTTGCATGCCGGACATGAGCGTGGTTTTGGTTTTTGGGTGATGGTGCTGGGGGCTTTGGCGGCTTTTGTGATAAATGTTTTGAATGGAATGTTTGGGGGAACAGGAGTGTTTTTGACTTTGTATCTGGTGCTGTTTATGAGAATGACTTTTATTCACTCAATGATTTATGTGATGCCCACTTTTGCTCTGATAAGTTTTATACAAACGATTTATTTGATGGGGACGGTGAGTTTTGATTGGAAAATAGGAATTGTGATGGGAATTGCCGGATTGTCCGGGGGGTTTTTGGGAACGCGGTTGCAATACTTGAAAGGAAATATGTGGGTTAAAAGGGCTAGTGTCCTGGTGATGCTCTTGATAGGGGGGAAAGTTTTGATTGGCTTGATTTGACATAATTTTTATCGAAGAGATATAATGTTTTCTTATCCTTCTAATTTTGCAATTATGGGCAAAGAAAATTTTAGTGCAAAGGATTTTATTGATGATGATCGAAAACCCTGGGATGGGAGAGATCGTCGGCATGTTACTTCGGATGGAGGGAGAGGCGATATGACCGGGTTGACGAACAGGATTTTGCGGGAGGGTGAATATGAGGGGAAAAGGGGGTCTGATGGTAGGCTGAAAAAAGTTGTTGTGACTGCAAATCGATATAGAAAAGAGAGCCCTGGCAGAGATGGGAAACCTCATACCGTTCAGGGGGATAGTGATTTATTAATTCGTTCTGCGGTTAACCGTGTGAAATTTGAAGTGATGACTAATGAACTTGATCCCCGACCAAGAACCGAGGAGGATTTGAAAAGTGTGCAATTGGATTTGGGAAATAGAGATCGTGTGTATGTTGTGAATAGGCGACAAGCCGTTAATCTGGGGACAGAGGGCTTGGGATTACGCATAAAAAAGGCTCTGGCAAATGGCGATTTAACTCCGGAAGAATTGGGAATGACTACTGCAGGGATTGATCTTAGCCGTGAGGATGTGCCTGAGGATTCTATTGTGAGAATTCGTAAGCTTCCCGCGGGTTTCACCAGAGCTACGGACAGTCCCGGAACAATAAGAGGTGGGATCGACTGGGCAAATAAATTTATTAATAGGGAGCGAAAAACAATATCGGGAATTGCTTTGGGGTTGGAAAATCACCTGGCGAAAATGCCAAAAGTGAAGGCTATTAGGGATGTTTTGGGACATAACGCTTTACAGTTTTCAGCTTCAATTGAACAGCAGAGGCAATTATCTCATAGGAGTGTTGATGAGAGACTGTCCACCGAATATCTGGATTTTATGAGTGATGAATTTCTGCAATTGGTGGAAATTTTACATGAAGATATGTTTAATCCTGCCAGAGCCGCGAAGGTAAAAGAGGCTTATATGTCTGTTTTTGCTGATGAATTGGAGGGCTTTGATCAGGAGTCCGGTGATGTCTGTAAATTTGTGCAAGAACTGTATCGTGTTTTGGGAAGGCATATTACTGTTCAGTTAATGGACAGGGATGATGCATTAAAAATAGATTTCCCGGACCTTCAACGAACTTTGGGGATCGTTTTGGGGAAAGCTCCGAAAAAACACGGTCATGTCCTGGGTAAGGATCATGATGAGCGATTTGGGCCATCCGTATTGATCACAGACAGGATTCCGCTCGGGGGATGCAGGAATATTGAGGAAGCACAGGAAGTAATAGATAAACTTTCAAATCTTAGCGGGACACAATATCAGGTTCTTGGGGTAGAAACCGCCCTTGATATGGCTATTGGTGATACTCTTTACGGAGGTAAAGCAACTATTGACGAGGACGCAAAGGTTTCTCCATGGAAGAGAATTGAGACAACAGACGAGCAGGATGTGATTGTGCGTTATGAATATCCCGGAAATTTTAAAGACAGATCTTTGGAAATAAGAAACTTCCATTCGGAGGATGGCGGTAATCCTTTGGCCGCTATTTCTTTTGGAGTGAAATTTCCTTTGCCGGTCAAAATAATAACTAAATAATTATGACAAACAATGAAATGCCTCAGGGGGGCTATGAAGAAATCGATTGGGGAAATCGTAGACCTCAAAAAGATGAACATTTTTATAACCATGAGGACGACAGCACTTGGTTTGTGATGGAAGTAGTGAATGATAGAGTTAATCTTAGAGGTGCCGAAGATAGCGCAGTGGATGGTAAATTTATCTGGCTGGATCTTGATCAATTACATCCGGTGTCCGATGGTACTGATGGCATTGCTTGGGTTCTTGTGCCTGAGGACCATGAAGTGGCAAATATTCAGAATAGCGTTAAGTCCTGGTTTTAGGATTTATCAGCAATAAATATTCCGTGTTTCCATCTCCCCCTTTAATTGGTGACGGGATGATTTTTTTGATTTTGTAGGAGTGGGTGGCGGCCCAGTCTCGGAATTCTTGAAGAATTTGTTGGCGAGTTTTTTCATCTTTTATTACTCCATCTTTGGGGATGCGGTCTTTGCCGGCTTCGAACTGGGGTTTTAGGAGGAGGATTGCGGGGGCGGATGGTTTAAGGAGTTCGAAAATTTTTGGAATTACAAGTCGGAGCGAAATGAAGGATAAGTCCCCTACTGCCAGGTCTGGGGAGGTTGGGAGAGATTTTATGTTGCGAATGTCTGTCTGTTCCATGTTTATAACTCTAGGGTCTTTTTTGAGTTTTTCTGCCAGCTGGTCTGTACCTACATCTACGGCATATATTTTACTTGCGCCTTTTTGCAGGAGTAGGTCGGTGAAGCCGCCGGTGGAGGCTCCGACATCTAGAATTGTGAGGGAGCTGGGATCAATTTTAAATTCTTCCAGTGCGGCTTGGAGTTTTTTTGCCCCACGACTAACGAATTGCTGATCTGTTGTTGTTGTGATTGTTGATTGATCGCTTGTGGGGCGGCCTGGTTTTGTTTGTGGCTGATCATTTACAAAAACTTCTCCGGCCTTTATCGCTTGTGCGGCTTGGGAGCGAGTGGGATAGAATCCTTTTTGGCTGAGGAGTTCGTCGAGGCGTAGTTTCATGTTAATTCACTTAAGTAACACCTCTCACAATACACCATTTCCGGCCTTTCCGGGGCATAACTGGTGCGGATTTCTGTTTTGCAGGAGTGGCAATTGCGGGTGAATAATTTGCGTGATGGGCGTTTTTCGAGACGGGCTTGGTGGCGACAATCCGGGCAGTTTTTGGGGATTGGGAGTTTTTGGCGGCGATAGAATTTTAGTTCGGGCTCAATGATTCGATAGTTCTTGCCACAGGAGTTGCAGGCCAGAGTTTCTTGGGTGATGCTGGGGGGGACTTTTTCGATCTGATAACTGCCTTGATATGTTTGGGGGAGATATTCATGGCTTGCTTTGTCTTTCCATTTCCAGCCGCTGGCTAGGGTTTGTTCTTTTGTGAGGGGATAATATTGCTGGGCAACGGTTTCGTTGTAACAAAATGGTGAATAGGCGGGATCGAAGAATTGGCCGTACTCCCCTGTTTGTTTGAGGTGGGCAATTATCTTTGGGAGGAGTTCTTCGTATTCTTGCTTTGTGTATTGTTTGTTCAAAATACAATATTCTTTACGATGGAGTCCGATACAGCCGAAACAATTATTAGAGGAGAAGCAAACGAAGCAATAGGAGCAAAAATTGCATTGCCAGATGGAGCTTACGCTCATGCAGGTGTTCAATTCGCCGGATGATGCGGAATTGTAAATCAGTTCGCTCCAGCCTATGGAGCAAATGTCCTGAGCATCTTTTACACCTAGAGCTACAAAAATATTTTTACAATCACGGCATTTTTCGCTGAGATAGCTATCTTCGCAATCTTTACACTCGGATAAATCGTTGCCAGTGCAGTCTTCACAGTTTTCGATAATCGCATGCTGATAGGGATGTTTTAGGAAGTGTTCTCTGAAATTTTGGTCGGGCTTTTTGAGTTTTTCTTCGTATTGTTCTTGGGTTAGTTGTTCATTAAAATAGCAATATTGTTTATGACGCAAGTTCTTAGATCCGAAACAATCCTGGCAGGATTTAAGGTCTTGGCAGTGGTGGCAGTCCGTGCAATTTTTGCAGTTTTCCAAATGTGTGCAGTTGAAACAATTTTCGCATTTGATGCATTCGTATAAAAGTTCGCTACGGATTACCCAGTAATTGTCGACGGTGTTTTTGCCCCAGATTGAGTACATATTGTAAAAACTGTCTTCGTTGTAGTGTCCGCCGGCGTTCATGTAGCAGTTTTTGTCGTCAGTTTCCTGGTTCACATATTCGCTGTTATGGTTTTTTCCGCCAAAAAGGGCTACGAGTTTGGCATCGTGTAAAAGTTCATTGAATTGTTCGAAAAAGGGGAGTGAAAAATCAAAGTCGTGGCTTGAGTCTGTTTGCTCCCAATTATCGCTCCACCAGCAGGACTGGCAATAAACATGATAGGGCTTATCCTTTGAGTAAATGGAAACTGTTTGTTTGCCGCAAAGTTCGCAGTCGCGCAGATAGAGAGTTTTTTCATTGCGATAGCTGAGGCGGCGTTGTTCGCGGCAAGTGGGACATTCTACGGGATCGAGTACATCAAAACGAGAAAGGAAACTGCGATCTTTTTCGCTAACTTCGAAGGACTCCTCACAGGTTAAACAGTTCTTTTTCATGCCAATATCTTAACATTATCCTTCCCGATACTGCAAAGCTTCGGCGATGTGTTTGCGCTCGATGGAGGGTTTGTTGTCCAGATCTGCTATGGTGCGGGCCAGTTTTAATGTGCGCAAGTAACCTCGGTTGGAAAGATGCAAGTTGTCTGTGGCTTTTTTTAGGAGAGATTCGGTGGGTTTGTCGAGCTGGCAGTGAATCCGAATATCTTCAATTCCCATGTCTGAGTTGTGCCGGATTTGTGGTTTTTTCTTAAAACGGAGCTTTTGGATGTTTTTTGCCTCCTTTATATTATCGATTACGCTTTTGTGCTCTTCTTCGGCTTGGCTGTTGTCTACTTTAAAAAGATCTTTGAGGGAGCTTTTTTCTATTTCTAAAAAAATATCGAAGCGGTCTAAGATGGGGCCGGAGATTCGGCGTTCGTAGTTTTTGATGTGGCCTTTATTGCAAATGCAGGGAATTTTTTTATCACCTTTATAGCCGCAGGGGCAAGGATTCATTGTGGCCAGAAAAATAAAATTGCTAGGAAATTTACTGGTAAATCCACTATGTGCAATGTGAATGTACCTATCTTCCAATGGCTGACGAAGGGCCTCTAAAACCTGCCTGGGAAATTCGGCTACTTCGTCCAATAAAAGCACCCCGTTGTGAGCCAGAGAGATTTCTCCCGGCTTAATGTTGGAACCAGCACCGCCAATAATTGAAGTGACTGAACTTCGGTGATGGACTTCCCGAAAAGGTCGCTCCTCAACAATAGGTTGGTCTTCACTAAGTAGGCCGGCAATTGAAAAAATTCTGGTGGTTTCCAAAATTTCTTCCTTGCTCATTTGGGTTAAAAGATCTTTGAAGGCTCGGGCCAAAACTGTTTTTCCGCAACCCGGGCTACCTTTGAGGAGCAGGTTATGATGTCCACTAGCCGCAATGATCAATGCTCGTTTGGCTTTTTTTTGACCGATGATTCGAGTGAAGGAGTGAGAAATTAGTGGCCTATATTTTCGTCCAAAATTTCCTATACTTGTGTTGCCTAGTGCTTTGAGATTTTGAAAATTGTTGAGTTGAGTTAAGTGAGAAAGGGGAAAAATTTTGATTCCTTCAATGAAGCTGGCTTCCTTGGCGTTTTGCTGAGGGAGGTAGATTTTTTTGATTCCTTTTTCTTTGGCATGCTGAACAATGGCCAGAGCTCCGTCTATGCTCTTTATCTCTCCGGTGAGGGAAAGTTCCCCAATTACAATGCAATCTCTGAATGGAGAAATGTCTAATTGTTTGCTTTCTATTAGTAGGCTTAGGGCGATGGGAAGATCGAAGAGGGTGCCGCGTTTTTTTATTTGGGCTGGAGCCAGGTTTACGGTTTTTTTGGTTTGAGGAAATTTGAATCCGCTGTTTTTGATTGCCGAACGGATGCGCTGTTTGGATTCCTGAATGGAGGTATCTGTTAAACCAACAATTGAAAATGAACTTAGGCCATTGCTAATGTCTGTTTGTACTTCGACAAGGCTGATGTTGAGCCCTGTGAAAGTTGATGAAAAAATCTTGGTTGCCATAAATAATCCGGTTAGAATCGGAGCCTCATTATGACAATGATGTCTAAAATCTTTCTAAATTTTTCCTAAACTGGCTATTCGAGTATCAATTTGTATATTTCCTCATTGGTTTCAATAAAAATTGCATTCCCACTTGCCAGTGCCACAATGTTTTGAGGTCGAAGGTCAACACCTTCTTCAAGTTCAACTGGATAGTATGAATTGTTTGAGGGCATGTAAAATGAGAGGTAGGAGATGTCTTTGGAAAATGTTTGGGAAATGCCGCCTGAGGAAACGAATTGCCGGCCAATAAAGAATAAGCGATCATCGAAGGTCCAGGCAATATTTTTTATTGAAGTTTTGAGCTGAAGTTTTGTAATTTTGTTTTCTTCATCCAAGATCCAGATATTGCTTGCATCGTTTGTTTTAAAAGCAAAATTTTTGCCTGATGGCGACCAGATTCCCTCGCTTATTGCTTGGCTAATGTTTAGGGGTTCTTTTTTTGGATTTTTGAGATTGATGCGATAGGCCTCTTTTCCATCCACAATCAAAGCCGCTTTTTCCGATCCAAAAACTTTTGGATCAACAAGTCCTTTTTGGAAATAGATTAGGGCCAATTGTGCCGGATCATCTTTTCTAATCAATTTTTGCATCCGTCTTTCCTGATCAAATACTATTTCATATTCTTTCTCCGGATTTACGATTGGCAGAGAGTCAACTTTGCTAAGTGCAGGTTTGAGTTTGAAATCCAAATAAAGTTCTTCAGTTCCCCAAAGTGGAATCTTGATATTTTCAAAGATGCTTTCATATCCTTCTTTGCTGGCCAATATTTGCTTTCTGCCTCTTTTGTCCTCAATGGAACATGGCGAAACGCTACATTCAAATATCTGCTCTATTTTTCCTCCAAAAAATTCCACTGTGAACGGCGTGTTCCCCCGCACCAACAGTTCTCCTCTGTTAATAAAACTGCCCCAAAAGTAATAGCCAACAGACCCTGCAATGATCATTCCGAGCAGTACGAGTGCCGCTATGTCCCTTTTTCTTTGGAGTTCCTCATCCATCACTAATATTTTTAATGTGATTCAATTGTACGGAAATTACATCAATCCGCCAACCGTGAGTGATTTTTTTACTTGATTGGTTGATAAAATAAAGTGCGGTTTTGATGATGCGCAGGCGTTTTAGGCGGTTTACGGAATCTTGGGGCGACCCGAAATTGTTGCAAGTTCGGGTTTTAACTTCGCTGAATACGAGTTGGTTTGAGGGACTTATGGAGATTACATCTACCTCCCCGTAGGGACTTCTAAAATTGGTGCTGACAATTTTGTGTCCTTGCTTGATTAGGTAGCTTAGAGCCAGATCTTCCCCTATTTTTCCCAGCTTTTGATTATACATGTAGATGAGACTAGCAAAAGCTTCTAAAATCTTTCTAAATTAAATTTTAGAACTTGCAGAGGAGTTCGAAGTCCACTATATTTCTAGTCCGGTCAAATAATTTTCTCTTATGGCTGAAGGTTCAATGGTTCCTCCATACAGTCTGGAGGCGGAAAAATCGGTTTTGGGGTCTTTAATTATCGATAAGGATGCCGTTATTAAGATATCCGATTTTTTGAGTGCAAGCGATTTCTATCACGATGCTCATAGAATTCTTTACCAATGTATTTTAGACCTTTACGACAAGCGCTCTCCCATAGATATGGTTACCCTAACAAATATTCTTGAGGGAAAAGGTGAACTCAAAAATGTTGGTGGGGCTTCTTATATTACCGAGTTGGCGAGCGAGGTTCCTACTTCAACTCATATTTTCCAGTATGCAACGATTGTTCGTGAGAAATCGATTTTGCGAAATTTGATAATGGTGGGCGATAAGATTCGGGGCTTAGGCTACATGCAGAATGAAAAAGTTGATGCCTTGATAGATCAAGCCGAAAAATCTCTGTTTTCGGTTTCCCAAAACTTTATTGCCGATAAATTTGTACATGTGCGGGATGTTTTAAATATGACTTATGAGAAAATTTCCGATCTGCACGATCCTGATGCCAAGGAAAAATATCGTGGTGTGCCAACCGGCTTTAAATCATTGGATCATATTCTTTCGGGATTTCAGCCTTCGGATCTGGTTATTTTGGCGGCGCGGCCTTCGATGGGAAAAACGGCTTTTGCTTTAAATATCGCTCAGAATGTTGCGAAGAAGGGCTTGTCTGTGGGAATTATGTCGCTGGAAATGGCCAAGGAGCAGTTGGTAGAGAGGATGTTTTGTAGTCTGCTGGAAGTGGATTCATGGAAGATGAGGACTGGAAAACTGACTGATGATGATTTTAGTAAAATTGGTACAGTGATGGATGAAATGAATTCGATGAAGATTTTTATTGATGATTCGGTTGGTAGTTCTATTTCCGAGTTAAAGGCTAAGGCTAGACGACTAAAGATGGAGCATGGGCTGGATCTTTTGGTGATTGATTATTTGCAGTTGATGAGTATGGGTGGGATTGGTGGAATGAGTATTAATAATAGGGTTCAGGAAATTTCGGAGATTTCGCGCTCGCTTAAGGGCTTGGCGCGTGATTTGGCTATTCCAATTTTGGCTCTTTCTCAGTTGTCGAGAGCGGTGGAATTGAGGCCGAGTAAGGTGCCGCAGTTGTCTGACCTGCGTGATTCCGGGGCAATCGAGCAGGATGCGGATGTGGTTATGATGATGTATCGTGAAGATTATTACGAGGAAGACACGGATAAAAAGGGGGTTACCGATTTGTATGTGCGGAAACATAGAAACGGACCTATTGGTCATGCGCAGTTAGGATTCAAAAAGGAGCAAATGCGTTTTATGGATATTGAAAATAATCGAGATTTTAACGAGTTTGGAGGCTAAGAATTATTACTCGGAATTTTGGTGAGATGCGGTCTTTAGGCAGCTTTGTCTGGGTTTTCGGTTTCGGATGCGGCAACTGTCATAGGAGTTTCCTCAAACTCCGCATATTGAAGCGGTGTTTCTCCACCAAACGGTTTCAGGCTGTACTGGCCGTAGTTAAGCAGGACGACGGGATCTGTAAATTCCCCAGCTTTTGAGTCAAAACTATCAACATAGAAATATTTATCCCCCATCCACATTGCCGGCCTTTCGTTTCCGCTTTTATCTGTAACCAGAATGTTTTGGGATTTGTTTGGATCCAAAGCGGCTAAAGCGTTGTGGTAGTCGGCGCCACTGGTTTTGATTTTACTTTTGAGATCTCCGATTGTTGAACTTCCGTCACTGGCCAAGACAACTTCATCGATAATTGGGACTTCTCGCATTTTTTCTTTCTTTTTGGATTGATCAACTTCTGCGGCTTTCGGAACTTCAGGCATCTTTACATCCTCAATACTGGCCAAAAGAGCGGCCATATCATCTTTGTCTTTGTCTTTTTGCTGTTGCTCTTTTTTGAGAAGCATTTCATTTTTGGCTCTTTGGGCTTCGTTTTTTATTCTTGATATTTCCTGATTGCTGCCGATTGGCCCTTCAAACATAAATTTTGGTTTTGCAAGTTCACCCTCTTTTCTAGAACTGTCTGAGTGAGATTCCGGTGCGCCGCCAAATTTGTAAACAAGTCTATTTTCTTTCATTTTTATTTTTGTTAGTTTTTACTGCTTATACTATACCATTTTTCCTCTATTTTTGCAAGTGCTCAATTTGGGGTTTTGCTTTGGGGCTGGAAGTTTTATAATGCTTGCGTTTACTAATTTTAACACTTCGCAAATGTCCGAACTGGATAATAATGAGTATCATATGCGGCTGAATAAGCTAAAGGAAATGCGTGAAAACAATATTGTCCCTTATGCGGATCGTTTTGAGCGATCACATGAGGCTATTTTCGCCCTTGAAGAAGGGGAAAAAGCTAAGTTGCGGGGCTATGAAGAGATTGTGGCGAAACCGGCTAAGAAGTTGATGAGTTTGTGCGGGAGAATGATGTCTTTTCGTACTCATGGGAAGATTAGTTTTGCTAATTTGCAGGATTTTTCGGGCAAAATTCAGATTTGTTTTATGTTGGATTTATTGGGGCCTGAAAAATATAAGTTTTTGAAAAAGGTGGATGTGGCGGATTTTATCGGCATTAGTGGTGAACTTTTCAAAACCAAGCATGGAGAAGTTACTTTGATGGTTTATGAGTATAAAATACTTAGCAAGGCTCTAAGGCCTTTGCCGGAAAAATGGCATGGACTTAAGGATCGAGAGCATATTTACCGTCAAAGATATTTGGATACGGTGATGAATCGAGAGAGCATGGATAGATTTATTTTCAGGAGTAATCTTATTAAGGCTCTGCGCGAATTTTACTGGCAGGAGGGTTTTGTTGAGTTGGAGACTCCGGTCTTGGAAAATGTGAGTTCCGGGGCGGCGGCCAAACCTTTTTCCACTCATCACAACGCTTTGGATATTGATGTTTTTTTACGAATCGCAGCGGGTGAACTTTGGCAAAAATCAGCTATTGTCGGGGGATTTGAGAGAACTTTTGAAGTGGCACGATGTTTCCGCAATGAAGGGATGGATCCAAGCCACCTGCAGGAATTTACGATGATCGAGCACTATGCGGCTTATTGGGATTATGAGGATAATATGAAATTTACTGAAAGAATGTTTGAGTATATGTTGAAAAAATTGACCGGAGGAACGAAGGTAACTATTAAGGATAGGGCGGGCGAGGATGTGAAAGTGGATTTTAAGGCTCCCTGGCCAAGACGCAAATTTACAGAACTGATAAAAGATGATTGCGGGATTGATGTGCTTGATTACGATGAGGCCGCTCCCCTACTTGCGGCAATTAAGAAGAAAAAAATTGCAATTGAGGATGCCGAAAAACTGGGTTATGGAAATTTGGTGGATGCTTTGTATAAGAAGGTTTCCCGGCCAAAACTAATTCAACCGACTTTTGTAACAAATCATCCGGCAAATACTAAGCCGCTTGCCCGCAGAAATGATAAAGATCCGCGGATTTGCGACACTTTCCAGCTTTTGGTAAATACCTGGGAAATTATCAATGCTTATAGTGAGTTGGTGGATCCTGTGGATCAGCGTGAAAGGTTTGAGGCTCAGGCTTTGGCTAAGGCCGGCGGGGATGAAGATGCGATGATGATGAATGAGGATTATCTTACAACAATGGAGCATGGAATGCCTTGTATGAGCGGTTGGGGCATGGGAATTGATAGACTTACGACTTTGCTTACAGGTCAGGAAAATCTGAAAGATGTGGTGATGTTCCCAATAATGAGGCCGCTTGATGAGACTTTGAAGAAGAATGCCAAGGCTATGGAGAAGGCTAAGAAAAAATTTAAAAAATCTAAAAAATAGATATGGATAGAATTGCTGTACTGGATTTTGGTGGGCAGTATGCTCATTTGATAGCTAATCGAATTAGGAGGTTGGGGGTTTATAGTGAGATTTTTGATGGAGATGTGGCGGCGAGTGAGTTGAGGGATTTTAAGGGAATAATTTTATCCGGAGGGCCTTCGAGCGTGAATGCAGAGCATGGTTTGCGCTGCGACAAGGAGATAATGGAGATGGGTGTGCCGATTTTGGGGATTTGTTATGGACATCAGTTGATTGCTTATCATTTTGGCGGGAAGGTAGAGAAGGGTGCGGTGCGTGAATATGGTATGGCAGAGGTGAATTTTAGTGAAAGGAGTGGAGTTTTTGAGGGAGTATCCGAAAAGGAGCCTGTTTGGATGAGTCATTTTGACCAGGTGGTGGAAGCTCCTGAGGGTTTTAAAGTGGTGGCTTCGAGCAAAGATTGTGCGATTGCGGCAATGAGCAATGAGGAGAAGCGGATTTTTAGCTTGCAGTTTCATCCGGAAGTTACGCATAGTCCTTGTGGGATGACGATTTTGGAGAATTTTGTAAAGATTACCGGGGCGAAGCGCGAGTGGAGTATTGAGAGTTATATTAAAGATATTGGTAAAGAAATTGTAGAGAAAGTTGGTGAGAATAAGGTGTTTCTGATGATTAGCGGGGGTGTGGATAGTACGGTGGCATTTTTGCTTTTGGATAAGGCTCTTGGGCAAAAGAAAGTCTATGGATTGTTTGTGGATACCGGATTTATGCGAAAAGGCGAGCGCAAGGAAGTGGAAGAGTCCCTGAAGGCTATCGGGGTGGAGAATTTGCATGTTTATGATGCAAAAGAAGAGTATTTTGAAGCTTTGAAAAGTGTTTATGATCCGGAAAAGAAACGGGAGATTATTGGAGACTTGTTTCTGGATATTCAGGCCAAGGTTTCGGATGATCTTAGTTTGAATCCAAAAGAGTGGATGCTTGGGCAGGGGACAATTTATCCGGATACTATTGAAACAGGAGGGACAAAACATGCAGATAAGATTAAGACTCACCATAATCGAGTGGAGAGGGTTCAAAAATTGATTGATCAGGGGCGGGTTATTGAGCCAATTGCTCAATTGTATAAAGATGAGGTTCGTTTGGTGGGAGAAAAGCTTGGTTTGAGGGAAGATATGGTTTGGAGGCATCCTTTTCCCGGGCCGGGATTAGCTGTTAGATGTTTGTGTGCGGAGAATGAATATGAGGTGGATAAAGATCTTGAGGATCGCATTTCTGAAAGTTTGGAAGAAAGCAGTATAAGTGGCAAGGTTATGCCAGTTAAGAGTGTGGGAGTTCAAGGCGATGAACGAAGTTACGCACATCCGCTTTGTCTTTACGGAGAGCCGAAATCCTGGAATCAGCTTGAGCAAGTGGCTACCCAAATGACTAACCAGCACCCTGAAGTCAATAGAGTGGTTTTCCTTGTTAACAAGCGCGAATTGGGTGCATTGAGTATCCAAAAAAACTACCTTACTAGTGAGCGTATCAATCTGCTTCAGGAGGCTGATAAAATTGTGATGGATTACCTTGTGGAAGCTAAAATACACCGAGAGATCTGGCAGTTCCCTACTGTCCTTTTGCCAATTGGTGTGGATAGTCAAAATGGAGAATCGCTTGTGCTTAGGCCGGTTTGTAGCGAAGAAGCTATGACTGCAAATTTTTATAAAATGGATATGGATGTTTTGAATGAATTATCCAAAAGGTTGATGGGCTTGGATGGAATAAGTGCGGTTTTTTACGATATTACCAATAAGCCGCCGGGGACTATTGAGTGGGAGTAAGACTAACCTGCTTGGGCATGGAGATTTTCATTCCAAAGTGTTTTTCGATGAATTCTTTGAAAGCTTTGGGATCGCCTGTTGTTAAAAACTGGCGTTTGGAGTTTTTTGGGATTTCCTTCTCTATTTCGGGGTGTCTTTTCAGGTAATCTACTAGTTTTTTAGCTACAATTTGTCCACAGTTAAGGATTTTTACTTTTTTGCCCATAATCCTTTCAAAATCTTTTTGCATTAGTGGGTAATGGGTACAACCTAAAATCAGACTTTCAACATTGTGGGATTTTATGGAACGAAGATACTTTTTTAGAATTGATATCGCCTCGGGCCTGTGGTGCCAATCTTCTTCGATGAAGGGAACCAATAAGGGGCAGGCTTTAGAATATACTTTTGTTTCCTTGGAAATTTCCCTAATTTGTTCCTCGTAGGCGTTGGATTTTATTGTGGCTTGTGTACCAACAACCCCCACTTTCTTAAACTTCACGGCTTCTTCGGCTACGGGGATAAGCACACCAAGCACTTTCTTGTCCGGGTATTTTTGCTGAATGTGGCGTAAAGCTAAGGCTGAAGCGGTATTACAAGCAAAAATTATTAACTCTGCTCCCCTATTCCACAAAAAATTTACGGCTTCTTCGGAAAACTTTTCAATGTTTTCTTGGTTTTGTATGCCGTATGGAGCGCGAGCGTTGTCCCCAAGATATAAGTAATCGTATTGCGGAAGGGTTTGTATAACAGGTTTTAAAACTGTCAGACCACCATATCCCGAATCAAATATTCCAATCATGGACAAAATCTAGCTGTTTTTTTGCTTTTTTTCCAGTTTTTTCTTAGTATTAGGTCATGGTAGAGCTTAAGAAGCGTACAATTATTCTATTTTATGTGCTTGTGGGCCTTGTTTTAGGGGTGTTTTTGGGGCTGGGGACGAAGGATGGTGGCGATGCGATTATTCTAACTAATGAAGAAAAGGACACTAGGGATGAGTTGTTGAAAGAATTCCTGGATGAGCAGGCATATTTGCAAAGTCGGGTGGTTGGTCTTCGTGAGCAGATTGACGAGGCACAGAAGGAACTGGAGAGCACCAGCGCCCTGTTTAATCTGGGGAGGCTGGAGAAGCTGAAGGGATCCATTGGCCTGAGTGAAGTTAGGGGGCCGGGACTGGAAATTTTGCTGAATGATAGCCCCTTTACAAAGCGCGAAGGAGAAATGATTGTGAGCGAGGATTTGGTTCAGGCTTCGGATTTGAGGGATATTATCAATCTACTTAATGCCGGTGGAGCAAAGGCAATTTCCGTAAACAATCAGAGAATTGTCGCTACAACCCCCATTTCAGCCGTTGCGAATGCCGTATTGGTCAATAATTCCTATGTCACTCCCCCATTCACTATTCAGGCTGTGGGAGACACAGAGTCCATGCTGAGGAGGTTGTTGAATGACAGCATTTTGGATAATCTTTATGAAAGGCGTAAATCTTTCAATATCGTTTTTGAAATTGCCGCGAGAAGTATGGTTACAATCCCCATTTTTAATGGAAATCTTGATACAAATTATTTAAACCTTGTGCAGTAAATGTTTGATAAAATTAATGAAAAACAGAGATTTCTTTCAATACTTGGGGCTATTGCCCTTTTGATTCTTTCTTTTGTGTTTTTATCCAAAAATAAGATTTCGGAGGTTGAAGAAGGGGTTTTGCGTGAAACTGAGAGTAACTTTTTCCAAGAAATAAAGGTTTTGAAGGAAAAAAATGAAGATCTGAAGGTGGAAATTGACTCTCTTGGTCAGAACCTTCTGGAACTTGAGGATAGAGATAAAGCTATCTCCGCAATTGAGTCGGAAATAATTAAATATGAGAAATTGAGCGGGAACTTATCCGTATTTGGGTCGGGAGTGGCTTTGGAGCTTAATGAAGGTGTTTCTACGCCTTGGGTAATCGACTTGATCAATCAATTTTTTGGATATGGAGCCGAGGCTGTGAGCCTAAACGGAATTAGGATTACAAATGGCACAAGTGGCTTTGATACTCTCCCCAATGGTCAAATTAGCCTAAAAGGCAGTGTTATTGTCGCGCCTTATTCTTTTGAGGTTATTTGTAACTCCAGCAAGATGATGGATATGATGGAAATGCCGGGGAATATTATTGACAGAGCTTCACAAGCCTATCCCGAAGCGGAAATTAAACTTTCGACCAGAGAGGTTATAAAGATGGACTAGTTGTATAGAAAAAGAAGCCAAAGGGGTTGAAGAGCGAGGATTGTTAATAGAATTACCAAAAATAGTTTTTTACTAAACCGCTCCATTCTTGCCTGAAAGCTGAGTTTTTTGAGAATTAGGGATTTTTGCTCCAGTTCTTGTCTGAGTTTTTCCTCTTTTTCCGTGTGTTCATAGCTTTCTTTGTTGTATTGAAGGAGGGGAATACTCGTTTTTACTTGGGCCTCGAGCTGGCCAACACGATAGTTGGCTATTTCCAGTCTTTCTTGTTTTTCGGCAAGTTCCTGCTTTGTTTCTTCGTATAATTTTTTATAGACATTTCCTCCAGCCGATTTTGCCGCCCTTGTGGAGCTCCCAGTGGACATGTTGTGGACAAAATCTTGATCGAGGACCTCAACACTGTCCACATTGTCGACATCATTTTCACTAGACAAATTGGAAGTAGACATTGCATTGTTGTCTACTGAACGATGAACCCTATTCTTATTAATAAACCCCAACAACTCCTCTTTATTAAGCCAAATCCTACTCCCCACAACCTTCGAGGAAACTTTTTTCAACTTAACATACCTGTCTACAGTGCGAATGGAGACCTTAAGCAGTTTACTAGCGGCTTTTCGATCTATTTCATAGCCTGTTTGAGTAGTGGACATTGTAGACATATAAAAATTTTAATGTCTATGGACAGGGTATAGACAAACATAGACATGAGTCGACATGATTTTATCTCAGTTGTCTAGAGAAGTCCAGTTTACTTTGATACCACTAAGAGGCATAATGTTTATTATTAAAGAAATACCAAGAGAGCTTTTTGATTATTGGAAGCACGCACTATAACTCTCTTGAAGAACGCCGCTCAAATTATCAGTATCTATAGTGTTACTGTTTTTCTTTCTAGTAAAGGGTAGTAGTAGGATTATTGCACAAATTATGATTATTGTTATTATTGCAAGGTAGTCTTCAT
>Ga0180007_10002298_pt1 | contig 23110 bp, 17 predicted proteins | sample MM_PC_MetaG_FD_121122 | JGI IMG/M metagenome (GOLD analysis project Ga0180007, IMG submission 121122) | Groundwater microbial communities from the Aspo Hard Rock Laboratory (HRL) deep subsurface site, Sweden - MM_PC_MetaG | ecosystem: Environmental > Aquatic > Deep subsurface > Groundwater... | reverse complement strand
TATTCATAGAGGACGACGAAGGTTTTTTTAATATATTCTCTGTTCCTCTAAAAATGAAGGGATACGACGTAGTTCATGTATCTGACGGGGCTTTGGGGGTAGAGAAAGCTATTTCAGAAAAACCTGATTTGATTTTACTTGATATTGTACTTCCAGGCACCAGTGGTTTAGATATTTTAAAAGAATTAAGAGAAAGACCTGAATCCAAAGATGCTAAGATTGTGATGCTCACTAACTTTGGAAGTGACGAAAATATCAATAAAGCCATGGAATATGGTGCTAATGATTATCTAATGAAGTATAATATTGTGCCCTCAGAGCTGCCCGATAAAATTGCTATCCTAATGGGAGAGGCTTCTGGAGCAGGTATAAAAGTAACACAATAAGGCTTTTATATGAATGTCCAGATTATTTTAAACATTTTAGTAATAGTTGAGTCGCTACTTCTTCTTGTAATCTCTATCACTTTATTTAGAAAAACTTCCGATTTTAAAAAACTTAAAAAGTATGAAGAAGCTTTGATTATGTTTCAGGCTAATCAGAATGATGTTATACCGATGCTGGTGCATGAGCTTAGGGCCCCTCTTTCTGTAGTTAAAGGTGCTTCAGACCTTCTACTTAAAAGTACTGATGAAATGAATGCCGATCAAGTTAGGGATCTTTTGGCACAAATAAAATCTTCATCAGAAGGTTTACTAAAAATGGTGGGAGATATATTAGATGTTTCTAAGATGGAAGGTGGAAAGTTTCAAATTAGCAAAGTGTTTGGTAGCTTAGGAGGCTTACTGAAAGAGGAGTGTGCCTACTTTGAATCTTTAGCTAGGGTAAAAGAGGTATCTCTATCTTGTGCCACTGGTGAAAATATTCCCGAGTTTAGCTTTGATCCTGAAAGAGTAAAACAAGTAATGAGCAACCTTTTATCAAACGCTATCAAATTCACACCAAAAGGTGGGAGTGTAGAAGTTATTGCAAGACATGTAGATAGAATAGTAGAAGTTGTAGTAGAAGATACTGGAATTGGGGTTCCAGAAAAAGACCAGCCAAAGCTTTTCCATAAGTTTTTCCAAGCAGGTAATCAGGGGGGTGTAACACAGAAAGGCACTGGCCTTGGTTTGGTTATTACAAAAGGTATAGTTGAAGCACATGGAGGAAAGATTTGGTACGAAGATAACAAACCTAAAGGTGCGAAGTTCATATTCGCTCTTCCACTCAAGTAGCTCAAATGTTACCATTTTAACATGAGCAAGAAATCTGCCCACATTCTTAGATTTAAGGATATTAGAAGATATGATATTCCCTTGGTAGGTGGAAAAGGAGCTAACCTTGGAGAAATGATTAATGCGAAAATTCCCGTTCCTGATGGTTTTGTAGTTACAGCTAAAGCCTACTATGATTTTCTTAAATCCACGTCCCTAAAGAAAAAAATACTTACTGAGCTTCAAGGTCTTGACTATGAAGATTCAAAGGAACTCCAATCAGCTGCAAAGAAAATAAGAACAGCAATATTAGCTGCTGATATGCCTAAAGAATTGGCAGAAGAGATAAAGGAGGCCTACCACAAACTTAGTGGGGAAAACGACAAATACGTTGCTGTAAGATCATCTGCTACAGCTGAGGATCTTCCTGAAGCTTCCTTTGCAGGTCAGCAAGATACCCATCTTAATGTCAAAGGTTATAAAGAAGTAGTAAAACATGTGCAGAAGTGCTGGTCATCCCTCTTTACAGCTAGAGCTACTTATTATAGAGCTACAAATAAGTTTTCACATTTACAAGTTGGGATTGCCGTTCCTATACAGCTTATGATTCAGTCTGACTTTTCTGGGGTTATGTTTACCGTAAATCCTGTTACTAATAATCGTGGAGAGGTATCTGTTGAAGCAGCCTTTGGACTTGGTCAGCCTGTTGTTTCTGGGGAGCTTACCCCTGATCAGTACATAGTAAATAAAGAGAGTAAAAAGATAACAACAAGACAGATTGTTAGACAAACCTGGCAATTTACCAAAGCTGGTAAAGTACCAGTCTCTAAAAAATATCAAAAGAAACAAAAACTTACCAACAAACAGATAGCAGAGCTTGCAAAGATTGGGATGAAACTAGAAGACCATTACAAACACCCACAGGATATTGAATGGGGAATTGAAAATAAAAAAATATACATTGTTCAGACAAGGCCTGTTACAACACTAGTTACTAAAACAGAAGAAGAATTCAAGATTGATCCTAAGAGTAAGGCAAAAGCTATTTTGGAAGGGTTATCAGCTTCTCCAGGTGTAGCATCTGGAAAAGTTCAAATTGTTGGAAAAGCAAGTGAAATAAATAAAGTAAAGGAAGGGGATATCTTGGTTGCAGAGATGACTAACCCTGATTATGTTCCTGCTATGAAGAGGGCTGCTGCTATTGTTACCGATCTTGGTGGAAGAACCTCTCATGCTGCCATTGTTAGTAGAGAGCTTGGTGTTCCTGCCGTTGTAGGTACCACGAATGCTACACAAATCCTTTCAAATAATGAGGTTATCACTGTAGATGGGGAAAGAGGTAAGGTTTATGAAAAAGACATTACTGTGGAGATAAAAGAAAGTGAAAAACCAAAGATTGATACATCAAAGATTAAAACAGCTACAAAAATATATCTAAATCTTGCAGAACCAGAACTTGCATTTGATATGGCTCAAAGAAATGTAGATGGAATTGGTCTTTTAAGAGCAGAATTTATTATTGCAAATATTGGGACTCACCCTAGAAAGTTTATTAAGGATGGAAAAAAGAAGGAGTTTATCGATAAGCTTGCAGAAGGAATGGCAAAGTTTGCAGAAGCATTTAACCCAAGACCTGTTGTTTACAGATTTAATGATTTTAAATCAAACGAATACGCAAATCTTAAGGGTGGTGCTGAGTTTGAGAAGGAAGAACCAAACCCAATGATAGGTTTTAGAGGCGTTTCTAGATATATAAAAGATGATGACGTATTCGAGATGGAAATCGCTGCAATAAAAAAGGTAAGAAACAAAATGGGATTTAAAAATCTTTGGGTGATGATGCCCTTTGTTAGAACAATTGATGAGTTAAGAGAAGTTAAGAAAATAGTGTCAGCAAATGGTTTAAGAAGGAGTGGTAGTTTTGAATTTTGGATGATGGTTGAGATTCCTTCAAATGTTATTTTACTTGATGAGTTTATTGATGAGGGAATCGATGGTGTTTCTATCGGCTCAAATGATTTAACAATGCTAACGCTAGGAGTTGATAGAGATAATGAAAGAGTAGCCCATGTATACAGTGAAATGGATCCCGCAGTACTTCAATCTTTAGAAAAGATAGCTACTACATGTAGAAGAAGAAAGATAAGATGTTCAATTTGTGGCCAGGCCCCATCAGTTTATCCTAAACTTGTTGAAATGCTTGTTGATTGGGGGGTAACTTCAGTTTCAGTAAGCCCTGATGTAATAGAAAAAACCAGAGAAATTGTATATGAAGCAGAGAAGAAAATTCTAGGTAGAGGGAAAGCAAAGAAAAAGGGGTGATATGCTGTGGCAAAGATTGAAACTATTTCAGCAAGAAAGATCTTAAACTCTCGGGGACAATGGACTATTGAAACAAAAGTAGTATTAGATGATGACTCTGTAGGTATTCAACCGGTTCCTAATGGCGCCTCTGAAGGTGAAAATGAAGCTGTTGATGTAGAAGTAGACAAGGCTATTGATATTGTTAATAACACCATTTCAGATGTGTTAGTGGGTAAAGATCCTTTCGATCAAAAAGAAATAGATAAAATATTGGTTGAAATGGACGGAACTCCAAATAAGTCTAGACTTGGTGGAAATAGCATTCTTTCAGTTTCTCTGGCAGTAGCAAAAGCTGCTGCGGATTCCGAGGAAATAGAGCTTTATGAGTATCTTTCAGAGCTTTACTCAGGGAAAGAAAAGAATGGTGATATCACATACCCAACTCCAATATTTAATGTTTTAAATGGTGGAAAACATGCCCAAAATAAACTTTCATTTCAAGAGTTCATGGTTATTCCTGCACTAAATACCCCTTTTGATAGGGCTTTAGAAATGGGAGTAAATATTTATCATAATTTAGAGGAACTATTAGTGGATGAAGACTTTGAAACAGCAGTTGGAGATGAAGGAGGTTTTGAACCTCAAGGTCTTTGTTGTGATGTAGCATTAGATTTTATTAAAAAAGCAGCAAATGTTCAGTATGACGTGGGAAATGATGTGTTTTTAGGAATGGATATAGCTGCTGGATCTTTTTATAAGGATGGAAAATACGATATAAACGAAGAAAATATTGAGCTTACTACAGAAGAATTAATGGAATACTACAATAGAATGCTTACAAAATATGAGTTGATATATATGGAAGATCCATTTTATGAAAAAGATCATAAAGGATGGTCAGATTTTTATAAAAGCTACTCAGATAGGTTAATGGTTGTTGCAGATGATTTAGTAGTTACAAATCCAGCTCTTTTGGCAGAAGCTATAAAGAAAAAGCTTGCTAATGCTGTGATAGTAAAACCAAACCAGGTAGGCACTTTAACCGAAACCTTTGAGTTCGTTAAACTCGCAAGAAAAGCAAAAATGAATGTTATTGTTTCTCACAGGAGTGGTGATAACGTAGATTCTTTCATTTCAGATCTAGCCTTAGCAGTTAGTGCAGACTTCATAAAGTCTGGAGCACCTGTAAGAGGCGAAAGAGTGGCAAAATACAATAGAATCTTAGAAGTATTCCAGGACCACTAATCCTTAATAGTGTAGGCAGCATAATCTTGTCCTAGAGGAGTTTCAACTTTTGCAGTTTGCTCATTACTTAATCCTTCAAAATATTTTCTAAAACATCTAATGGAGTTTCCATGACAGGAAATAGCAACATTGATGTTCTTTCCTTTGATTTGAGGAATTAGTTCATCACAAAATTCAGCAACTCTTTTGTAAACCATCTCAATACTTTCACCATTTGGAGGCATAAAATCCCAACTTCTTCTTATATTTTTAAGTTTTTCTGGATTTTCTAGTTGGATATCTAATTTACTTTTTCCTGTGTAGTTCCCATAGGATCTTTCTTTTATTCTTTCGTCCATCTTAACCTCTAGATTTATTGCCTCTCTATTTTTTGATAGTGCAATTTTTAAAGTGTCGATCGCTCTTATCTGGGGGGAAGAAATTAACATATCAATCTTTTTATCTTTAAGTTTACCCGCAAGTACAAGTGCCTGTTTTTTACCGTTCTCAGTAAGTTTTGCCTCTCTCCAACCACTAAAAATGAATTGAGCGTTATCTTCAGTTTCTCCGTGTCTAAAGATATATAGAGTTGAAAACTCTTCTGACTCTTCTTTGGGAAGAGGATCCACCTTTTTGTATTTTAAAAGATCTTTAGCTTCGGTTATTTTAGTGTTTTCCTCTCCACCAAACATTTTCTTGCGTTTTGTAAATCCCCATGCAAGTAGAACAGTAATACCTACCATTACAACAATCTGACCAATGCTTTCTCCTGTTTCTAGACCTGAGACCACAGACTTAGAAGCTGAAAGACCTGTGTATCCAAGATAAAGGTAACAAAGGTTACGAATAATGGTTCCTAAAAATGTAGTTACTAAGAATGTTTTAATGTTTAGTTTTATAAGACCACATGTTATTGAGATAGGAGAACTTGGTGCAACAGGGAGAGCTCTTAGAACAAACAAAACAACCTTATCTCTCCAACCACCGTTTAGGTATTTACCAATCTTTTCTATCTCTCCTTGAGTTACTCCGATGAATTTACCAAATTTTGAAAACAAGAAATCTTCTGCCTTGTCCGAAACGGTATAAAGGAGCCAACCACCTAGGGTTTTACTTATAGCACCAAGTAAAGCGATATAGAAAATATATGATAGAGGGTTATTTTGAGCTGCAGTAATACTACCTGCAGTTGTTAATACAAAAGGGGACGGAATGGGTGCAATTACCTCTTCTAAAAATGTACCAACAACGGTAAATACCTCAAGTGGAACTTGTAGTGAGAGCTTTTCAAGGTATTCAATTATCGGTAGAATCAGGTTTCCCATAGACAAGTCTAAGTCTACAGGAAGATTTTTTGTATGTTAAGCGTATCTTCGGATAATGCCTGTAACTACACCTTGAATAGTTAGTTGTTTTGAATCTACAATAATTGGGTCCATTTTATCGTTTGCAGGTTGAAGTCTTATCTTTCCACCTTTTTCTTTGTAGAAAATCTTAAGAGTAGCAAACTCATTATCAATTAAAGCTACTACCTTGTCCCCGTCATTTGCTGTTTCTTGCTGTTTTAGTACCACATAATCGCCATCTTCAATATGCTCGTTAATCATGGAGTCTCCCTTTACTTGAAGAACAAAACATCTTTTTGATTTAGAAACCATATCTGGAGATACCATAACAGTAGTAATTTCTTCTTCAAAAGCGTGGATAGGCTCACCTGCAACAATATACCCAACTAAAGGAAGTTCAATAGCACTTAAATTAGAATTAACATTGTTATCTACTATTTCAATGCCTCGGACCGCACCATCATATCGTTTAATAACGTTTTTTCTCTCTAGTGCTTGGAGATGTTCATGAACTGTAGCTAGTGAAGAAAGTCCCATTGCATCAGCTATTTCTTGTAAAGTAGGCGAGTAGCTATTTGATTGAATATACTGAGAGAGAAAGTCTAAAATTTGTTTTTGTTTTTTATAAAGAGTTACGGGGCTCATTTTTTATCCTCCTTAGGAAAATTTATGGTTTTTCTTCGCATTTTTATAGTACCGAAACTAAGGCGAAGATGTCAAGGGTTTTTGTGCTATTATCAAGAGGTATGTTTAAACTCCAATCTCCTTTTAAACCAACTGGAGATCAACCACAAGCTATAGATAAAATCACCAAAAATATTGAAATTGGTAAGAAAGACCAGGTGCTTTTAGGTGTAACAGGGTCAGGAAAAACATTTGTAATGGCAAATGTGATAGAGAATCTAAATAGACCTACTCTTGTTATCTCTCACAACAAAACATTAGCTGCTCAGCTTTATCAAGAATTTAGAGAGTTCTTTCCAGAAAATGCAGTTGAGTATTTTGTTAGTTATTATGACTACTACCAACCAGAAAGCTATATTCCATCTACAGATACTTATATCGAAAAAGATGCAGCTATAAATGAGAAGATAGAAAAACTTAGACTATCTACCACAACTTCTCTTCTAACAAGAAAAGATGTAATAGTGGTAGCTTCAGTTTCTTGTATTTATAACTTAGGTTCTCCTGCTGAATATGGGAAAGTGGTAATTGAATTAAGAAAAGGAATGAAGTTAAGATTACCCGATCTTTTGAAAAGACTATCTCAGACTCACTATGAAAGATCAGATTATAATTTTGTTAGAGGGAGTTACAGAGTTACAGGGGATGTAGTTGATATTTACCTAGCGTATCGAGACTATGCAGTTAGGTTAGAGGTGTTTAATGATATTTTACAAAATGTTATATATATTGATCCTCTAACTGGAGAAACTATTCAACCTAACGGAGTATACGATCCAGAGTTTGTGCTAATTTACCCAGCAAAGCACTATATTACTCCTGAAGAGAAGGTAAAAAGTGTGGTAGGTGAGATTCAAAGGGATTTAGAAATTAGACTTAAGGAACTTAAGGATGATGGAAAACAGATTGAGGCGTACAGACTAAACCAGAAAACAAATTATGACCTGGAAATGATTCAGGAGCTTGGATATTGCAAGGGAATAGAAAACTACTCAAGATACTTTGATGGAAGAAAAGAAGGGGAAGCCCCTTACTCACTTTTAGAATACTTTCCAAAAGATTTCTTATTAGTAATTGATGAGTCTCATATTACAGTTCCACAGATTAGAGGAATGTTTAATGGAGATAAATCTAGGAAACAAACCTTAATAGACTACGGATTTAGACTTCCATCAGCTCTAGATAATAGACCTCTTAACTTTGATGAATTTATGGAAAGAAGGGGATACACAACTTATGCTAGTGCTACGCCTTCAGAATGGGAAGTTATCCAGAGTAAAAAAGAAGTTACAGAACTCCTGGTGAGACCTACTGGAATTATTGATCCAGAGATAACAATTCTACCCTCAAAAGGCCAGGTTCAAGATTTAGAAAACAGAATAAAAGAAAAAGTAGAAAAAGGGCAAAGAGTTTTAGTTACTACATTAACAAAGAAGATGGCGGAGGAGTTAGCAGCTTATCTAAAGGATAAAGATATGAAGGTAACTTACCTCCATTCAGATATTGCAACACTAGAAAGAACAGATATTTTAGATGATCTAAGAAAAGGAGAATATGACGTTTTAGTTGGAATAAATCTGCTAAGAGAGGGTTTAGATCTTCCAGAAGTATCTTTAGTTGCAATCCTAGATGCAGATAAAGAAGGATTTTTAAGAAGTGACACCTCCCTCATCCAAGTTATGGGAAGAGCAGCAAGACATATTCAAGGAGAAGTTATTATGTACGCAGATAACATCACAGGAAGTATGAAAAGAGCTATTGTTGAGGTTGAAAGAAGAAGAGATATTCAGATTGAATACAATGAAAAATACAAGATTACTCCAGAACAAATTGTTAAGCCTATAAGAGAGAAATTAATTGATGAAGAACTTGAAGAACAGCTTAAAGGTAAAAAAGATGAGTGGCAGGATATTGACTATAAACAACTACCTCCAACAGAACTTAATAAAGAAATAAAAAAGCTTGAAAAACTTATGAAGTTAGAGGCAGAAGAATTAAACTTTGAAAAGGCAGCTCTAATTAGGGATAAGGTAAGAGATTTAAAAAAAATGTAAATTACCATTTACGTACCTCACTTTCGATTGACATCTTAGTTAATTTAGATATATTAAACCAAATCCTGTCCAAGTCTTTTCTATGCCTTTTATTAATAATGTATCAAAACTTATAAAGAATATTGGATTTATTATTATTTTTCCATTTGAGAAGATTCTTGTAATCACTCCAAAAATCTACAAAGCTGTTAAAAAAGAAATCTCTACATCAGTTAAGGCCCTAAAGAATAAGAAAATTAAGGGTAAGAAGTCCAAGAAGATCAAAAAAAAGACTAAAATAGTACCCAGAAAGAAAGTAGACAGGTTTAAAAACATTAGAAAAATAATTCCTTCTATTAAGAAGAAATGGAAAGTGTTTCTAGGTAATCTTAAGACGAGACTTTCTAAGATATTAAATTTAAAGCCATACTTTGTAGGAGCACTTATTAGTGTAGTTTTTATATTCACCCCTCTTGAAATTTATAGATGGTTTAGAGAACTACCAACACCTGGCTCACTTGTTACAAAAGCAAATCAAAGCTCTACGAGAATATTGGATAGAAATGGAAAGCTACTATATGAAATATATGTAGATAAAAAATACAATCCCATAAGTCTGGATGAAGTTCCACTTCATGTTATTCAATCTACGATTGCTGTTGAGGATGATAAGTTTTATAGTCACTGGGGAATTCGTTTAGATAGTGTTATCAGGGCAGCAAAGAACAATTTTTTTGGTGGAAATTTACAAGGGGGATCTACAATTACTCAGCAGTTAATTAAAAATGTACTCCTTTCTCCTGAGAGAACTGTTTCGAGGAAGATAAAAGAAGCAGTTTTAGCACTACTTGTAGAAGTTAAATACTCTAAGTCACAAATCCTAGAAATGTATTTAAACAACGTGCCTTATGGGGGTACTTCGTGGGGTATTCAATCAGCAGCACAAAAATATTTCGGGAAAAACGTCTGGGAATTAAATATTGCAGAATCAACCTTATTAGCAGGACTTCCTTCATCACCCACAAGCTACTCGCCAATTACTGATCTTGAAAAAGCAAAAGAAAGGCAAAGATATGTTCTGGATAGAATGGTAGAAACAAGATATATCTCAAAAGAGGAAGTAGATGAAGCATTTGATATGGAACTTAATTTTATTGGCCAAGCAGAGTTTATTAGAGCTCCTCATTTTGTAATCTATGTTAGAGGGTTACTTGAGAAAGAATATGGTAAGAGATTTGTTGAGTTAGGAGATTTAACGATTACTACTACTCTAGATTTAGAACTTCATGATAAGGTTCAAGAGATTGTAAAAGAAGAGGTAGGGAAAAACTCATATCTCGGTTTTTCAAATGGAGCCGCGGTAGTTTTAGATTCAAAAAACTCAGAAATATTAGCTTATGTTGGGTCAGTTGATTATTTTCAAGAGGGTTGGGGAGCCTTTGATGTGGTAACAGGTTATAGGCAACCTGGATCATCTATAAAACCTGTCACATACGCACTAGCTTTAAGCAGAAACTATACGCCAGCCACAATAATTGATGATTCTGCAATTACCTATAAAGTAGAAGGTCAAAAACCATATACTCCAGTAAATTACGATGGTAAGTTTCATGGAAAAGTAACCGTGCGCCAAGCCTTAGCTAATTCTTACAATGTTCCGGCTGTAAAGGTCGCTAGTAGTGTAGGTCCAGATAATATTGTAGACCTTGGACATAAAATGGGGCTTTCAAACTGGAAAATAGATGGTTCTTATGGTCTATCAGTTACCTTAGGAGGTAAGGAGGTAAGGTTGTTGGATCACACAAATGTGTTCGGGACTTTATCTAGAAATGGGATATATAAAGAAACAACCCCGATCTTAAGCGTGAAAGACTCAAAAGGATACGAGATATATAAAGATAGAAGAGAAGATAGTCAGGTTTTGAGTAGTGAGGTTTCTTATTTAATATGGCACATTCTTTCTGATAATGTGGCAAGAACACCAGCCTTTGGTTCTGGTAGTTCTCTTGTGATCCCTGGTTATAAGGTTGCTGTAAAAACAGGAACCACAGATAATATAAAGGATAATTGGACTCTGGGGTATACCCCATCTTATGTAGTAGGTGTTTGGGTTGGAAATAACGATGGTACTCCTATGAATAGATACCTCGCATCAGGTTTAACAGGAGCTGCGCCTATATGGAATAAAATAATGACAGAAGTTTTAGATGGAAAGCCAAATGAAGTTTATGAGAAGCTTGGAGATATTTTTGTAAAATATGATGAGAAATGTGGTGTTTCTGAAGTTTTCATAAAAGGAACATTTGTTCCTGAGACTTTGTGTATTGAAAAAGAGGAAGATGAAGATGGGGGTAAAGATGATGACGATTGACTTAATATTTACCTTATAGTATAATAGCGATGTAAAGTTAAATAGAAGGAGTACTGCTTAAAAGCCGTCTCTCTGGCTTTATTTTATTTAGAACATTGAAAATATAAAGGAAGTCGTAGGCAACTTGGGGTTAACCACTTAGCCTCAGATTGCCTGCGATTTCATTGGCGGATGATTCGTAGAGAATTCCAAATGTGTCTGTAAAGGTTTAACCTTCTCGACACAACTAAATAAGGGTTTAACCCTAAGGAGAAAACAATGACTTTATTTTCACGTGTGTTTGGAGATGCTTATGACGACAGGTGGTGGATGTATATTATTCTCATCTGTAGTCTAATCGCAGCGCCTGCAACTACTTATGCGCTATCTAATTACGGTCTTCTCGGCTGGCCTTCTAACGAAACACCTGAAGAGAACTTTTATGTTTTATTGTTCTTTTTAGGTTCGTGGTTAGGACTGGTGGTAAGTTTTATTAGACCCATTTGGATGTTTTTAGTAAACACAAAGTGGGTTCGGTGCTACGCCAAGGAAGCTAAAGAAGAGGACATCAGTTACCAATCTGGTGTCTTAATCAGGTCCGCAAAGCGCGGTGCTAAATTGAGCTCTCCCGCAAAGTTTCTTCTGCGTGCAGTACAAAAGTATGCAGGAGAAAGTCTTCTGTTTGACAGGAGACTAAGAAAAGCTAATTCTCTAGCCTTTGATGCGTGCAAAGTTGAAGGTTTTGAAGGTGGGATAGAGATATTTCCCATTCCTTACTCCGGGGCTGTGAAAAGTCTTCGTTTGATGGTGATAATACCCGGTTTGGATGGAAGTGAGAAGTTCGATAGGAAGATTTCCTAACAGATTTGGGAGCCGCCACTCTCATTTCTTAAAAAAATTATGCGAGTTATTTCGGCAGCCTTTACGGCACCGTTTAACTCGTTTCTTTTTTTCTATACCCAAATAAAACCCGTAGACAGATATATTCATGTTATGTATACTTAGTAAGCTAATCCTTCGGTGTTTGTTTTTTAAACACACGGGAAAAATTTGTATGGAAAAGAATTCTTTAAATCATATTTTAGTTAGAGGTGCTAACCAACATAATCTTAAAAACGTTAATTTAGATATTCCTAAGAATAAAATGGTTGTATTTACTGGTGTTTCTGGATCAGGTAAGTCATCTCTTGCAATGGACACTATCTATGCTGAAGGTCAGAGGAGATATGTTGAGAGTCTTTCTGCATATGCTAGACAGTTCTTAGGGGTGATGGATAAGCCAGATGTTGAAAAGATTGAAGGTCTTTCTCCTGCTATTGCTATTGATCAAAAAACTACAAGTAAAAATCCTAGATCTACAGTTGGAACCATCACTGAAGTTTATGATTTTCTTAGACTATTATATGCTCGTATTGGACACCCTCACTGTCCTAAGTGTGGAAGAGAGATTCAAAGACAATCTGCAGCGGAAATATCCCAAAAGATTATTGAAACTGTGATAGAAGGAAAAGATTTTAATACCGAACGTGGTGTCCGTTTTATAGTATTTTCTCCAATTATTAAAGATAGGAAAGGTGAGTACTCTAATTTATTTGAAAATCTAAAAAAACAAGGAATTATTAGAGCAAGAATTGATGGTGATGTTAGAGGTTTAGACGAAGATTTTAATTTAATAAAGACAAATAAACATACTATAGATGCACTTGTTTCAAGACATATTGTTAGCAAGAAGAAACTTAAGGATGAAAAAGGTAGAAAGGAGCTAGAGAGTTGGATATTTCAATCTGTAGAAACAGCATTAAGAATGAGTAATGGGAATGTGGTGGTTACTGTTGTTAAAGACAAAACCTTTGACTTTGAAGATACTCCTAAAGATTTTGAAGACCACCTATTTTCAGAAAACTTCGCGTGCCCTGTGTGTAACATCTCTCTTCCTGAGATAGAACCTAGGACCTTTTCATTCAACTCTCCCCATGGAGCCTGTCCCCTGTGTGATGGTATTGGAACTGAATTAAAGATTGAAGAAGACATGTTAATTAATCCAAGACTTTCAATATCAGAAGGTGGGGTACTACCTTGGACTAGGCTTTTTGAGCATATTACTTGGACATCTAGAGTTATAAAGGCAGTCGCTGATGATTATGGTTTTTCAATAGATACACCTATTGGGGAGCTTAAGAAGGAGCATAAGGATATTCTTTTGTACGGAGCGGGTAAGAAAAAATTCAGAGTTGTTTATAGAAATCAGGAAGGTGCTAAGAGAGACTTTGATGCTGGGTTTGAAGGAGTTATTCCAAATCTTGCAAGAAGGCACAGGGAAACAGACTCTGACTATATCCGTAATGAAATTGAAAAATATATGATTAAAGAAGAGTGCCCTGAGTGTAAAGGTGCAAGACTTAGAACAGGGTCACTTTCAGTAGTTTTGGATGGGTTTAATGTTTCAGAAGTTGCTGATTTCTCTATCACTAAAGTACAGGAGTGGTTTAGAGACCTTCCAGATAAGCTTACAGAAAGGGAAAATCAGATCGCTGTAACTATTTTAAAAGAAATAAACTATAGAGTTAAGTTTTTAGTAGATGTTGGTCTAGGGTATCTAACTTTAAGTAGAGCCTCAGCAGAACTTTCTGGTGGAGAAGCTCAAAGAATTAGGCTTGCATCTCAAATTGGATCTGGTCTTTCTGGAGTTTTGTATGTTTTAGACGAGCCTTCTTTAGGTCTTCATCAAAAGGATCAGGGGAAACTTATTAAAACCCTTCACCATCTTAGAGGTTTAGGAAATACAATCTTAGTTGTAGAACATGACTCAGAAACCATGTTTGAAAGTGACTATATCTTCGATTTTGGACCTGGTGCTGGAGACCATGGTGGGAAGATTATTGCAGAAGGTACTCCTGAGGAAATAATGAAGAATGAAAACTCATTAACTGGAAAGTATCTTTCTGGAAAGCTTATTGTAGGAAGTAACGGAATAAAAAAGCAGAAAGCTCTTGAAGAGCTTCTGGAGCAGGAAACTAATCATAAAGTACATAAAAAAGTTGGTGGAAAGAAATTAATATTAAAGGGAGCAGAAGGTAGAAACTTAAAAGGAGTTGATTTAAATATTCCCCTTGGGAAATTTACTTGTGTTACAGGTGTTTCAGGATCAGGGAAGTCTACTATAGTTATGGATACCCTGTATCAGGGTTTAAGACAAGAATACGGTCTTAAGATTGAGGAAAAACCCCAACCATTTAAATCTATTGAAGGAGTAGAAAGTATCTCTAACGTTATCGCTATTGACCAGAGTCCTATTGGAAGAACACCTAAGTCAAACCCAGCAACATACACAAAAGTATTTGATTTTATAAGAACTTTGTACTCTCAGACACATGAAGCAAGGCTTAGAGGGTATAAGCCAGGAAGATTTAGCTTTAATGTTAAGGGAGGAAGATGTGAAGCATGTAGAGGAGAGGGTCAGATTAAGATTGAAATGCAGTTTATGCCTGATGTTTATGTTAAGTGTGATGTGTGTAATGGAAAAAGATATAACGATGAGGCACTAGAGGTTGAATACAAAGATAAAAACATCGCACACGTATTAGATTTAACTGTTGAAGATGCACTTGAATTTTTTGCCAATGTTCCAAGAATTAGAAGTAAGCTTCAAACCCTCTATGATGTTGGTCTTGGCTATATAAAACTTGGTCAACCCGCACCAACTTTATCTGGTGGTGAAGCACAAAGGGTAAAGCTTGGACTGGAGTTATCAAAAAGATCTACAGGCAGTACTTTGTATATCTTAGATGAGCCTACAACAGGTCTTCACTTTGCAGATTTAGAAAACTTAATCTCTATCTGTAAAAGACTAACTGCAAGAGGAAATACAGTTGTTATGATTGAACATAACTTAGATGTTATTAATAACTGTGATTGGGTTATTGATCTTGGACCTGAGGGTGGGGAAGAAGGTGGGGAAATCTTGTTTGAAGGAACCCTTTTAGATCTTAAATCTGCTAAAAATTCGTATACTGCCGATGCGATAAGAAAGTACAAAAAATAAAAAGGATTTTAAAATAAAAATCCTTTTTCTCACTTTTCCTTTCCTTTTTTAAAATTATCTAAGTACCCCGATATTGTTCGTGTTGAGCTGCAACAGACTTCTGCATCTATTCCCCTAGATGTAGCCATGTTAATAACCTTTTGTATATCTACCACACTCCCTACTGTAATAAATATAACTTCGTTTGGACGGCCTTCGCACTTTTCAACAAGTCTTTCAGCCGATCTTACAGTCTTTTCTTCTGGACTCAGCTTTCTCTTAGCCATTATTACTCCTTCACTTTTGTGCCATTATATCAGAATTATAGGTCTACAGAATACTTATTGTGATTGATATCCTCAAAAGCAATATTTCTTAGGTTTTTTGATAAATAAAGTGTAGTAGAAGCTCCTGGAGGTAAGGTTTTTCCTTCTAAGTTGTATACAAACACCCCACTATTATTAGTTATTTTATATTTCTCGTTACCTTTTATTAATTCAACTATATTTAAATTTAGCTTTTTCTTTATTTCTAAAGAGGGTTTGAAACTTCCCTCACTGTTTTGTTGTGAAAGTTCTACATCAACTAGTTTTTCATCGTCAGAAAATCTATAAGCACCAGCAGGATAAGGGTATTCTGAGTCAATCCCTTTTATTACAAATGTAAAATGATTTGTATCAAGCTTTGTGAAGTAGTCTATTCCAGATGTTGATCCCCAAGTTGGGTCTACTTGAATCCAGCCATAAAATGGATCATAAAATTCGGCCCATGAGTGCAATACATCCCCACCTTGAAGGTTAATGGAAAGAGGTTTATCTAATTCGTTGTTTGTGAAGGCGTACCCGTTCACTTCTCTTGCTGGTATCCCCATGGCTCTTGTTAGTGTCACAAAAAGATCAGTAAATTCCATACATGTCCACTGCCCTTTTTGAGTAAGAGCAACCTCAGCACCATGTCTTTCAACCGGTCCTTCTTCTAAAGCCTTAAAATCATAAGTTAGATTTTGTATAACATAGTTATAAACCTTTTGAGCATTTTTAATGGTATTTAAATTAGTATCTTTAAGTTCTGAAGCTGCCTTTTGAATATTTGGGGAATTTACCTGCCAAAATTTTTCTTCGCCAGTATATTTTCTAATCAAATCTGAAGGAATACTCTGAGTTTCTCTTCCAAAGTCTGGGTTTATTTGCTTTCCAGATATTTTAGCGATACCAGTAACACTTATTTCAAGTTTCTTTTTTGGTCCTAATATATACCAAGCAATGGTATTTCCATCCTCATCAGTTTTTAACCTTTTTGGTTTAGGTTCAATCTGAAGGTAGTTCACTTGTTGAACCTCTTCTATATCGGGGGGCAAGGAGATCTCTCTTATTAGAGGAAGAATAGATGTGTTTTCTAACTGATACTTAAGTTTAAAATTAAGTGATTGATATTCTCCAAAAGCCGCTGTTATCCCGTTTTCTACAAAAGTCTCTTTTGTTAAATAGTATGCGTTCTTTTTTTCTTCAGCTCTTTCAATAACTGGAGTAGGGGATAGGTATATTTTTGGTCCAAAATCTTCGGGAATCAGAAGTTTCACATTATAAAGAGTAGTAGTTTCTGGAATTTGAATGCGCGGAATATAAATATTCCAAATCTTTCCAGTCTTTTTTGCAATATCTGTGGTTTTATATGTGAAACTTATATAATTTTGTCTCCCCTCTCCTATGGCATAATTATTTATTATTACAGAGATTAAAGTTTCATCTTCTCTAGTTTCGATAATTGCTTCAGAGGATTCCCCGTTTGTAACTGCTTCAACGTCGTAAATTGCCATGTGCTTGGCTGTAAAAGAGTAGTTTGTTGGTACGTAATCATTTTTTAGATTAGTAATGGTAGTTCTTTGTGTAACCTGAGTCTCACCTGATTCTAAAACATCATATTCTAGATCATAGTTTATAGAAAATTGATTGTTTTCAGATGCTAGTACTTTGGTGGGTATTAGCAGAAGGCTAAACAACAATATTCTAAGGAAATTCCTCATGTTTCAAATGCTACAATAAGTTTGTGGAAAAGGAAAGTTTAAAAGAAATTGTTAAAGGTTTACCAAGACTTCCCGGCGTATATATTTTTAAAAATAAAACCGGGAGAGTTTTGTATGTTGGTAAAGCTAAAGACCTTAGAAGTCGGGTGGGATCATACTTTAGTTTAAGTTTAGATGATTCATCTAAAACTTTTGTACTAGTTTCTAAAATTAACGACATTGAACATATAGATGTAGAATCTGAGTTTGAAGCCCTCATTCTAGAAGCAGAATTAATAAAAAGGTATAGACCAAAATACAATATAGTTTTAAAAGACGATAAGTCACATATCTATATCGTTATTAGAAATGAAAAAGTTATTCTTGATGGTAAAAAAGTTAGTGTTTCTCTAGTTACAACAGCTAGAAAAACCCAACTATTACCAAAAGATGTAATTTTTGGTCCTTTTCCAAACGGAAGTGTAGTAAAACAAGTTATGAGAGTTATCAGAAGAATATTCATGTTTAGAGATTGTTCTACTACTAAGTTTGCACGTTATCACAAGATAGAAAACCCATGCTTATTTGGTCATATAAATGTGTGTTTAGCTCCCTGTGTAAGTTATTCAGAAGAAAATCTAAAAGAATACAAAGATAATATTAATAAAATAAAAAAGCTTTTATCAGGAGGTACTTCAAAATTGATTAATAGTGTAAAAAAGGAGATGGAGAAAGCTTCCAAGGAAAAGGATTATGAAAAAGCAGCTAAATTTAGAGATCTTCTTCAAAATTTTTATTATCTTCAAACAGATTTTAGAAGTCCAGAAAGTTATATTGATAATCCCTATCTTTTAGAAGACCTGAGTAAAAAAGCTTTGGTGGAGATAAAAAAGGCCTTGCCTATTGTCGGATGCATCCCTCAAAGAATCGAGTGCTATGATATCTCAAATGTTTCAGGAAAAGAGGCTACTGGTTCTATGGTTGTGGCAACAGAAGGAAAGATAAATAAAGAGGAATACAAAAGATTTAAAGTTAAGTTCAAATCAAAACCAGACGATTTTGCCATGATGTATGAGGTTTTGTATAGAAGATTTAAAAGGAAGAAGGATGGTTGGAAAGTTTCTGATCTTGTGGTTCTGGATGGAGGAAAACCTCAGGTATCCGCCGCACTTGAGGCTATGAAAGATCTTGATATTTATGTCCCAGTTGTAGGCTTGGCTAAGAAGGAAGAAATACTTATCTTTAAGGATGGGGATGTGTTCAGAGAAGTCAAACTATCAAAAGATAACGAAGGTTTAAGGCTATTAATACAACTTAGAGATGAAGCACACAGGTTTGCTCAAAGATACCACCATCTTCTAAGAAAGAAGGCTCTTGGGGTATAATTAACCCATGAAAAAGATTCTCAGGACACTTATCTTTACGGCACTTGCACTAGAGGCATCCAGACAAGTTATTGGTGCTTTTGATTACGGGTCTGATAGTTTTAAATCGGTTGTGCTGCTGGTTTTAGGACTTTCCCTACTTTATTTCTTTTTGAAACCACTAATTTCCATAGTTTCTCTACCAACAAGGGGTCTTCCCTTTGTTTTTTTAACCTTTGCAATGACTGTTATAGTAATTTATGTGTCTACCCTTTTTGTTCCAGGTTTTAGTATTCACTCATCTACTGTTTCTGGCCTTGTGATTTTAGGCTTTTCTTTTCCTTCATATGATTTGACAAGTCTTCAGGCTATGGTATTTTCTTCTCTGGTAACTTCTTTAACGTATACATTTTTAGAAAGCCTTTGTACTAAAAGATGAACTTACTTACAGTAGCTAAAACATTTCAGATAGTTATTGCTGTTCTTTTGATTCTTCTAACTTTAATTCAATCAAAAGGCACGGGTTTAACCTCTGGTCTAAAGAGTTCCTTTTCAGCATATAGATCATTAAGGGGTGTAGAAAAGATAGTATTTATTCTTACAATTATTTGCGGCGTTTTACTTGTAGCCAATTCTATATTTATTCTTCTTTTATCATAATTATGTCATCAACCTTTATTGAAGGATCAACCCCACTAACAGGGGATATTACTGTTTCGGGATCAAAAAACTCATCTTTAAAACTGATTGTCGCTGCTATGTTTTCAAACCAAGACGTGGTTTTGGAAAATGTACCTAGAATCAAAGTAATTGAAGATGATCTTGAAATTATTAGAAGTTTAGGGGGGAGTGCAGAATGGGCAGGAGACACCTTAATACTTAATGGGGCAGGACTTTCAAGTAGTGAAATTAGGTATGAACTTGGATCAAGACTAAGAACAGCGGTTCTGCTTTCTGGCCCTCTTCTTTTTAGATTTGGAAAGGCCTCTATTCCTAAGTTTAACTCAGAAATTTATGTTGCAGGACCGATAAATAGGTTGGTAGATACATGGAAAACTCTTGGAGTAGAAGTTAAAGAAGACGATAGATACTATCATTTAAACGCAGAGAATATGGCCTCTTCAACAGTTGTATTTAAAACATCTACTCACATGGGAACAGACAACGCTATACTTTGCTCTCTCTTTTTAGACGGAGAAACCATTATTGCTAATGCATCTGAGGAAGCAGAGATTGAGGATTTGATACTAATGGTTAACCAAATGGGAGGAAACGTGGAAAGAGTTGAACCGAGAAAGATACAAGTTATTGGCACAAATATATTTAAAGACGCTAAATTTAGTGTTTTAGGAGATAAAACAGAGGCTGCTATTTTTGCGTCTGCTGCGATACTGACAAATGGGAATGTAACGATAAAAGGAATAAAAAAGGAGACTTTAATTCCATTTGTTAACTTTTTAAATAAGATTGATGCAAAATTTGAGATTTGTGAAAATGAACTTAAAGTATGGAGGCATGAGGAAGATTTGATACCAGCTCAGGTGGAGATTGCCCCTACTCCTGGTTTTGTCCCAGACTGGCAATCTTTAGCTACTATTATATTAACTCAAGCTGGTGGTGAGAGCTTAGTTCATGACACCGTATATACCAATAGATTTAGTTATGTTATTGATCTAAACAGAATGGGTGCAAAGATTAGTAATATTAAACCCACAGAAGTTGACTTAATACCAGTAATAAGTGAAGACTCCTATGATTTTGAGGTGCAGGGTGAACCAAAAAGTGTTGTAAAGATCGAGGGACCCACAAGATTAAAAGGAGAAAAGCTAAATATTGGTAGTTTCATAAATGGTCCTGTGCTTGTTTTAGCTGCTTTGTGTGCAGAGGGAAAAAGTGAGATTATAGGGATGGAACATATTGAAAAGTACTTGGCTGGTTTTTCAGACAAACTTAAGTCTTTAGGAGCAAAAATATGGGAACAGTAGGATTACTGCTAGATTTAATATATTTATTTTTAGGTTTTATTATCTCTTTGGTTCTGTACCCTTTTTGGATCAACTTTGTTTATAAGTTTAATCTTGGAGAAAGTGTAAGAGGAGATTCGCCTAAGACTCATAGAAGGAAAGAAGGAACACCCACTATGGGAGGTTTAGTTTTTGTTTTTTCAGTAGCTTTAGTTAGTTTTATTTTCAATCGTTCTAGAACTCAGACGCTCTTTCCACTTTTTGTTGCAACTCTAGCTGGTTTTTTGGGAATACTTGAAGATTTCACAAAGGTATACAAGAAGTCAGGCTTGCCCGGTTTTCTTGAGTATCACCTAGCAGGACTTTTTAAGAAGAAGTCGAAGGGAACGGGTATTTTCTCTAGAATATTTGATTCATTTAAAGAATTTTCACGAAAAGTTGGTAGTTCTGAATCAAGTGGTATCCAGACATATCAGAAATTTATTTTTCAGGGTATCATTGCTGGATTTGTGTCTTATTGGGCATATTTTAAACTTGGTTGGGACTATATCTGGTTTCCGTTAATTGGTGATGTTCATGTTGGGTTTTTATACCCGATAATTATATTTATTTTGTTTATTACGATTTTAAATAGTGTTGCCTTTACAGATGGTCTTGATGGTTTAGCGGGAGGACTTTCTCTTATTTCTTTAATAACATTTTGGGTATTGTCTAGAGTTTTAGAGTTTAACTCTTTAGCATCTTTTTGTGCCACATTCGTCGGTGCCTTGATACCTTTTATGTACTTTAATGTTTTTCCAGCAAGAATATTTATGGGAAATGTGGGATCCCATGCGCTTGGGGCTATACTTGCAGTATTGTCTGTTGTACTTCACAGGGAGGTGGCATTTCTATTTATAGGAGCGGTGTTTTTAGTTGATGGTATTTCAAGTCCTCTTCAGCAGTTAATATATGCAAAGACTAAAAAAAGACTTTTTAGGATGGCTCCACTTCACCATCATTTTGAAATGTTAGGTTGGCCAGAAACAAAGATAACTTTAAGGTTTTATCTTTTTGGGATCTTCTTCGCTTTTGCAGGATTGTTTGTAGCCCTGCTATAAAACCCTATGGATAAAAGACATAAAGTATTTTTAGGCATGATATTTGCATTTTTAGTTTTTGGTCTTTTAATGATTGCAAATTCTACAGTGATCTCCTCTAAGAACTTGTATGGGGATCCATATAAATTTGTATCTCTTCAACTCGGTTGGGTAATAATTGGACTTGTTGGGTTTTTCCTTTTATATAATTTTAATTACAACAAACTTTATGGGTTTGCGTATATTCTACTGATTATAAATATTGTTTTTCTTTTATTTCTAGGTGTAGTAGGTCTCTTTCCATGTAGTGATGGTTTTGCTTTTGCCCCATGCATAAATGGTGCCAATAGGTGGTTATATCTAAACCCACCCCCTCTTCCGGAGGTTCCCTTTTTAGGAGTACTAGGTTTTCAACCAGGTGAGCTTGCTAAGGTTTCCATAATTTTGTATCTATCTGTTCAACTTAGTAAGAATATAAAAAAGAAAGAGGAACTATTTTGGGTATATTTTATTGTCTCTGCACTTTTATCAGGTTTAATACTTCTTCAGCCAAATATGTCTACAGCAGCTATGGTATTTGCACTTGGAACGATAATATATTTTGTTTCTGGGGCTCCAATAAAACCACTTTTAATACTAATTCCAGTAGTTACCCTTCTAGTAGCGGGTGTAATACTTATATCTCCATATAGACGGCAACGCCTTATAACCTTATTAAGTGGTTCTGATGAAGATACCTCTAGTTACCATATAAAACAGGCTCTGGTAGCGCTTGGATCTGGTGGTATCACAGGTGTTGGACTTGGGCAATCAAAACAAAAATTTCAGTATCTTCCCGAGGTAGCGTCTGACTCAATATTTGCAATTATCGGAGAAGAACTTGGATTTATAGGAACATCTTTTTTAGTCTTAGCTTTTTTGTATTTTGTATATTTAGGGTTTCTAATATCTCGAGATGCTCCTGATTTGTTAGGAAAGCTTTTGGGAATAGGAGTATCCTCATGGATTGGTATTCAATTTTTTATAAACGTAGCTGCAATGACCAAGATAATTCCACTTACTGGAGTACCCATTCCTCTTATCTCATATGGAGGATCTTCAATGGTATTTAGTTTGATGGGACTTGGAATTTTAGCTAACATAAGTAAGCAATCATGAAAATAGTAATAACTGGAGGACATCATACATCAGCCCTTCCTGTGATGGAGGAGCTAAAACAAAGAGATCCAGAAGTGGGTATACACTGGTTCGGGCATAAACACACTCTTCTGGGAAGTAAAAGTGAGACTTTGGAATACAAAGAAATTACATCTTTGGGTGTTCCCTTTTATGATCTAAAGGCTGGAAAGCTATATAAAACTTTAAATCTGATAAGACTTCTAAGGATTCCATATGGTGTTTTTCAATCTTTAGTTCTGCTAATGAAGATAAAACCTGATGTAATCTTATCTTTTGGAGGGTATCTTGCAGCACCTGTTGTACTTGCAGGTTGGTTTTTAAGAATCCCAAGTCTTACTCATGAACAAACTGTTATAGCAGGATA
>Ga0180007_10002297_pt1 | contig 23120 bp, 21 predicted proteins | sample MM_PC_MetaG_FD_121122 | JGI IMG/M metagenome (GOLD analysis project Ga0180007, IMG submission 121122) | Groundwater microbial communities from the Aspo Hard Rock Laboratory (HRL) deep subsurface site, Sweden - MM_PC_MetaG | ecosystem: Environmental > Aquatic > Deep subsurface > Groundwater... | reverse complement strand
GTGATTACACCATTGGCAGCAATAAACTCTAATTTATCAATTGCCCAAGAAATAGTAACACCATTTGCTCCTGAAGCAGGAAGAATTATTCTTGGCGAGGAATTTGTCAAATTGGTTAAGTCAGCTAAAGTGAGTGCAGAATGTGCTGCATCAACTTTTTGTTGATCGGTTAATCCAACTGGTGTCCATTTCGCATATAATGTAATATCTGAGTTCACGACATCACTACTAAAATTCCAAACGTTGGTTAAAGCACTTTCTTTATACCAACCATCAAATGTGAATCCTGTTTTCGTAGGTGCAGTAGGAGCTGTAAAGGTTTCACCTTCTTCAACTTCAATTGCTGCAACATCAGTTCCCTCATTTGAGTTAAAAGTCACTGTGAATGTATTGGTTCCACAAGCAACAACAATCAATAACAATATTAAAACTGTAAATATACTTAGTAATTTTCTCATAAATCCTCCCTTATCCTAAATATTTATTACATGTAAACCCCTCTGCCGGAGCTACAACGAATAACAATTTTGCAGTTCTAGACTGACCTTGATAACTTAAGACTACGTCTAATACAATTGGCCAGTTGTCATTTAGTCCCTCGAATTCCGCTTTACTAAGACCTTGTTGGTCTCTGCTTTCAATCCAGCATTCAGTCGGAAGTGTGACAACACCTGAATTACTAATAATATCTTCATTTCTTGAACTATAGGTTATTGTTACACCACGATAAGTTGTTGGTAGTCCTAGAGAACCAGCGACTCGAATAATCGTTTTTGTTTTGTCTGCCATTCCTGATAAATCTTCAGCATCCATCAGTAATGCATAGGTCGTATCGATAACGACTGGATCATCAGTTGGAACTGTATCAGATGGAGTACATCCTATAAGTCCTATCATGGTAATAAGTAAAGTTAATGTGAATAATATTTTTTTCATATCATCACTCCCAATCAAATATTGTCTTCGTATAGATGACATTTTGTGTGTAGCTTCGATCTTCCACGACCCCATCATCAGATAATAGATATCCATGAATGTAGCCAGAATCTGCTAGATAGAACGGCATATCATCTAAATCGATACCACGAAGTACGGCATCAAGTGTTAATAAAGCTAACGTATCCGGTTGATCTAATCTGCTATAAAGCATGATTTCACTTTGAACAAAGAAGCCACGATGGAACTTTTCTCTAACGATGTTGTTGCCAATTGTTCTTGCAACTTCTAGGTATGCAGGATTTTTAGTTTCATCATATAACTCAACCATTGTCATTAAAGCGAATGGATCATCAATAGAGGTATCAATATTTAAATTTGGTGTTGCTCCTCCAAGCTCTCCTATATCTCCAATACCAAATGTATAAACGATATCTCTAAAGTAGCTCCAAAGCTTTTCTTTATCCGCGTCATTGTCTTGTTGAAGAATTGTTCTTAAAATAGGTAATAGATAAGTTGTTGGCATATCCACATAATCTATTCTCATATTCGAAGGCCCGAAATATCCAACTTCAGGAACTACATAACCATAGGTCACAGTTCCATCGATAAACATTGGAATAATCTTGTTTCTTCCATCCACACGAATATATGCATATTCAAGGTAGCCTTCCATATAGTCTCTTGCCCAATCTGCAAAATGACTCACACCATATTTATCAGCTGCTTCTAGCAGCATTAAAATATTATCTACATAAATGGCTTGAGTATTTTTCCAAGCAACATTAGGTTCTCTTGCAATAACTCCGAAGTCTCTAAATTGTCTAGCAACTCTATCTCCACATCCTGAATTGGTATATGCAGGATCTGAACACTCAATTGGTGATTTCGAGACTAAAGTTGATTTGAACTGATAGACTGTCATCCCTGTAATTGGATTTGAAGCTAGATTATATTGTCTCATTAAATATTTCGCCCATTCAGCAGGTACTGTATCAAAAGTATGATTTGATAATGCAAATGCTGCATAAGCAAGGTCAGTTGCTGAATTCACAAATGGTAATAAACCTGGTGAATCTTGGGGGATGATTGGATTTCCATCATTATCCATCACGATAACATCGCCAGGTATTGATTGACCAAAAACATTTGTATCATAAGCTGTTGAGTAAGACCCATGTCTATTCATATCGGTTGTTGACCAATAGAAATGTGCAGTCCATAATTGTCTCATGAACTTCAATGTTCTTTCTTCATCAACTTCCATCATCAATTCATAAAAAGGCATCATATTTTTTAATTCATGAGGTCCGTTAGGTCCTTCAGTGGATTGAACTTCTAAAGTGTCTAGATTAATCGCACGATGTCCACCCCAATAAAAGAGTCCATTTGGGCTTTGATAATTTGTCATGAATTCGCCCATAATATCGACTGCTTCATTTTTATATTTGTCACTACCTGTTACATTAGATAATGCAACGAGTGTTCTAAAGAAGTTTTGTTGGTTTGCGATATCCGCATAAGGAACCTGTGCACGATTTGGAAATGTCCATCTCGCAGGTTCACCAGTTAATGTATTGATTGCATCTGGTATTAGTTTTGTATCTTCATTGTATTCATGTCCATATTTTAAAACATTATCCACATGTTGAATGACAGCATGAAGTCGTGCATAATCACTATCCGTATAAACTAAAGTATCAGCAGCTTTAAGATTTAAAGCAGGAAGAGTCAATAAACCAGTCAAAAGGATTAATAGTATTGATAACATTTTTTTCATATTATTCACCCTTTCTTTCTACTTTGACATTATCTAAATATGCCCATCCACTCATGTATCTTGGCATTGTAACCTTAAATACATTAGGAACTAAAATAGCACCACTCTCTTCTGCATTGACTTTGTTAGAAATATGAAATTCACCTGAATAAAGAAGTGATTCAACATTGTCAATGATGATGAATGCTTTCACTTCATTTAAGGATGCATCCCATTCAAATCTAAAGTCATACCAAAGATCTTTTGTTAATGTAAATGCTGTTTGGTATTCAGTCCCACCATCTCCGGAGCCTGAATAATAGAAAAATGGTCCACCAACTTTGACATTCACCTTTAAATCAGACCCAATCACGACTGAAATTGTGTTAACTGCACCTGTAGAAACTCCTAAAGATATAGAATTGGAAGGCACTTCACTTGGAATCCATATTGATCCATAAGCAATTCCTTTTCTATCGATATCTAAATTAAACTTGGTTGTAAAAATAAATGTTGGTGTTGGAGCTGATTGTGGAAATGCAGGGGCACGCAGACCATCTGAATACATCTTCACAAATAGATTTCCACCATCCGCTTCAGCGATCATCGCTTTGACACCATCTGCTTTATATTCCTCATTCTTATATAATAACCAGTTTCTAGGGGCTTGATTGATGCGTTCAGTATCGAAATTTTCATCAATCAAATATTCAACAGGTACTGTGGATATATGATCTAAGTCAGTTGATGGAATATAGCATCCTACAGCAAGAGGTGTATCTCGACACTCACTCATAGTCATTTCTGTTGGATTACTGTCTTCTACGGGTTCACCTTCAGTACAACCTATGAGCATAAACAGTAGAATCAGTAAAACAAAGATATATCTTTTCTTCATATTTGCCTCCTTCTATCCTTTAATTGCTGAGTCTGCATCATTACCTACAAAATATCTTTGTGCTGCAAAGAATATAATGATTAATACTGAAACAGAGACAATTGATCTTGCATAAACATGAGCATAAGTATTGGTTGAGTCAAGTCCTAGCTGAGGTAATACTAAGCTCAGAGGAAGTGATTTGGTTGCTCCTTGATAAATGAGTGGACCTTGATAGTCATTGAATTCAGCAATGAATAATAGAAGTGCCACTGTCATAACAATTGGTTTTAAAACTGGCATTAATACATAAAATAGAACTTGGAATTTATTTGCTCCATCCATATAGGCTGCTTCATCTAAATCTCTTGGTATAGTTCTAAAGAATTGAATAAACATAAATACCGAGAATGAGTTGACTGCAAATACTGAACCTGCCCATAGTGGGAAGTAAGCCATAAATGGTACATTGGAGTTTTCCCAGATTGGAGAAATTGCTCCACTTGTCCAAAATGCGTATAAAGGAATTCTAAAGACTGTATTTGGCATCAGTAACGTTCCTATAATTAATGCAAATACTAGCTTTTTACCTTTAAAATGCATTCTTGTGATCACATATGCAGTGATTAATGTCGAGAATGTTCCAAATAGTACATGCGGGATTGTGTATTGAAGTGTATTCCATAACGCTCTCAGTAGTGAGTAGCCTTGTGCACTACCCCAACCAGGAGCAGTTAAGGATTCTTTCCATCCAATCAATGTGAAATCCTTTGGAATAAACCAAAATGACTCATTTGCACTTGCACTAAATGATGCTCCTACAATCCATAATAGAGGGTATAGCATAATGAATGCCGCTGCAACAATAATCAAATACTTGATACCTTGCTTTAAATTCTTTTTGAGTTTGTCTGCTTGAATTCTTTTTTGAGCTTCCGTCATGTTCTCACCTCAATCCGAATAGTGTACCCAATATTTAGAACTTCTAAATATGAGTAACGTAAAGAGCATGATAATCAAGAATAGAATCCAAGACATCGCACTACCTAAATTTAAATCTCCACCCGCAAACGCAATTTCATAGATGAGCATATTCAATACTCTTGTAGAATCCTCTGGTCCACCATTGGTGATGAGCATTGGTCCAGTGAATACCTGAAAGGTTTCAACGAGTCTCATCACTGCATTGAATAATATGATTGGTGTAATCATTGGTATCGTAATTGATAAGAATTGTTTTGTTTTACTTGCTCCATCAATAGTAGCTGCTTCATATAAGGATTCTGGAACATTTTTTAGTGCATTTAAGAAGATGAGCATTGTTGAACCAAACTGCCATACACGAAGGGCAACTATGGATCCCATCGCACCACCAGGAGTACCTAACCAACTAACTGGTGAGATACCAATTAGAGCTAGTCCTTGATTGATTAAACCATTAAACTCAAATATATATCTCCATAAGATAATGATTGCGATATTCGCACCAAGCACTGTAGGCATATAGAACGCTGTTCTAAAAAAACCAACACCTTTAATCTTTTTTGCAAGAACATATGCAATTAGTAAAGAAACAATTAGAATCAAAGGTACTGTAAAAAACACATAAATAAATGTAACCTTAAGTGAATTCATAAACTGCTCACCTACATAAGAAGATGAGCTAAATAGTAATTCGAAATTAGCAAAGCCAACAAAGGTAGAATTTCTACCTCTCGTTTGGAATAAGCTCATCACAAATGAGCTTATAAATGGATATAGTTTAAATAATAGAAATCCTACGATCCATGGACCTAAAAGAGCGTAGGGAACCCATTTTTTCTCTCCAACCATACGTTATCCTTCCATCGCTCTCTTGAGCTCTGAGTTAAATCTATTGATAATTCTAGTTGCTGCTTCATTTGCATTGATATTATTCAATAAGAATGATTCAATTGGAGATTCATAAATTGCTCTAAACGTATTGTGTTCATAATAAGGATGTATATATAAATCTTGATCGATAGAAAGCTGATAGTTGAAAAGGGTTTGAACGACTTGATGTCCCTTCCATTCTAGTGAATTCACAAAGTCATTTTCAGTTGCTGCTGTGAGTATCGCTTGTGTATCTGCGTTATTAGAGACTCCTCTATCCACACCAAGAATTCTTACTGCTTCAGGATCTGTGGTCATAAATTCAAGGAATGTTTTAACTGCTTCTTTCTTAGTATCTGATTCTTCTACACGCTTAGAGACTGCATAAGCCATTGACACCTTTTTATACATACCAAGCTGTTCACCTTCTTCTTGTTGGAACATTCCTGCCATGTAAAGATTTGTTCCACCATTCGGTAGTGTATTTTGATATTCAGAAATTGCAGTATTCCATTGGAGAACACCACCATATTTTTCAGATGTCCAATTTGGATTGGTTGGTCCATCAATGTGTGTGTCAGTAGCATTAGAAGAGATTAATACTCCATTATTTCTTAAATCACTAATGAAATTAAATCCAGTGATCAGTTCTGCTTGTGTAAAGTTTAGTTCATTATCTTCATTAATGACATTTTTACCAGTTATTTGAGATAGATAACTAAACATCATGATTGCAACCTGTTGTGCATCCATTCTACCTAAGGCATACTTTCCTGGGGTTACACTACTGATGGTATTTCCAGCTTCGATTAAATCTTCCCATGTCTTGATATCTTCTACATCAAGACCTGCAGCTTGATAAACTGACTTGTTCAAATAGAAAACATAACCTGTTTCTGAAATCGATAGACCAAGCACTTTACCATTAACGGTAAGAGGGTTATGTTCATTGACTGGATATTTGGATAAATCTAGGTCTAGCTCATTGATATCCATAAAATAATCTTCACCATACATAGAATATATCCAGTTGTAATTCACTTGGAACACATCTGCTTCAGTCCCACGATTTAAACGGTTATTTAAGGTTTGTTGGTATCCGTTCCATGGTGATTGTTCACCTTCTACAGTATATTCAGGATACTTTTCTTCGAATAACTCGATTGCTTGATAGGTTGCGATATTTCGATCAGATGTTCCCCACCATGCGAATTTAATGACTGTATCATCAGTTGATGATCCATTACATGCAAAAAGTATAAGTGATGTAATGAGTAAAGATATAAATAACAATGTTTTCTTCATATTCTATGCTCCTTTAATGTGTAAATTAATATTGATATAAAGCCAGTTAAAATCCGTTAGGACTTGATGACCTGTTGGAAATTCATCAAATGTTGCTGGTAAGTAATAAACATCTTTAAGTTGATAATGGTATGGAATTTCTTCGGAATTTCTGAATTCAAATTCAACACTTGGGTTGGAGTTGGTATGTATCCAAAGTGAACTCTGATTAAATGTTGATCCAAAATATGTTCTGGTTGGCAAAACCATTTCACTATTGATGACCATGTATTTACCCGTGTAACTAGAATCCGGATTACTATCCTGATGATTCTTGATTGGAGTCGTTACATAACGATACAAACTATTTTCCATCAAGACTGCTCCACCCTCTGTTGAAACTATCCCTTGATTGATAAAGCTTAGATTAGGATGATTGACTCTCAGTCTAAGTCTATATAATTCTTCATTATCAATGATTACATGATATAAATGAACATCACCTTTTCTAAGTCTTGGCATTCTATCCATTAAGTTAAAAACTTCTAAATGATGAAAAGTCATTGTAATAGTTTCAAAGCCAAGACCATCTGTTGAGTTCCCTAAATTAAACCCTTTTTTTTGAAAGCTTGCAAAAGTAATGATGTCTTCTGTAGATATTCCAGAGTCTCTTAAGCTTTTATAAAACGAGTGTTCTTCTATATGCTCTTCTAGGTAATTGATTTGAGCTTCAATAAAGTCATTGACTTTGAAATTGAGTTTCGACCAAGAAAGTGTCATATTTTGACTTTCTTCTTTCGCGTCAATGATTCCATCATATGCTTGATCAAATGTTAGATGATCAAACCATATACCATTTGATTTCTCGACAGTGAAGTAGTCCCAATCATTTCGTTTATAAGTTCCCATATCTAGCTCATCCCACTCCCATAGCTCTGAGAGATGAAGATTTCTAAATATGATATTCGATGATCCATCAATTTGAAATGATGCATGTTCTATAGATACTGCATTTTTAGAAAATATCATTAAATCATTTCGAAGAACGATACGAATAACTCCAACTCCTGATTCCTTAAGGGTTGGATGCAAAAGAGGTTGTCTGGAGTGTGGTCTATAGACTGTACGGACTTGTTCTAAATTCATGCCTGCAGATATTAGTTTTTGTTCGACTTCCTTTGAACCCATAGATAAATTACTGGTTATCTCAATTATTTTTAGATGAACTCAGTAAAGCGTTAATAAACTCAACCTCATCATTTACTACTATATAACCTTCATTTACATCGCTTCTATCTGTTATTAAAAGCGAAGAAAAGCCAAATGAGTTCTCAAATAACGTGTAGTCAGGAGGTGTCTCATTTGGTTGCTCAGTCATGGGTTTCGTAGGAACTATGGTATCTATTGGTGGTTTAGATTCACAACTAGCTAACCCTAAGCTCATTATGAATATCAGAAATATTTTTAGTGTTCTCTTCATGTTTCTCCATTCGTCCATATATACGGACGGTGTTTACACTAATTATTATATCATAGATAAGATAGAGATGTCAACGCTTACATAATAACTGAAACACATGATATAAAAAAAGCAATTCCGAAGAATAGCTTTTTTACTATGTTTGAATTGGTTTCGTTTTGACTGGAATTTCTTTGGTTTTACCATGATTTTTTTGAACAATCATGATTCCCTTCAGTATAAAATAAACCGAGAAGATGACAATATAATACCACATGCGTTGATTCGTTATTAGAATTAAGTGTAGTGCAACAAGTAGATAGAACAGATAGGAGAGTTGATGAAGTTTCTTCCATGTTTTTCCTTTTAGTTTTTTTCTAAGCCACATGAATGATGTAATAAAGAGTGGTGCACAAATGAAAAATGCTGCAATTCCTAAATAAAAGTTGATTGGAGCATCCCAAAAAAAGTAGAAATCAATTGAAAAGACTACAAACTTCAGTCCATGAACTATAACAAATATGGTACCTAATATTGCATATTCAGCTCGAACTCCCATCAATCTTTTTTTAATCTCACTTTTTTCTAAGACCCCTGTAAACATGACAATTAAAAAGAATGATAAACCTACATATCCTAAATTGATAATTGTGATTTCCTGAAGAAATGAAATCACTCCTAGAATGATAGCAATAAGGTAAAGATACTTATTCAATTTTCTAATGTATTTGTAAAACAAAAATGCAAGTAAAACTAAAATCAAGGTAAGCCCTAAGATGACTGTCATAATTTGTATTACCCTCCGTAAGTGTCCACTGATGGCTCTGATTGTTCACTGGATCCATTGTTATCAGATGCTCCAGCAATTAAATCGATTTCAGTGTTATAGGTCAAATTGGTAGCTCCACTAATGATATCAGCAGAATCTGAGATTGGTTCAGTTGCTAAACTGATGCCAGTTATTGCTATAAATAAAATAAGAATCAATATATTCTTCATGTTCAATACACTTCCTTTATTTCATTATATTCCTTTTTTAAAGTATTTAAATACAAAAATAAAAAAAGACCATCCAAATGGATGATCTATATTTCTACATATGTATTGGTTTATCAACTGCACCGTGTGCAGCTTCCATAATGAGTTCTGATAGTGTTGGATGTGGGTGAATGGTATGTGCAATTTCATATGCAGTACCCTCAAGCTCTAATGTCACACCAATTTCAGCTATTAGGTTAGAGGCATCATAGCTCATGATGTGTGCACCTAATATTTCTTTATATTGTTCTGATACAATCAGTTTAATCATACCATCCTTTTCATTGTCAGCAAGTGCCTTACCGATAGCTTGAAGTGGGAAGGTTGAAACCTTGTACTTAATTCCTTTTTCTTTAACTTCTTTTTCGGTTAGACCAATGGTCGCAATTTCAGGATGTCCATAAACAGCATTTGGTACTTTAGAATAATCCAAGTGAGCTTTTTGATTGCCCATAATGAATTCAGCAGCAACGATTCCTTCAGCGGATGCAACATGCGCAAGCATGTATTTACCATTGACATCACCGATTGCATAAACACCCTTAACACTGGTTTCTAAGTGTTCATTGGTAACAATAGCTGCACGGTCCATCTTTAGGTTCAAGACTTCAAGACCGTTCGAATTAGGTCTCATACCAACAGATACTAAGACTGTATCAGCCTTAATGGTTGTATCTTTACCTTCAAAAGAATATGTAACTTCATGATCTTTGACGGATTTAACTTCTGCATTCGCAAATATTTCAATACCATCACGTTTTAAAATCTTAGTATAAGCAACTCTAATGTCATCATCCATCATTGGAAGTACACCATCTAGTTTTTCAATAATGGTCACTTCTGTCCCGAGTGATGAGAATATAGTAGCAAATTCAACACCGATAACTCCACCACCAATGATGACTAAGCTTTTAGGAGCATCCTTGATTTGAAGTAGTTCTCTAGATGTGACTGCAATACCTTTTTCATAAGCTTCCTTTAATCCAGGAATTGGTGGCACGATTGGACTCGCTCCTGTAGCAAGAATTAAATTCTTTGTTTCAAGAGTTTCTCCATTGACTTCAACTTTCGTAGAAGATAGTACTTTTCCTAAACCGGAAAAGACTTCTACTCCATTTTTCTTAAGTAATCCACCGACACCAAGGGTTAATCTTTTCACAACAGAATCTTTACGTTTAAGCATCAATGACCAATCGAAGCCTACTTCTCCACCTAAAACAACTCCATAATCCTGAGCGTGTAAAATGGTTTTGTATACTTTCGCATTTTTTAATAATGTTTTCGTTGGAATACATCCGTGATTTAAACAGATTCCTCCAACAACTTCCTTTTCGATGAGTGCAACCTTCGCGCCAAGTTGTGCAGCTTTTATAGCTGAAACGTACCCACCAGGTCCACCACCTAAAACGATGATATCATATGTCTTCATTTAAAATTCACCTCAACTTAATAGTAACATCATTGGGTCATTTAATAAAGACTTAATCGTATTTAAAAATCTTCCAGCATCTGCGCCATCGATAACTCTATGGTCAACAGCAAGTGATAGAGGTAGCGTATAGGCTACTTTCAATTCACCATTGATAACGACTGCCTTTTGTTGGATTTTACCTACACCAAGAATGCCTACTTCTGGATGATTGATGATTGGTGTTCCATATGCAACATCTGCTGCACCGAAGTTAGTAATAGAAAACGTTGTATTTTGAAGTTGAGAAAGTTGAACCTTTCTCGCTTTCGTTGCATCAGCAACTTCTCTTAATTCTTTCGCTAATTCTAAAATACTCTTTTGATCTGCATCTTTGATATTTGGAACAATTAATCCATCTGGTGTATCTACAGCCATTCCTAAATTGATGAACTTCTTGTAGACCATACGGTCATTTTCTTGATCAAAACTTGCATTGAAATTAGGAAATTTCTTAAGGGCTAGTACAGTAGCCTTCATGATGAATGCCATATAGGTTAGTTTAATATCTTGCGCTGCTGCTTGTTCCTTTACTTTATCTCTTAATTCAACAAGCTTATCGACAATAACTTCATCCATTAAGACTGTATGTGGAATGATTTGTTTTGCCAAAGTCATGCTCTTGACAATAGCTTTTCTAAGCTTAGTGATTGGAACGTATTCCACTTCACCTTGAATAGATAATGAAACCTTAGGGGCACTAAATGTTGATTGTGTATTTTGGCTTTGTGAAGCAGCTTTTTGTATATCTTCTTTCATGACTCTACCAAGTTCACCACTACCTTTAACTGTTAAAATATCAACACCTAAATCCTTTGCCATTTGACGTGCTACAGGAGTAGCAAGTACTTTGGTGTTTGATTCAGTTTTTGCAGAACTTGAAGACTCACTAGAAGATTCCATAACATCTTCAGAAACATCGATTTCACCGATAACTCCTGGAGCTGATTTTTTCTCAGAAATAGGAGCTTTTTTAGGTTCTTCTTTCTTTTCCTCTTTGGTTTCTTCCTTCTTTTCATCTTTAACTTCTTTTTTCTCTTCTTTTGGTGCTTCTCCACCTGTTCCATCGTCGATCACGACTACTGTTTCACCGACATGAATGGTTTCGCCTTCTTGAGCACCTATTTTTTTAATGACTCCATCGACAGGAGAAGGTAATTCAGCGTTAACTTTATCTGTTTCAACAACAACAAGTGTTTCGCCTTCCTTGACTTTATCTCCAACTTTGAAGTTCCATTTTAAAATTACACCTTCATGAATTCCTTCACCGATATCGGCAAATTTAAAATCATACATTTTATATTCCTCCTTAGAATTTAGCTGTCTTTTTAATTTCGAAAGCTATTCTTTCTGGCTGAACAAAATGATATTGCTCGCCCTTCGCAAGAGGAACTGTGATATCAAAACCAGTTACTCTCGCTGGTGCAGCTTCTAGATATAGGAATGCTTTTTCATTGACTAATGAAATGAGTTCAGCACCTGGTCCATAGGTTTTAACTGCTTCTTGAACGACTAGGAATCGTCCTGTTTTTTTAACTGAGTTGATAATCGTTTCTTCATCTATCGGATTGATTGTTCTTAAATCGATTAACTCAACTGAAATATTGTCTTCTTCTAATAGCTTCATTGCTTTTTCAACTTCTCTGACGATAGCTCCCCAAGCAACTACTGTAATATCTTTACCTTCTTTGACGACCTTAGCTTTTCCAAGTGGGATTCTATACATCTCCTCAGGAACTTCCTGTTTACCTGAACGATAAATTCTTTTTGGTTCCATGAAAATAACAGGATCTGGATCTTCTATTGCAGAGATTAATAATCCCTTCGCATCATACGGTGTTGATGGAATGACTACCTTTAACCCTGGAATATGTCCAAGTAAAGTTTCAAGTGATTCCGAGTGATGCTCTAACGCTCTAATACCGCCACCAACTGGGAAACGAACAACGATAGGTAGTCCATATGCACCTCTAGTTCTATTTCTAAATCTAGCCATATGGGTAACTATTTCTGTCATACCTGGGAAAACGAATCCATCAAATTGAATTTCTGCTACAGGAATTAATCCATTAATTGCCATACCAATCGCGCTTCCTGTGATTGCTGCTTCAGCAATTGGAGTGTCAAAAACACGATCTTCACCATATTTCTTTTGGAGACCAGCTGTAACTCTAAACACACCGCCTTCAAAGCCAGTGTCTTCGCCGAATACAACCACACGACTGTCATCTGCCATTTTTTGATCTAATGCTTGATTAATTGCTTCTAATAATGTAATTACAGCCATGATTATTTACCTCCCTCTGCTAAGTATTTTTTCATATATTCATATTGTTCTTTTAATTGTGGTGTCATTTCTTTATAGGTGTACTTGAAGATATCTTCTAGATCAGCATTTCCTGTTTGTTCGACCTTCTTGAAAGTTTCACCAACAAATGTATTGTTTTCTTCATCTAATTTCTGATCTTCTTCTTCACTCCAGTATTTCTTATCAATTAAATACTTCTTAAAGCGAATTAAAGGATCTTTCTTTTCCCATTCCAACACTTCATCATTTGAACGATAAATTGTAGGGTCATCTGAAGTCGTATGTGCACCAAGTCGATAAGTCACTGCTTCAATCAAAACAGGTCCTTTACCAGAGCGTGCATAATCAGCAGCTGCTTTTGTAGCAACATACATAGCAAGAATGTCATTTCCATCCACTTGAATTCCAGGTATACCAAAAGCTACTGCTTTTTGAGCAAGTGTGATTGCTTTTGTTGCTTTCTTTCTAGGAGTTGAAATGGCATATTGATTATTTTGAATAACTACAACTAGTGGAGCATCATAGGATGCAGCAAAATTGAGTCCTTCATAAAACTCACCATGTGATGTACCACCATCACCGATGGTTGCTAGTGCAACTTCATTCTTCTTTAAAATCTTAGATGCATATGCTAATCCTGCGGCGTGTGTAACCTGTGATCCGATGATCACGTTGATTGGTAACACTCTTTTTTCTATTGGAAAGTGGTTACCCCATTCGTTACCATACCAGTATAGATAGAGTTTATCTAAACCAATACCTCTATATAACATCATATTGAGTTCTCTAAATGCTGGTGATAACCAGTCATTTGGTTCCATAGCTGCCATTGCACCAACTTGAGCTGCTTCCTGTCCCTTATTAGGTGGATAGGTTAACATACGGCCTTGGCGTTGATATTGAAGTGCTTTTGTGTCCGCAACACGACCTAAAGTCATGGTTTTGTACATTTTGAGCAGTTCTTCTTTTTTTAGTTTGGGTTCAAGCTCAGGGTTTATAATTTTACCTTTAGCGTCCAAAATAGAGAGTTGCTTCTTTTTTAGTGGATCATAGTCTGAAAATAACATGATTCAATTCCTCCTTGTTTTGCACTATCATTATACTTGACTCAGGAGTTTAATTCAAAGGCTTTGCTTACAGGGGTAACTCTTAAAAAAAGAAAACGCTTAATATGTGTTTTTTGCGTCAAATAAGTCAAAAGGAGCATAATTCTTGCAAAATTAGATTATATTTCTTCTCATTTAGAATATAAAAAAAAGAGGATTTGTAAACAATTCCCCTTCTTTACTTACTTTCTATTTTCTAAATTCATTTGAAGAAGTAGAACCAATTCTCTGAGTGATTTCGCTGCAACTGCAGTCGATGCACCGCTTGGATCAAGCATTGGAGATAGTTCTACAAAATCAGCACCAACAAACATGTTTAATTTTTGAAATTGATCAAAAGCCCATAATAAATCTTTATATTGCATTCCACCTGGTTCAGGTGTTCCTGTGCCAGGAACTACAGCAGGATCTAGAACATCAATATCGATGGTGACGTAAACAGGCACATCTTTTAATTTTTCAACCACCTTGTCTAAGCCTTCAAAATCAAATTTTTGCATGTGGGTATGGCCAGATTTAGCCCAATCAAATTCTGGCTTTTCGCCACTTCTGATACCAAATTGGAAAATCTTACCATCACCTAAAAACTTATGAACGTGTCTTAAGAAGGTTGCATGGGAGAGTTCTCTGCCAAAAAATGATTCTCTTAAATCTGTATGTGCATCTAATTGAATGACATGAAGATTTGGGTACTTCTCAAAAACTGCTTTAATTGTTGAGTAGCTAGCCAAATGCTCTCCTCCAACCATCATTGGTGTTTTACCATCTGATAATATCTTTTTTGTTGTATCATAAACAATTTTTAACTGTTCATCCACTTCACCAAAGGGAAGCTCTAGGTCACCAATATCAGCAGTTTTAAACTCATTTAAATCTCTTTCGCGATAAGGTGAGTACCACTCAACACCAAATGAATCCACGCGAATGGCATGACCAGCAAATCTGGTCCCTGGTCTAAATGATGCTGTATTATCCATGGGTACAGAAAATATGACTACATCAGCTTCTTCATAGGTGCTCTTACAACTTTGAAACGATAAATCTACTTTATTCATCTTCATACAATTCGCTCCATTTATCCCAATATTCTTTATCGATTATTTTAATATATCCACCCTCAGTATCGGAGAGGATTACAGAACCACTTCTTTGATAAAAATCTAGGTCATCTAATATGTCTTGACTAATGACTTCTCCTGGAATAACAATTGGTATTCCTGGTGGATAAATCATGACTGATTCAGCAGCAATCTCATCGACTGCTTGGTTAAGAGGTACATATTTCTTAGGTGCATGATAAGCTTCTCTAGGTCTAGTATAGGCTTCAGGGTAGCTATACTTAATCTTGGGTTGTAGTGCAGGTAGTTTCATTGGTGCATATTTATCCGATATGATTTTCAATGCATTTACTAAAGCATCTAAGTCTTTTTGTTTCGTACCTATTGATAACACAGCTAGAATTAAATGAGTTTCTGCGAGTTCAACTTGGATATGATGTTCATCAAACATTTCCTTATATACATCAAATCCTGTAACTCCAAGTCCAGAAACCTTAACGATAATCTTTGTTTCATCATAATCATAGGCATGCTTCTTTAAGAAATATTTATCATCAACAGCTTTTAAGCCTTTAATTTTATTAATTCTTTCTCTTGTGTCCTTCGCCATTTTGATTAAAAAAGGAATTTGTTTGGGTCCTTCAAAATAGATATGTTTTCTCGCTACATCAAGACTTGCTAAAAGTAGGCTTGATGGAGAGGTTGATTGAATCATATTAATTGTTGATCTCAAACGAATATGATCAACACTTGACCCTTGAGTAATCAGTACAGAACTTTGTGTCAAAGACCCAACGGTTTTATGAAGTGAGCATGAGCTCATATCTGCTCCTGCTTCCATTGAACTTCCTGGTAAAAGAGGAGAGAATGGTAGGTGAGAACCATGTGCTTCATCGACTAAGACCATCATATCTTTTGAATGTGCAAATTCTACAATTTTCTTTAAATCACTAGTTACTCCAAAATAGGTGGGATTAATAACGAATACAGCTTTGGCATCAGGATTATCTAATATAGCTTTCTCTACTTCGTCATACTCCATATGATTTGCTATACCAAGCTCATCATCTAAGTAAGGTTTAACAAATATAGGGATAGCACCACTTAAAATCAATGCGTTGATTGCAGATTTATGTACATTTCTTGGTAATATTATTTTTTCTTTAGCACGACATGTTGACATAATCATCGCGAGTATTCCCATTGTCGTACCGCCAGTTAAAAAATATGCCTTTTCGGCAAGGAAAGCATCGGCCATTAATTCCGCTGCTTCTTTAATAACACCAGTCGGACGATTTAAATTATCTAAACCTCTTGGTGCGTTAGCGTCCAGTTTAAACATATGATTTCCTGCGTAAAGAATCATATCATTTTCAAGTGCTCCGAGTTTATGACCTGGAACATCGTGACAAACAGTATCACTTTCAGCATATTCTAATAATTTTGTATAAAAGGGTGTCAATTCGTGATTTTTTTCCATGTATTACCCACCTTTCCAAAATGCAAATCTATTTTAACACTTTTAAGTGTATTTTTAAACATTTTTATCTTATTCTATAGAAAAAATTTCTAGTAGCCTTGATATAACCGAATATATGAAAAAAATGTTATAATATAGGAAAAGCGAAAAGAGGAATGAATATGTACAATCTGGTATTTTTATCAACAATAGCTCTGAATTCCATATTCACTGCTATCATCATTTTTTCCATGATAGCAATACTAATCGTTGAAAGAATCTTTTTAAAAAAGAGTGAAGATACTTTAAAAAAGGGTATCATTATCTTAATCTATTCGGTAACCTTTCTTTTATTGGGTTTAGCGATATTAGGTATTCTATATATATGGGATTTTGATTTAAACACATACTTTCTGACCATCTACGATCAAGGAACTATCATTTTAGTAGATAGTGTAGGGAAACTGGTAAGTAGTGCAATCATCATTTTTATATCCATGCTCATTTTAAAAATCTCAAAAATCACACTGAAACGTGTTGGCTTAAAAGAGTCTGTTAATCAACGCAGAAAAAGAACTGTTGCTAGAGTAACTCGTAGTATTACGAAGTATGTTGTAGGCATCTTAACGATACTCATAGTACTTTCTGTTTGGGGTGTCAATGTTGCACCTGCTATAGCAGGATTAGGTATATTAGGTCTTGTTATCGGTTTAGGCGCTCAAAAATTTATCAATGACTTAATCAGTGGCTTCTTTATCGTATTTGAACATCATTTTGATGTAGGTGACAAAATAGAAGTCCAAGGATTTAAAGGTGAAGTCATCGATATTGGTTTAAAAACAACAAAAATCAGAAACTGGAAAAATGAAATTAAAATTCTTTCCAATGGTGAGATTAATAACTTGATAAATTTCTCAAAAGAATTTTCAATCGCGGTTGTTGAATTTGGTATTGCTTATTCTGAAGATGTTCAATCCACAATCGATCTACTCAATAGAGAACTTCCATTGATGAGAAATGAGTTTTCTGAAATAGTTGAAGACCCTAAAGTATTGGGTGTAGTCAATCTATCCAATAGTTCAGTTGATATGCGTGCAATTGCGAAAACGTTAAATGAACAGCACTACGCAATCGAACGAGAAATGAGAAAAAGAATTAAGAAAATTCTAGATAGTAATGGTATTGAAATCCCATTCCCTCAAGTAGTTGTCCATCAACCTAAAGTCAAAATTGAAAAAGAAAAAGCTACAGAAACAGAAAGCGATATCGAGTGATGATATCGCTTTTCTTTTATTTATTTATTTTTTTCTTTGGAAAACAATCATCATCACAGGTTTTTGCATAAGCGCATCTTGAGCAAACTCCTTCATCCTTCTTCTTTGTCATATTATAAATAATCAAACCTACAATAAGTAAAACAACAATTAAGATTACTACATCAGCAAATGTCATAGTAACACCTCCAAAAGCCTTCCGATGTTAAAGACAATTACACCCAATACCCATGCAAGGCCTGTCTGAAATATAACTGCTTTCCACATTCTTTTTGTCGTTCCTAGCTCTTGACGCATCGCACCAATAGCACCGAAGCACGGAGCACTAAATAAATTAAATACCATAAATGCATAAGCTGATGATGCAGTAAAGAATCCGAATGCACCACTACCAAAGATCAGTAAGCCCTCTGATGTTGTATCAGAATATCCAGCAATAATTGCCATAGATGCTACAACTTGTTCCTTAGCGACTAAACCTTGGATTGCGGAAACTGTTGCTTCCCAGCTCCATGTTCCAAGCATTGGATAAAATACCCATGCAAAAACATTTCCTAAGCTTGCTAGTATAGAATCACTAGGATCAATTCCATAAGTAAAACGCCAAGAAAAACTGATTAAGACCCAAATAACAATGGAAGCTAGCAATATAATAGATCCTGCTCTTTGGATAAATGCCCAAGCCTTTAATGATACATCATGTAATACATATCTGATACTTGGCATTTTGTATTCAGGGAGTTCTAAAATAAAACTCGATGTGTGACCTTTAAATAGAATCTTCTTCATTAAAAATGCAGATAATAAAATAATGAATATCGCTAAAAAATATAGGGATGCACTAGCAAGTCCTGAGTAATCGTTAAAGAAATAACCTGCAAAAAGAGTGATGATCGGTAGCTTTGCACTACAGGGAATAAATGGTGTTAGTAAGATAGTCATCTTTTTTTCTGTTTCATCATTAATGGTTCTTGCTGATAGTATCGCAGGGACGCTACAGCCACTACCAATAATAAATGGAATCAGTGATTTTCCAGATAAACCAACCTTTTGGAAAATACGGTCTAAAAAGAATGCGATTCTAGACATATAGCCAGTCGTTTCTAAAAACGAGATTAAGATAAATAAAATAATCAGCTGTGGAAGGAAATTTAAGATAGCACCAGCACCTGCTAACATCCCATCTATAACTAAGCTCTTTGACCATGGGGATGCTCCAACACTAACTAAAACTGAGTCAAGCCATTGACCAGCTAGTCCAACATATTGATCCACAAATTCAACAGTCCATCCACCGACAGGACCAGCAGCTAAATAATATACACCAAACATAATCATCATAAAAATTGGAATCGCTGCATATTTGTTCAAAAACACAGAATCTAGTCGATCAGTCCATGTGATTTGATCTTTTTTAGCTACAATAGCGGCATCTCTTATATTTTCAATATATCGATATCTTTCATCAGCTATCACTTGTTCCATATCTCTATTATAGGATGAAGAAAGATTTTCGATAATTTTTATAGTTTCCTCGTTATGATATGCATCAAAAAGAGGATCATTTTCAATTAACTTGATTGCTAAAAATTTACTATGACCTGTATCTACTATCTTTTCAATTTCGACAATTGCTTCTTCAAGCTTGTAATCAAAAATATGTTTATACTCATTTTTTCTAAAGTCTTGCATCTTCATGTACTGGATTAAATTGAATACATTGGTTTTCTTTAATGCTGATATTGGAAGAATCGTCGTATCTAAGAGATCTTCAAGTGTTTTTAAATCAATCTTAATACCTCTTTTATCTGCAATATCCATCATGTTTAATGCAATCATCACTGGTATCTTTAACTCTAGCAGTTGAGTTGTTAAATATAGACTTCTTTCAATGGATGTTGAATCGATAATATTCAAAATTAAGTCGACTTTCTCCTCAAAAAGAAACGTTCTAGAGATGTTTTCTTCTAGCGTATAAGGAGATAATGAATATATACCCGGTAAATCAATAATCTCAAAATTAGTACCTCGAATGATACCAACTTTTCTTTCTACTGTGACTCCTGGCCAATTCCCTACTTTCTGATTGGTTCCAGTAAGTAAATTAAATAATGTTGTCTTTCCTGAATTTTGATTTCCGACTAAGGCTATTCTCATGAAATCACCTCAACATCAATCATTGCTAAATCTTTTATTCTTAAACATAGCTCATATCCGCGAAGTTCAATATCAATAGGATCCCCTAATGGAGCTATCTTTTTAATTTTTATTTGGACTCCTTCTGTAATCCCCATATCAAGTAAACGACGTCTCAAGGCTTTATCAATCGTGTTTAAAAAGACGACCTTAGCCCTTTGTCCTTTTCTTAAATTAGAAAGAACAGTTTGATCGCCTGTCCCATATTTTTCTTTCCTATTTTTCATCTACAAAAGCTCCTTACTACTCGATCTTTACAGTTTCATTATAGGGGTTTTAAACGATAAGTCAAACAAAGCTATAAAAGATTATGATTAGAATTATAAATAAGAAAAAACAGGCCGAAGCCTGTATTATACATATGCATTTTTATTTTGTTTTCCTAAATTTTTTTCATTATACATCTTTCTATCCAGTTTATCAAAAAACTCATAAAATGATTCATAATATTTTGGATTATATACACCATAACCCATTGATAAATCCATTGGCTTTAAACTATGCTTTCTTTGGTTATATAATTTTATATTTTCGTTAATTTTATCCACTGTTTCAAAGAGAATCCCTTCATTTTCAGCTTCGAGAATCACACAAAACTCGTCTCCCCCGATTCTAGCAATAAAATCCTCTTTTCTAACACTTTTCTTTAGAATCAATCCTAAATCAACAAGTGCCAAATCTCCGACTTGATGACTATGCTCATCGTTGATAAGCTTAAAATCATCGATATCAATCATAATTGCACAAATATTTTTCTTTAAATTTTTCGTATTCGATAGATAATTGACCTGTTTATCGAATTCCCTTCGATTGAATAATCCTGTTAATGGATCTGTATTGATAATTCTAGATTGAATATTGATATAAATAATGATGATTGAAACCGTCATTGATGGCCATAATAATATAAATTCGGGATTGATAAATTGTATCATTGAAGCTACCATCGGAGGAATAGGAAACATGATTAAAGCGAGTAAATCCGTTTTGCTTAACACTTGTTTATGCCATAAAATATAGAAAAGAGATAGGATTAAAACTACATAGCTCAAAATAAGAATTGTATTATAATATTCTCCTCTTTGGTAATTCCCCATCTGATCAATATAGAATACGAAATTCAATCCAAATAGACTTAAAGCAATAAATAATAGATTGACAATTAAAAGAGGGGATAAGAATAATAAAAGTTTTTTTCTATTGGTGTTATCTTCGTAAACATGATAGTTAATATAAAGTATCCAAGTCGATATAATGATTGGAATGAGTAGGAAATATATAGCAATAGTTGATACATAAATAAATTGTCCAAGGTTCGTAGATATACCTTCAAATGTATTATGAATAATCTCAACAACCAAAATACTCACATTAAATATAACCAAACCAAAAAAGTATCGATTCTTTACATAAGTCGATCTCACTTGCTTTTGAAAACTAAAAAAGATGATGAGTAGTATAACAATAGCAATAATGTTAGTTTGATTATGGATTATCATTTGAAATATTCCTTTTTTAAGTTCTATATCGATAATAGCATATAATTGATATAAATAAAACTTATTTAATAATTATTTAATAATTAACTAAAGAAAAAGGCGGAAATATGAATTCCGCCTTCTTAAGAATGAATCAATCTTTTAACCTACAAGATCCACATAAATTCCAATTTGTTCATAAAACTCATTATACTGACAAAGAAGATAAGTTGGTTGAACTAAATTGATATGAATAGAATCTACATGAATCAAATTGACTTCGACATCAAACACTGCAGGATTACTTGTTGCAGTAATAGAATCAATTTCTATATATTGACCTGACATCGTATAAACAGCCAACATAGATAAATCTTCGATATCTACGATATAGTCAAAACCAATGCTGAATCCCATGGAAGTCTCGTTTGTTACATAACCATAATTTGCAATTTTAACTGTTTCCATATTGTAAATTTTCATCATTCCACCAACATTGATTTCATCACCAAACACCTTAACCATTGTGTAGTAACCGATGTCTTGACTGGTTGTAACATATAAATGATTGGTTGCTCCACTTATTAGAATTTCTTCAAAGGTATAAGGATTAACACGATACCATTGTACATTGTATCCTGACATCACTGGATTACCATCAAGATTATAGATTGTAACATCACCTAATTCTAATCCATATCCAACAAATGGTGACATGATACCGGTTAAAAACATGCTCATATCTAGATACCATCCCGAATAATATGTATCCACATTGGTTGCTTCAAAAGATGCAGTGTTGGATACCAATCCTGTATCAGTAAGTAGTCTAAATGTCTTTCCTTCTGATAATCTTAAGCTAAAGTTATCCCAATCGGTAGTTAGTGGATAACCATCAATCATGAAATCAGCCCAAACCTCACCAATTGAATCATAATATTGCAGAGTATAATATGTAACTCCAATTTCAAATGGGAAAGGGAATTTAAGGTCAACAACCATGGAGGTTCCACCACCCCAATTGGATTCACGATCGACTTCAGTAATGATCAGCCCTCCAAAAGTACCTACGGGAACAGTATCATCAATTAAAGGGATAGTGCCTCTATAACCTGGATTATATGTATTCATAATGTCATCATAAGGAATAATCATTAAATCATAGGATCCAACTAAATCGGTAGCGTTCATGGTTGCTGTAATATAAACTGTTGCATATACATTTTCTATTGCGCTAGCAAAAGTGATTTCATTACCATTTACTGTTGCTAAATCAGCATTTAATATGTCAATAGCAAACTGATAGCTTCCTCCATAGATTGGATGAGTTGATGAGAACGCATAGGTCAAACCACCTTTAAAGCTTCTGTTCATTTCGTCTTGCATGAATTCCATCATGATGTCGAGTTTTTGAGCATCTGTTAGAATAATTTCTGTAATAATATCTGTTCCTTCAACAACAAGACCTGTCCACATTGCACCAAAGCCGGTATATTGATAATCAAAATTAAAGAGCTTGATTTCAACATCCATTCCAATATAGCTATCCAGTATTATATAGAGATC
>Ga0180007_10002296_pt1 | contig 23127 bp, 18 predicted proteins | sample MM_PC_MetaG_FD_121122 | JGI IMG/M metagenome (GOLD analysis project Ga0180007, IMG submission 121122) | Groundwater microbial communities from the Aspo Hard Rock Laboratory (HRL) deep subsurface site, Sweden - MM_PC_MetaG | ecosystem: Environmental > Aquatic > Deep subsurface > Groundwater... | reverse complement strand
CCGAGACGGTTGAAGTTGCGGACAAGGTTTTTGCCCCAGTATCCGGTGCCCACAACAGCAATTGCTCTTTTGCCGGCTGGATGACTCATGCAATGCCCCTGGCGTATGTTACATGGGAGAAAGTAGCTTTTCCAAGATAGATCATGTGATCCCTGACAAGATTTTTGAGCGCGCAACAGATGCTGTCACGCCTCTTCTGTCCGAATAAGGTTCATTGAAAAATCAAACTGTTATTGGTATGTTGGAGTCCAAATGTACTCGTAACCTTCAATGTTTTCAAGCAATTTGCTCCCCCAGGCGCAGGAATCGGTCTGGGTTGTTTTTTGTGGGAAGATCAGGACGGAAGAGATGATGCCGGTGTTCATGAACAGGAGATTCCAGCTGTTTTACCTTGCCGCACTCGTGTTCGTGCTGTCAGTGGTTATCGCGCTGATCTTTCCGGATTATCTTGTCGGCAGACCGGGAGACAAGTTCTACTGGTTATACCAGTTCAATTTCTTTGCTGATAAGGTAAAGGAGTTTTCAAGCCCGCTTGTGCATACTGATACCGCCTTTTTCCCCGACGGGTTTAATATGGGGGCCGGGTATGAAAACTTCCTCTGCTTCTTTTTCTTTTTTGTTTTCAAGTTGTTCTTTGCAGACAACATCAGCTACAACCTCCTTGTCCCGACCAACCTGATCCTTGTTTTTCTCGCCACCTATCACCTGGCGCTTCATTTCAAGGTGAGGGCCTCGGCTGCCTTGACAGCTGCCACGGCATTTACTTTCAGCAACTATATCCTCGTCCAGATTGCCAGCGGCCAGATCCATTTTGCCAGTGCGGGATTTATCCCTCTTTTCTTCCTGTATTTTTTCCGTTTCCAGGAAAAACCGGAACCGAAGAATTACCTGCTCATGGCCCTGTCCCTGTTTTTCGTCTCCCTGGCCTCATGGTCCTGGCTGATGTTCATCATTGTTATTTTCGCCATCTATCTTCCTGTCAAGCTGGCGTTAAAAGAGCTCGGGTGGAAGCACATCAGCGGCATCATCAGGGGCGGCATATTTTTTTCGATTATCATTTTACCTTTCATCTGGCCGATGCTCATAAATATTTATAACGGCGAGGCAGTGTTGCATCCGATTGTCAAGAGCGGCAATTATTTTTATCTTGCCGACCTCCTCTCTTTCTTTACACCGCAGGACAACGCCCTGGTCAGCAATTCCTTTTTCCGGCATCTCCGAAAAAGTTTTCTGGCCCTTTATCCCGAGGAGCAGGCCACCTTTCTCGGTTTTCTCAGTATTCTTTTCTTTTTGTTCTACCTCTTTGCCGTGAAACACCGGGGGAAAAGGGATATCGTGCTCCTGACCACGATTCCATTCATTTTGTCCCTGGGGCCGATCCTGACCGTTGCCGGAGTGCAGTATGTCTCAGTGGCCGGCCACACCTGCAGCATCCCTCTCCCCTACAGGCTCATCATGGATCTTCCCCTGTTCGGGTTTGGCAGGATTCCCAGCAGGTATGTAATCTTTGTGGCCCTGTTTACATCCCTGGCCACCGGCATCGTGATTGAGCATTTACTGTTGAGATTCGCAGCGGGCAAAAAGTTCGCGGCCGTATTCGTCGGCAGCATCGCCGTAATAGTTATCCTTGAGAGAACTCTTGTCCCGTTCCCGGCAACCAGGGTCACCTATCACCGCCTTAAGGAATATTTCCCGCAGAACGAATACGAGGCCATCATTGCCGTTCCCAGCGGATCGGTCCCCATAAACTATCTCGGACAGGTGGTGGGAAAAAAGGTTGTGGGCGGCCGCATCAACCACAGTGCGCGCACCAAGGAAATACATGGCTTTCTGCAGCTGACCCCGTTTGTGCGTGATGTAAGCAGCAAAGATTACTGCAGCAACAACAGCCTGATCGGCGGCGACATCTTCAGGCAGAATATTTCCCCGGATTATGTCGCATCTCTTTTGAAGAAAAACAGTGTCGGCCATGTCATCCTGTTCGATTATCTGTGGAAGGGGGAGCAGGAGTGCCGGCTGTTGTATGAGTATCTGTCGGACCTCTTTCAGCCCCTGACGCCCAGTTATGCGGACGATGAGATGATAATTTATGATCTGTCCCGTTTTCAGGAAGACGTAAACACGGTTTATGAATATTTCATGCCTGACACGAAGTCCTTTTCAAGGGATGTGGTGGATTATGGCAACGGGAAAATGAAAACACTCGGACTCAAAAGGAGCTATGTCAGGCTTTTTTCAAGCCCGGGGCCGAAGAGATTGTCTTTTACGGCGGCTTCCTTCAAGGGAAAAAAGCTGGAAGTATACTTTGCTAACGACTTGATTTTCGAGGGGCGGATAAACAGTACATTCGAGCAGTACACAACCAGGGAATTCAGCGGCGGAGTCCAGGGCGACTTCATGTTTGTCACTGATGATTGCAGCCAGCTGACAAGCGGGAAAAACGTCTGCCTGGTGCTGGGAGATGTCCGTTTAGTAAGGTAACGCCGGTCCGAAACCTGTTTGCATGCCGGCTGATCTTGCCGCGGGCTCATGCGGCACGGTCCGGATGACGGGCAAGGAGAAGGTCCGCGATTTTTTCAGCTGCCCTGCCGTCTCCGTAAGGCTGGGGGAAAGCCAGTCGCTGCCTCTGGTCTGTTTCCTGCCAGGCCTTGCAGATAAGGGCCTCGTCGGCGCCGCACAGTGTGTTCCACCCGCTGGCAACGGTTTCCACCCATTCGGTCTCATCGCGCAGAGTAAGGCAGGGGACTTGCAGAAAGAAGGCCTCCTTCTGCATGCCGCCGGAGTCGGTGAGTATACAGGATGCGCCAGCTTGCAGGCGGATCATTTCCAGGTAGCCCACCGGCGGCAGGACGGTAAGGGGAGTGAGCAGGTCTTCGATTCCCCAATGGGCGGCCATTTTTTTCGTGCGCGGATGCAGGGGCAGGACAACGGGCATGGTCTCGGCGATCCTGCCCAGGGCCGCCAGTATGTTCCGCAGCCTCCCGGCACTGTCGGTGTTTTCCGCCCGGTGCACGGTGCAGACAACATACTGCTTTTCCCCAAGCGACCAGCAACGGGCAGGATCAATCGATGCCGCCAGTTTCCGGTAATGCAGGATGGCGTCATACATCACGTCGCCGACATTGTGGACGTTGTCAATTATACCCTCCCGGTGCAGGTTGTCCACGGCCGTATCGCTCGGGCAGAAGAGCAGGGACGAGAGCCGGTCCGCCACTATCCTGTTGATCTCTTCCGGCATGAGCCGGTTGAAGGAGCGCAGGCCCGCCTCAACATGGGCAACGGGGATATGCATCTTGGCGGCGGCCAGGGCGCCGGCCAGCGTCGAGTTGGTGTCGCCGTACACAAGCACCGCGTCAGGTCGCTCGCCATAGAGGACTTCTTCAATGCCGGTCAGCATCCGGCCGGTCATTTCGCCATGCCGGTCGGCGGTAATGCCGAGGTTGTACGCCGGCGCCGGTATGCCCAGTTCCTGAAAGAATATGTCGGACATGTTGGCATCGAAATGCTGGCCGGTGTGGACAATGATTTCCCCGATCATGCCGCCCTTGTCCCGGATTGCCCTGGTAACGGCGGCAGCCTTGATGAACTGGGGCCTGGCGCCAAGTATCGTTACAACCTTCATGCCTACTCTCCGTATCAAAAATTATTGACTGTTCCGGGCCGGCGGCAGGGCGCCGCTGTCCGGAATTCAGCGAACCGCATCTTCATCTTTTTGTAAAGGCGTTTTCCCGCGGTAGTTCAAGTATGCAATAAACCCGTATATTGCCGGTGAAAAGAGAAAAAAACGGGCGATAAGAAACACCGTGGCCCCGCCGCTGACGCTGAAGAGAAGGAACAGTTCCTGAAAGGCCTTTTCGCCGACGCCGAGTCCGCCGGGACTCACCGGGATGAAATTTGCGATGAGCCCCAGTGTCGAGGCGGAAATAACTTCAAAAAAACCAGGCGAAAGCCCAAGGTCGACGGCAATCAGCCAGATGACAAGAATGGTGGCGATATGGCCTGTAACGCCCCAGAGAAACGAAACCGACAAGGCTGCATACTTGTCACGGAAGGTCTGCAGGCTCTGCAGAATTTTCTCGACCTTGTCCTGCAGGGGAAGTTTGTGCAGGAGCAGGCTGATAACGGGGATTTTTTTTGCCCTGCCGCTGAAAAGGAAAACCAAGACCAGGATGCTGGCGAGCAGCAGGAACAGGATAAGGCTGAAAAGCGGCCGGATCTGGTTCTGCGCCGCGGCACCGGCAAGCTTCATCAGGCTGGCGGCGGTTATGATGCCGAGCAGCAGGATCGCCAGAATGCCGAAAAAACGGTCAACCAGCAATGCAACCACGACCGGCGTTCTGCCGTGTTCGTCGTTCTTGTAATCCAGCAGGTAGAAGATCTTCACCGCATCACCTGAAATACCCCCCGGCAAAACAAGGCTGTAGAAAAAACCGATGCAGTTTATCCGGAAAACAGTCCGGATATCCAGCGGAATATCCTGGAGGGCAAGAAGCATGCGCAGCCGGTATGAAGCCAGGGCCAGGGCGGTGAATGACAGGAGAAGGGAAAGAACGATCGTCCGGCCTGTTACCCTGTCAATGAGCGAAAAGTCTATCTGCCCGGTAACAACAAGCCACAGGATAATAGCCCCGCCGATGGATACTTTAAGGATCTTTCTTATCGCGTTGCGCTGGGCCGGCGATAGATGCCCTTTCCTGCCGGGGCGGTTCATACGAATCTCAGCCCCTTTTTTTTGAAGGCCCGGTAGTCTTTTCTTGCCGGCAGGCCGAAATAGGAAGGCGGCATGGCATGAGCATATTTTCTTGTCTTGCCGCCTGCCAACAGCTGCAGGCTTTCTGCAACAAGCTTCGGGGTGGCCCTGAAAATCTTTCGATAGTATTCGAACACCGTGAGATCCGGCGATGAGCCAAAGCCTTCCTGGCGGATTATTCTGCCGCCATCAATTGCAATGTCCATTTCGTGGATGGTGACCCCGACCTCGTCGTTATTGAGCAGGGTCCAGAATACCGGGAGTACGCCCTTGTAGGCTGGAAGCAGGCCGGCGTGCTTGTTGAGGACGCCCATGGCGGGCGCCGCCAGGACATCCTGCCTGAGGATGTAGCCCACAAAGTTGAGGACGATGTCAATGCCGTTGTTACGCAGCCATTCAATGACCGCGGGGTCGTTCGGGTTGTCGGCATCAATATGCTGAACAGTGTTTCTTGCGCACAGCGCTGCAAACGACCCGAGGGAGATTTTTTTTGCAAGGCTTTGCAGGGCGAGCTGCATGAAAACCGCCGGGCCGAATATTTTCAGATAGGTGTTATATATCCTTGCCCCCCGGTCCCTGATCAGGATTTCAGGAAAAAAGAAGACGCCGCGCACCGCATGTTCCCTGCTTAATAAAGGGAGGAGCTCCCGCAGCATCTCGTAGGTGAAACAATGTTCACGGCTTGTGAAGATTGCGATGTTCATTGATGAATTCTTCCGCCATTTTTTCCAGGGTAACAAGTTTTCCGGAGTCCTGGCAAATTATATCAAGACAGTCGGCCAGCAACCGCTGTTTTGTGTCCAGGGGGACGTCAAGCCGCTCGATATTTTCTATGGCCCTGTTGCTTGCATCAAGATCGCGCCGGTCCAGCAGGTCCACCGGGTGAAGAAGGTAGTAGAAATATTTCATCGCCAGGCATTTTGTCAGCACCGACCTGTGCAGCGCCCAGGGCAAGAGGAAGGCCATTGTATGCCAGCAGGGTATCCGGAGTACCGGCGTCACCGGCAGTGGCAGCACCAGCAGATCGTCCACCAGGTGGGGCGTCCTTTTCGAGAAGACATTCATGAGCCGGTCGCTGCGCTGCAGTATGGAGTCCCGGCGCGGATCGTTCCTGAACATCCACCAGAGCTTTATCGAGGCAGCCCACATGAAATAAGAGGGAAATACGGAAGTATCATAAAGGTAGCCGTTTTCCCTGAGAATAGCGAGCAGGGTTGCGGATGTCGACCAGCCCGGGGCGACAAATCCCCTCGGTTCCCTGCCGCAGACCCTGGTAATAATCTCGTGGGAGCGCAGGACTTCCGACTCCATCTCTTTCCTGCTCAGACAGCCGAGGTTGAGCTTATGGTTGTGCGAATGGTTGGCAATCTCGTGTCCCTGCCCGGCAAGTTCCCGCACGGCCTCAGCTGCTGCCGGGTTCTCAAGATCAACGCCGTTGACAAAGATGGTATAGCGGAAGCGGTATCTTTCGGCATATGCCGTGAACCTGCCGGCAAGGGTGTAGGCCGGGTCCCTGAAATTGCGGGGAATGTGCGGCAGGGCCGAGCCGATGGAATCAAAGTTGATGTTGATGGTTCTGTATGACATCTGGGTCATTAACCGCTAATACCTCTGTTTCCCCGGGGCGACGAATGCCTGCCTGCCGACGCGATGAGAAAAGCTGCTTACTATCGCGTGCCGAGAAGCTCCCTGGCAAAAAGCTTCAGGTAGGCAAAGATTGTTTTTACGGTTTTCATCTTGCTGCGGCCGTTGCGAAGCTGGCAGCGCAGCACCATGGGCACTTCTTCAATTTTTATATCAAGGCGGTTCAGTTTCAGCAGGATGTCCACCGCGCAGACAAAGCCGTGCTCGGCAATGAAATTGTCACCATATTTCCGGTAGGCCTCCTGAATGATTGCCAATCGGTAACATCTGTAAAAGGAGCTGAATGTGCGTATCTGCTGGCCGGCAAATATAAAGTGCATGAGCAGGTTGGCCCCCCAGCTCAGAATTCTGCGGTAGAGGTTTGTGCCCTCGACGCCGCCCTCAGCAGAGTAACAGGAAGCGAGGACAAGGTCGGTTCCCGACCGTATCTTGGCAAGCATAGTCTCCAGGATAGAGAGGTCGCTGGTGTTGTCAGCCTCCATGGTGACAACAGTATCATCAGCCCGGTAATTTTCGCTGATATGGAGAAAACCCGTGTTAAAAGCCGCACCCGGCCCCATATTACAGGGGTTGGCCAGGAGTGTGATGGGGATTTGATTCTGGAGAGACGTTACCATGTCAACAGTGGCGTCAGTTGAACCATCGTCAACAATGCAGACATGATAGTCCCATTCCTTTGCTGCCGCGGTAGAAGCAATATTGTGCAGCAGGGTGTGGATATTTTTTTCTTCGTTATAGACCGGCAGGAGAAAAAGTATCATCCGCTGATGCTCCGCTGCCAATCAATAGTAACGGGCAGGCCTTCTTCCAGTTGAACGGTGGCCGAATATCCCAGCAGGTCACGGGCCTTGCTGAGATCAGGTATTCTTCTTGTGACGTCTTCGTAACCCTTGGACAGGGATTCGTATTCGATGATGTCTGTTTTTGGTTCCGTATCCCGTATCATCCCCCACACCATGTGTGCCAGTTCCCTTATGCTTATTTCGCGGTCATTGCCGATATTGAAAATCTCCCCGTCAGCGCGCGGATTTTTCAGCGCGAGATGGATGCCGTTGACCATGTCATCCACATAGGTAAAAGACCTGGTCTGGTTGCCGCCACCGTGCAGCGGCATGGGTTTGTCATGAAAGGCGCAGTCGATGAAAACCGATTGCGGCCCGCCCCACCATGTCGTGTTCTGGTGCGGGCCGTAGCCGCCGAAAAAGCGGATGATGGAGACCCTGGTGCCGAACGACTCCTGGTAGGCGAAGCAGAGATGCTCGTCAAACACCTTGGAGGTGGCATATGCCCACCGTTTCACGGTGGAAGAACCCAGCACGAGGTTTGCTTTCTCGTTAAAGGGCAGATCCGGGTTTTTTCCGTACACGTCCGATGTTGAGGCAAAGACAAATTTTGCCTCCCTGGCGCGGGCGATGTTGAGCATGGATTCCGTGCCCTTGGTGTTGACCATCAGGGTTTCCAGTGCATTGCCGTAGCGCGGAATTTTATAGGCGGCCAGGTGGACGATGCAGTTTATTGCGCGGGAGGAAAGCTGCCTGGTCAATTGATCATGGTCCCTGACATCGGCTTCCAGAAAGCTGAACCGGTCGCTGGCCTGCAGTTTTTCGATATTGCGGAGGAACCCCTGTGAGAGGTTGTCGATGCCGATTACCTCGCAGCCTTCGTCAATCAATTTTTTTGCAAGGTTCGAGCCGATGAAACCGGCGACCCCGGTGATGATGACTTTATCCTTTGGCATAGCTTTCTATCCTGTCGGTCCTTGTTGGTTGTAACCGGTTGCCCGGTGAAATTGCAGAAGGCATGCAATGAGTATCATGCTACCGCCTTCCTGACAACTTTTTATAGATAAGAATGTGCGGGCGGGCAAGGATGTAGTCCGGCGCGGTGAACTGGTATCCGAAATCAAGCCCGGCCGCCCTCACCGCCCTGGAAAATTCCTGTACCAGTTCGTAGCCCGGATGTTCTTCATTCCAGCTGTTGAGCCGCCGGTAGGACAACTGGGGATATCTGCCGCCAAGCCGCCTTACCTCCCTCAAAAAATGATCGTTAATGATAACATAATCAAATCCGGCGTTCAGGAAGAGATCAATGTCATCTCTTTTCATGTTGAAATAATACCATCTTTGCAGGGAGGTGCCCGGCGGATTATAGAAAACATCTCCAGGGTAACCGATGAACGCTCCGACGGCAGATCCCGGTACAGCATTTTTTATCATCCAGCCTGCTGCGGCATCACGCGCATCGGTTCCCCTGATCGCGTTTGAGTAGGCTATATCCGCGGTTATTGTCCAGAGTAGAGAGAGGGCTGTCGCCAGGACCGCGGTTATGGCGGCTTTCCTGTATTTTTCGCACAGCTGAACAATCAGCCTGGATGCAAGGATGGCAAACATCGGCAGGAGAGGGATCGAGTAACGGACCACGACCCATGATGTCATTGACAGCAGTATGAAATACGGCAGTATTATGCATAGCAGCAGAAGGTCTTCCCGCCTTCTCTTGACCAGGGAAAGAAGGATGCCGGCCAGGGTGATGATATAGAGGGGGTAGCCGGCTGCCTGGCTGAAAATACGGCCGCCGTATTGCAACCACCTGGGTCCCCTGCCTATTGCCTCGACAAAATCACCGGACTGATAGTGCCACTGGACCATCATGCCTGAAACAAACTGTTTGTAATAAATTACCGTGTGCGGGCTTGCCGCCAGGTAGCTCAAGCAAACCACGCCGAAAAGCCACAGCAGGTGTTTCACCGTAACAATTATGGCCTTTTTCCCGGCCTGCGTTTCTGTTGTTCTGGAAAAGATTGCGTAAGCATATGCAAGAAAGAGAACCGCGGCGGGGAATCTGGTGGCTATTGAGACTCCCAGGGCCAGGCCGGCCAGGATGATGTTGATGCGCGGGGCTCCATACCCCTTTTGCATCCTGATGACAAAGAAGAGATTGACGGCAACCAGCAGGGTGAAAAGCTCATCAGGCCGGATACGCTGAGCCCAGAAGATGTGGCCCGGCATCACGGCAAGGAACAGGGCCGCCAGCAATCCGACCCGCCGATGAAAAAGCATGCTCCCGGCAAGACAGGTCAGGAAGATCGTTACCTCGGCGTAGAGAATGCCGAGCATTCTGCCCGTTAACATGGTGTTGAAGAGCTGTTGTCCGCCTGCCAGTCCGGTGATAATCTCGCCGAGCCGGTTGGTTGCCTGAAGGGTTGAGTAATAAAAGGTCCCTCCATAAATAAAATGTTTTGGTATGGTTTTTCCCGCAAAGAGCATATCTGCCCACTGCAGGAGGTATATCTCGTCGGGGTGATAGGAGTACGTCGGGTGGAACATGTTGGGGAGTCCCCAGAAAACACCATGGAACCTGAGGCAAAAGCCAAGCACGAGGATGCCGGACAGCAGCCAGGCATGTATTGCCTTGTCAGAGAGGGGGGGCGTGTTTCCCAACTTCATTCCTTTGCTGCCTGTATGGATTTTTCCCCGCCGCGGTCAGGCAGAAAGAGAAAATCCGTGTATCTTCTTGCCGCCAGTATGCGCAAAGCCTCCGGCAGGGTGTGTTGCCGGCCCTGTTCCAGGGTATGGATGGCGTACCCGGCATCGACCAGGAGGGAGAGAATGTCCTCGGCACAGGTATCGAAGCCGCGCAAGGTCGTTTCATCAACCTCCACAAACAGGGCGGGCCGGCACCGCCTGATGGTTGCCGCCGCCCCCTGCAGGACCCTTTGCTCCGCGCCCTGGACGTCAATTTTGATAAGAGAGACCGGCGGATTATTCCGTTCAGCCATGATGTCATCGACGGTTCTTGTCTGCACGGTAATTCCCCTGGTACTCAACCGGTGGTCACCGGGGTGGACAGGGTTGATTGCGAGTTTTGCCTCGCTGTTCCTGTTATCAGCGGCAAGCTGCAGTATTTCGACCAGGTTGTGTCCCGGCGTTTTGCGAAGGTTTCTTGCGAGTTGCCGGCAGTTCCCGGGCTCCGGCTCTATCGCAAGAACCTTGCCGCCATTGGAAACCCACCTGGAGAAATGAATTGAAAAAAAACCGATGTTGGCGCCGACGTCGATGACCCAGGACCCTGGCGTTATCTGATTTTGCAGTTTTGATACAGGGCCTGCCTCGACGAGGGTTTTATAGGCAAAATAACAGTGCCTGAGCAGAAACTGCCCGAAGCTTGACGACAGAATTCCCGTGGCATGCAACCGTTTATAGAGAGACAGAAGGATTTTCTGGGAAAATTGTTTGAATGTGGTTGCAGGCATAACTGGTTTTTGCGGAATGCATTGATTCTCTAATCTGTATTTGCTTTGCAGGCACGAAAAAATGTTACGATTATAAAATACAGGTTGCTTATTGTCATTATTAATATCTGGTGACTTATCCGGATATCACGGTGCATATGTGAAAGTCTTGTTGCTGTCTGTTGGCTATGTTCTGTATAGTTTTCCGGGCGGTTCTTGCCGGAGCGGGCCACATTACTGCCGGTTGCAGGTGCCTTTTTTATGCGCTGAGGCCATGTGTACCGGAGAGAGAGCCGCACCCTGCCGCGTTAAGAAATGTTTATCATTGCTGGAGTCGCCGGATGTCCAAAAATGAAAAGTGGTTAATCAGTATTATTGCGGTCACCTTTTACATGATTTGCGCAATAATAATACTACGATTTCCGGATTATCTGCTGGGCAGGGAGGGTGACAAGTTTTACTGGCTGTTTCAGTTTAATTTTTTTGCCGACCGGGTCAAGGAGTTTGCAAGCCCGTTTGTTCATACGGATCTCGAGTATTATCCCGACGGTTTCAACATGGGATCCGGTTATGAGAACATTTTCTGTTTTGTCTTCTTTTTTATTTATAAATTTTTCTTCAATGACAACGTCAGCTACAATCTCCTGGTCCCCACGAACCTGACAATTATTTTTATAGCGACATATTTATTTGCCAGGCATTTCCACATAAGGGCTGCGGCCGCCATAATTGCCGCCCTTGCCTTTACTTTTTGCAATTATACCCTTGTGCAGATTGAGGGGGGGCAGATTCATTTCAGCAGTTCCGGGTTCATCCCGTTCTTCTTTCTCTTCCTTTTCCGGTTTTTTGACCGGCCTGACTGGAAAAACTGTTTTCTGCTCGGCCTGTCTCTCTTTTTTGTTTCCCTGGCTTCCTGGTCCTGGCTGATCTTCATTCTCGTCATTCTTTTTTTCCACATAGCCGCCAAGCTGCTCTGCAGGGAATTTGCCTTTGCCCACGCAAAGGGACTTGCCATTGCCGGTGTTTTTTTTACAGCCATTATCATGCCTTTCATCTGGCCGATGCTGGGCAGCATCCTGAGCGGCGAGGCAATTAAAATGCAGTACCTGACAGAGTCCAATTATGTCAACCTGGCCGACCTGATGTCGTACGTGACTCCCCAGGACAACGCCCTGTTCAGTAATGAATTCTTTCATAATATCAGGAAGAGCTTCAACTCACCCTATGTCGAGGAGAATGCCGCTTTTCTGGGCTATTTCTGTATGGCCTGCTTTCTCTACTATATTTTTGCCATACGACACAAAGGCAGGCGGGACATCTTGCTCCTGACTGCTGTCCCCTTTGTTCTTTCCCTCGGCCCGACCCTGACGGTTGCCGGGGAAAATATTTTTACAATGGGAGGAAGCAGTTTCAGCCTCCCGCTGCCCTACCGGGTTCTCATGGAAATTCCCCTGCTTGAATTTGCCCGGGCCCCGAACAGGTATGTCCTTTTTGTCTTCCTCTTCACCTCCCTTGTCATCGGCCTGGTGCTCGAGCATGTCCTGGCCCGCTATAAGCCGAACAGGATGGTCGGTACCGTTCTCCTGCTCAGCATCGCCGCCATCGTGATTTACGAACGGATACTCTTCCCGTTTCCGGTGACGAAAGCAGCCTATGAACACCTGCAGGAATACTTTGCCGGCGACCGGTATGAGGCAATAATGTCCATTCCCAGGGCATCCACGGAAATCGGCTACCTGGGAAAATTTGTCGGCAAGAAAGTGGTCGGCGGCCGCGTGAACTCAAGTGCCAGGAAGAATGAAATTTTCAAGTTTCTGCAAGAAACGCCGTTTGTGTCTGATGTCAGCCGTGCCGTCAGCAGTGAGGATTATTGTTCGAATAACAGCTTGCTGGGCGCCGACATATTCAGGCAGTCTCTTTCAATAGATTTCGTTGCGGGCCTTTTGAAGAAAAACGGCATCGGGCACGTTGTCCTGCAAAGGGAGTTATGGGATTCCGGCGGTGCGGAAGAGTGCCCGGAACTGTATCGATACCTGCTTGAGCTGTTCGGGCCGCTTGCTCCCAGCTACCGGGGGGAGGATTTTATTATTTATGATTTGTCGAGATATACGGAAGATGGGAAGAGCAGGTATGAATATTTTCAGTATACCGATTCAATTTCAGAACTTTTTGATTTCGGCTGGATGAAGCTGCGGGCAATAGAGGGAACGCGCGGCCTGTTCAATCTCTATTCCGACCAGTCTGCGAAAAAACTTGTTTTTAAAGCCCGTTCCTTTCCTGCCGGCAACCGGGTTGCCATATTCTATAACACAAACCTGATATTCAACGGGGTGATCGACGGCCGGGTACTGCGGCAGTACGAGACGAACTTTTTTCTACCATTGCGGCATGGTGTTCTGGTTTTTGTTGCAGAGAACTGCGTGGCAACGGCTGGCAGCAACACGTGCTACAGCCTCGGGCTGACCGACCTCGGTCTGGTGCCGAAATAGAAAGGGTACGCTCGCCGCATCATATCGGCTCCCTGCCGATCAGCTTGCCGATGCGCCGCCAGAGGCCGAAGACCACCGCGCCGGCGCGCAGCACCGGTTTTTCTATAAGCGGAATCCGTAAAAACTGGTAGGCAAAGGTGCCGACAAAGGGCCCGAACTCGTTTTTCAGAATGAGCTGCATGACCAGCTTCCTCCCCATATGCAGGGCCTTCAGCCTGTCCGCCGCCGGGAACTCGTCGGTTTCAAAGCTCGGTTCATCACAGTTGGCATGGTAGTCGTTCAGGAAGGTCTCCGGCGGCACCAGCCAGCGGGCCTTCTCGTTTACCCAGTCGTACAGCTCGGTGCTGGGATAGGGCGTGGTGTTGTAAAAACGGACCTCCGCCAGGGGCAGGGATTTGGCGAACTCGAAATTTTTCTTGAATTTTTCGAAGGTGTCGCCCGGCAGGCCGACAATAAAGAAGCCGCTGTTCTTGATCCCCACCTCGTGGGAGATGCGCAGGGCCTCGCGTACCTGGTTCGGGGTGATCCCCTTCTTGATATTGCGGAGGTCTTCCGGATGGATTGATTCAATGCCCCAGGCGATGAGCCGGCAGCCTGAATCCTTCATCTTCTGCAGCAGCCGGCGGTCGACCCGGTTGACCATGATGCCGTTTCTGAGTTCCCAGCCGATCCGCAGTCCCCTGTTGATTATCTCGTCGCAGACCGCCTCCGCCCTTCCTATATCGGCGGAAAAGCAGTCGTCGCTGAACTGAAAGAACCTGTATTTTCTGGGACTGTTGTACCAGTACTCGATCTCGTCGACAATGTTCGCCGGACTTCTGCCCCTGAACTGGGGCCCCATGGTATAGCGGATCGTGCAGTAGAGGCATTTTTTTATGCAGCCCCTGGAACTGACAATGATCAGTTTCTTGTCCAGGTACTTGTCCAGTTCGAACTTCCCGTATGCCGGGAAGGGAAGGGCGTCCAGGTCCTGTATCGGGGTGCGCCTTTCGTTCTCAACGATGGTGTCGCCGTCCCGCCAGATGAGGCCGGGGATATCCTTGTAGGGCACGCCGGCACAGAGGTCCAGCATGGTATATTCGCCCTCGCCCCTGACCGCGACATCACAGACCGACTCCTCGAGAACCCGGCGGCCGAAGCTGCCGACATGGGGTCCGCCGATGACCACCCGGCAACCGGCGGTTGTCTTGATCTCGCGGATCAGGTCGTAGATGGCGCTGTACATGATGCTGTAGCTGGAAACCCCGACCAGCTCCGGCCGGAAAGCACGCAGCGTCTCATGCAGTTTGCCGGCGCTGCCCGCCAGCCTGAGGTCGAGGATCTCGACCGGGTGACCGTTTTTTTCCAGGATGGCGGCAAGGTAAGCCAGGCCGACGTGCGGTGATGTCGGCGCCGGCGGCCTGGGAAACGATTCCACGTCAGGGACGACCAGCAATACCCGGACACTGCTCATGATTTTTTCTCCCCGCGGGCCTGCCGGACAGCGGCCGGCAGCAATCCGTAGTCGATGCCAGGGAGGTTCTCCCTGATTCTCTTCGTATTCCAGTGGTGGAGAAGCATGAACCCGGACACCAGCTTTTCCCGCAGGCAGTAGCCGGCAATCGCCGCCAGGACGCCGTTGTCCTCTGCCGTTGAATCAGGCGGCTGTTTCGCTGCCGGCCGGACAGCGGCAATGTCGCCGGGCTCTGTCTGCCTGTAAAGGCCCATTTCCTCAAAAAAACGGTTCTGGCTCACACCCTGCATGACAAAGGTCTGGGGGCAGGTGGAGAAACAGAGGCCGCAGATGGAGTCACTGCAGCGGTTGTTGTAGACAGGGCGGGCGCCGTCAAGTTTCATGGCCTGGACCGGGCAGACCGTTTCACACATGCCGCACAGGACACAGAGATCGTTTCTGATGATGTCTTTGACCATGTAGAAGTCCTGCAGCAGGCTGTCGTAAATGGAGTCCTCGACCCTGAAAGACGAGTCGGTGTAGAACGATGGCGGCAGGTTCGGCCGGTGTTTGCCGCTGTTCTCGGCGGAGCGGCGGCGCTTCTTCTCCTCCTGTTCGATGATTTTGCCGGCGCCCTCTTCCGGGGTGCCGGGCTCAAGCAGGCCGTTGTCAATCATCTGCCTGAGCACGCTTCTGCCGAGATCGGTGCGGGTGATGACGGTTGTCAGGCCCGGGGCTGCAGACTTGCGGTTTACGGCAATATCAGCAAGCAATGCCGTATAGTCCGAACAGATGGCGCATCCCGGCAGGCCCCTGGCCGTGAGCTTGCCGGCGAGGGGGATAACCTGTTCCCCGTCGGCGAGCGAAACAAGGAGTTCCGTGTCCCTGACCGCAAAGGCACGGACCGCGGCAGGGATGATGCCGTTCTCCGCCAGGATCGCCGGCAGCTGCGGATAAGAGCGGCCGCCCTGGCAGAAGACGCCGATGACAAGCCTGATATCCTGTACCCACTGCAGGCCGGCCAGGGGCGGGTATTCCCGCGGCCAGGTGGCAATGTCGCCCGGGTAGTTTTTTCCCAGGAAGGTGACAAATGCCTGCAGCCGCCTGATGGCCATTACCTGGCAGGGAAGGCCGATGAATCCTGTTTCAGTCAATGTTGTCTCTCCCGGGGAGTCTTTTGCCGTCGGATGCCGTCACCGCAAGGCTGCCCTGTCCTGTCCGCATGCGATCAGTGTTCATCTTTTCAAGGCGGCCAGGGAGTCGCAGATGTAATTGATCTGCTCTTCAGTGAGACCGGATCCCGACGGCAGATAGAGGCCTTTCCTGGCCAGTTCCTCAGCCACGGGATAGTCGCCGGTGCAGTCGCAGCCGTAATTTTTCAGGGAACGCTGCCAGTGCATCGGCAGGAAGAAGTCCCTTGAGTCGATGCCCATGTCCAGTAATTTCATCCTGACCTCGTCCCTCGTGATCCCGAACTCTTCCTCGACCAGGATGCCGAACATCCAGTAGACGTTTCTGGCCCAGCTTTTTTCCTGCTGAACCGTTACGCCGCCGATCCCGGCAAGCCGTTCCCGGTAAAGCCGGGCATTGTTGCGGCGCATATCCGCGTAGCTGTCGCCCTTCTCGGTCTGGGCCAGCCCCAGGGCCGCCACCACATTGGACATCCGGTAGTTGAAGCCGATCTCGTTGTGCTGGTAGGATCGGGAGCCGACCAGCGGGAACGCCAGGTTTTTCAGGTAGCGGCAGCGGTTGTACAGATCTTCGCTGTCCGTCACCACCATGCCGCCCTCACCGGTGGCGATGATCTTGTTGGCAAAGAAGCTGAAACAGCCCAGGTCGCCCATGGCGCCGCATCTCCTGCCCCGATACTCGGCGCCGTGCACCTCGGCCGCATCCTCGATCACCGCGAGATCATGCCGGGCGGCCAGTTCGAGGATCGGGTCCATGTCACAGGGATGCCCGTAAATATGGACCGGCATGATGACCCTGGTCCGGGCCGTGATTTTTGCTTCAATCCGGCTGGTATCAATATTCCAGGTTTCCCGCTCCGCGTCGACAAAGACGGGGACCGCCCCGCAGTAGCAGACCGCGAAGGCGGAGGCGATCATGGTGAACGAGGGCATGATCACTTCGTCGCCCGGGCCGATGCCGGCGGCGGCACAGGCGAGATGGAGGGCGGCGGTGCCGGTATTTGTCGTGGTGGCAAAGCGGACCCGGCAGAACTCGGCAAATTTCTGCTCAAACCCGGTTATGAATCTGCCGCTGGATGAAATCCAGCCGCTCTCCACCGCCTCCCGGACATATTCCATCTCGCGGCCCGCCAGCAGCGGTTCGCAAACAGGTATGAACGCATGGCCAGACATGTATCCGATCCTAGAAGATGATTTTATCCTTTGTGCCGTCGTACGGGCCCTGTTTTATCTCGACCAGCGTTGTCTCGGCCAGGGTCTCAAAGCCGTGGCCGCCCCTGGTCAGCAGGATCATGTCCCCGGTCTCAAGGATGGTTTCGCGGAAACAGCGGAGCGCCTCGTTGAAGAAAAACACCTTCAGCCTTCCCTTGCTGACGATGATGAACTCCTGTACGGTCCTGATCCGGGTTTCCTTGTCCGGATGATAATGCTTTTTTATCTCTTCGCCGGCGGAGTACTTGTTTGCTCCCAGCTGCAAGGGGAAGTCCGGCGGGGTCAGAAAGTTGTATTTATCCTTGCCAATGAAATCCCGGCGCAGAATGATGGCATGAATCGCGTCGCCTTCCCGTATTATCTCAAGTCCCTGCATCTCTATCCTATATTTCCTGAATTATCCTGTCCAGTGCGGCGGCCATTTTCTCAAAGCTGAATTTTTCTCTATAGTCCCGGCTCGCATTTTTTGCCAGATGTTTCCGCAGGTTGTCGTCGGTCAGAATCCTTTTTATCTGGCGGGCCATGTCCTGTGCATCGTGCATATCAACCAGCAGGGCATTTCTCTCGTGGGTGAAGTCTTCCGGGATGCCGTCGCACCTGGTGGTCACGATGGCGACGCCGAGTTTCATCGCCTCCAGCAGGGAAATTGCGCCGCTGCCCTCCTCAACCGACGGCAGGACGTAGACGTCCGCCTGGTCCAGAAACGGCTCGATGTTGTCGACAAAACCGAGGAAGTGTATCTCCCCGGCCAGTCCCCTCCTGCCGGCAAGTTTCCTGTTATCCTCAAGAAAGGGGCCGGAGCCGACCACGTAACAGTCGAAATCCATCCCCTCACCCTTGAGCAGGCCGATGGCCTTTATAAAGGTGTTCATGCCCTTGCGCGGGTCCTGCCGGCAGATGACCACGACCCAGGGGCGCTGTTTGCCGCTGTCCAGGATCTCCTTGTCTTTCTGCTCCGGCGATATTCTCTTGTAGAGCTCGACGCAGTAGGGCGTTTTGACGATTTTCTCCGCCGGTATGGGGCCGTAATCATCCTGGATAATATGCCTGGTTGATTCGTAATGGAGAATGATTCGGTCCGCACCAATAATGGCCTGCCGGTCATAGCGCTGGATGAACAGTCGGTCAAGCAGATAGGCCAGGACGTACTTGCCGTGGGCCAGGAGGCCGTAATCCTTGACCGGTGCTCCGTGGATGTGTCCCAGAAGCTCGTGCCGGTGGGTGGTGAAAACGCTGACCATCGTGGTGATCGGCAGCTCCGGCCGCATGGCCTTCAGCCTGATGCCCGCGTAGCCCCAGGTCGCCATGCCGTAGATGACAATTTTTTCCGGGTTGAGGCGTGCTATCTTTTCCTGAATGGGCTTCAGAAAATAGGAGGTGATGAAACCGACCCCGAGGCCCTGCAGAAAGTTGTAGGGGGTTTTCACATGAATATAGGTGATGTCGTTGACCGTGAATTCTTCATGGGCGGTGCTGAAGCCGAGGACAAACACCCGAAAGCCCTGCACGGTGAAGATGCTGGCCAGGTTGTTGGCGTAGGCACCCAGGCCGCCGGGCAGGCTGACCGGTGATTTGCCGCTGATGATAAAGACGGCCTTCATTACATCACCACTCCTGCCCGCTCGCCCCTGGACCGGGTAGCAGGCGGTTTCTGTATGCCAGAGAGAAGAAGCCGGCCAGGAAAATTTCAGTACCGGTGTTTATCAGCCTGATGAGTATGGCGCCTATGATCACCGGCGGTTTTGCCATGAAGGTCGACAGAACGAGAAAAAGGATGCCCTCGCGCACTCCCAGGCCGCCCGGAGCGAAAACCGCGGCAAGGCCGATAAGCCCGGCGGCCTCGAATGTCCCTGTTACTACAAGGTAGTATGCCCAGTCAAGGGGGGTCAGCATCTTTAAGACAAGAAACAGGGCCAGACCCTTGAGCAGCCCTTCAAACATATAGGCGGCAACCAGCCCCAGCAGAACCGGGTAGGAAGGAATTTCCTCCATCGGGTTTTTCTTGACGATTTTTGCCCCCAGGTTGATGAGGTTTTTGAGCACGGGCGGATAGAGAATGACGATAAAGACCAAGGCGCTGCCCATCGCGCCCCAGCGGATTGCGGGCGGCACGATCTCGCGGGCAGAGGCCAGGCCGACGAGAACCAGCAGGGATGCCGAGGCCAGCGAGGCAATATATTCAACCCCGGTGGCCACGGTTATCTTCCATCTGGAAACACCCTGGTAGACCTCGAACCTGACCAGCAGCAGCGCCACCTTGCTGGGCACATATTTGCCCAGCTGGGAGAGGAACCATGCCTTGCCGGCCTTCAGGGGGGGAGCCTGCAGGCCGAACATCCCGGAAATCCTGATCCAGAGAAAGAGCAGGATCAGGTAGGCCAGGTTCATCAGCAGAAAGCTCGCGGCCAGGGAGGTCAGGCTGATCGTGAAATCATAGCTGCGCAGTTCATCGAGGTTGACCATGATGAACCAGGCGAGGGCCGCAAAAACGACGATGCGGAGGGACCATCTGTACCAGCGTTTGCCTGACATGAATTTATTGTAGAGTAATCATGGAAAGATGGAAACCTGTTTCTCCGCGGCAGGGCGTCGGCAGCACGGGGTTATTCCTCTTCGGACCGGTCGTAGCGCAGCTGTGAAATCTGTTCGGACACCAGGCCCATCATGAAAATAATGACGGCACTGGTCAGCAGCAGGGCCGACATGTTGGAAAAGCGGTGCTCGGTAATAAAGGTGTAGAGATAGTAGAGCACCCCGGAGAGAAAAAAGGCCAGGCTCACCGGCAGAAAAACGCGCAGCGGCGAAAAAAGGGTTGCTATCCTGGTAATGATCAGCAGGAAGCGGACGCCGTCACTGGTGGGGTTTATCTTGCTCCTGCCCTTCCTGGTCCGGGTGGCAATGGGAACATATTTCACGCTCCGGCCGCATCGCAGGAATGCCATGGTTATGGTTGACGGGTAGGAAAAGGTGTTGGGCAGGAGATAGATGAATTTCCTGGCGGTTTCGGTCCTGACGAGCCGGAAACCCGAGGTCAGGTCCTGGACCTTGAACTTGGTGACATAGGAAGCGATACGATTGAACAGCCAGTTGGCCAGGTTCCGGTGCAGGAATGTCTGCGAGGCCCTGGTCCTGGCCCCGACCACCATTTCGTAGCCGTCCTTTTCCGCCAGCAGCCTCTCTATGTCCGCCGGATCATGCTGGCCGTCGGCGTCCATCAAGAGAACCCAGTTTCCCGACGCGTTGCGCAGGCCGGTCTTGACCGCGGCGCCGTTGCCGATGTTATGGGGATGGGACAGGACAATGGCCCCGGCCTCGGCGGCTATCCGGCCGGTCCGGTCGGTGGAGCCGTCATCAACAACCAGCACCTCGAATTCCGGGTGCATTTTTTTTATCTGCTGGATAACGGCACCGATATTCTCTTCTTCGTTATATGCCGGCAGCAGGATGGTTATTTTTTCATTCGCCATATTCCGGAACTCCGCGGGTTTTAAAGTCTGCCGACCAGTGACAGAAACTTGAGCTTCCAGACAATCCAGACAGCCTCGATTATTATCTTGCCGCCCATTTTTGATTTTCCTGCCGTACGGTCGGTAAAAATAATTGGAATCTCGCTCAGTTGAAAGCCTTTTTTCCAGCAGATGTAGTTGAGTTCGATTTGAAAGGCATAGCCTTCCGAAGACACTGCATCCAGGTCTACCCCTTCCAGGGCCCGGCGGCGGAAGCATTTGAAGCCGCTGGTCAGGTCATGAAAAGGCATACCGGTGATCAGCCTTGCGTAGATATTGGCGCAATAGCTGAGCAGCAGGCGGTGCAGGGGCCAGTTTACCACATTCATCCCGGAAAGATAGCGGGAACCGATGACAACGTCATGGCTGGCGATCCTGTCGAGAAAAACCGCCAGGTAACAGGGGTCGTGGGAAAAATCGGCATCCATCTCGAAGACAAGGTCGTAGCCGTTACTGATTGCGTGGCGGAACCCGGTAATATACGCTGTTGCCAGGCCCATTTTCTTCTCGCGGTGCAGCACCCGCACCCGGTCGCTTGCAGCGGCGAGACGGTCGGCGATAGCACCGGTGCCGTCCGGGGAATTGTCGTCGACAATAAGCACCTGGAGGCGTTCATCGGCATCAAGTATCCGGCCGGTGAGTTCCTCGATGTTGTCCGCCTCGTTATATGTGGGTAGTATGACTAAACCTTTCATTGCGATGGGTATGGTTTACGGTGGTATTTTTCCGATGCAGCCTTTATAGTAGGCGGCATAACCAGTTGAAAAAGCATACAGTTTTGCAAAATTAGAAAGAAACCCCATGAAAGTCAAAGAAAAACTTCGATCCCCGGGAGAAATGGACGGACAACCGTTCGCTGTGCTCTTCGGGATGCTCCCTGTCATTGTGGCGGGGGCGGCGTGTATTGTGTATTTCCTGTTTACCACCGATCAGCTCGGCGGCGCCGATTCCGGGGAATTAATCGGGACGAGCTTCAACTGGGGCGTTGCCCACCCCCCCGGCTATCCCCTTTATGTGAGCCTGGCAAAACTCTTTTCCCTTGTTTCTCCTTTTGAGAACATCGTTTATACGTACAACCTTTTTTCCACCCTGTGCTTTCTCGTTTCCCTGGCTGTTCTCCACCGGGGCCTGCGGAGTATTGACGTTCATCCGGCCGCCATTGCGGTCGGCGGCAGTTTTTTCATTTTTTCCGCCATCAACCTGCGCTGGCTGACCACCGCCGAGGTCTTTGCCCTGCACCTGCTCATCTGTTCGCTGGGCATCAGCCTGACCTTCGCAACAATCAGGGCGGAGAGGCTTGTGCCGGCATCCCGCTGGCTGGGTCTGGTCGCCGGACTCGGGGCCGCCAACCACCATACCATTGTTTTTCTCTTTCCCGGTTTTTTTTATGTCTACGGACTCTACTGGTGGAAGCTGGGGGACAACAGGGCGCGTAGCAGGGAACTCGGCTGGCTGTCCCTGACCTTTATGCTGGGATTCTCTTTTTATCTGCAGCCGGTTTTAAGTTCCCGGCTCCATGAAAATCCTGTGAGCTGTCTCGGCATCTCCATCAGAAGTTTTCAGGATTTCATTGATTTCTTCCTGCGACGGATGTACGGCACCTTTTCCCTTGCCAGCAGCAGTAATGAGGCATTGCCCCCCTTTTTCTGGCTCAGGCGGTATATTGCCACGGGTATTTTTTCCGGCGCCGGTCTTACCTTTTTCACCGGTGTCCCGGCCGCCTGCCAATTGGTCCTGGCGCTCTTTTCCTGGAATAAAATTGCGAACCGGGCCTGTCTGCTCTGGGTGCTTGTCAGCCTTTCATTCTTCCTGCTGGTGGATGTCGACCCCTGGGTTGAGCAGAACATCCTCGGCAGAATGTATCTTATGCCGAACCTGGCCGTGACGCTGGCAGCCATCCTGGCCCTTGATTTTTTTATAAAAAAGGCGCAGGCTGCCCGTGCGCAGAGGGCAACGGCGTTTGTCATGCTCGCGGCGTCAACGGTGCTGCTGGCCGTGGCGATCTGGAACGGGTCAAAAAGGATCGACTTTAACCCGGTTGACGTGGAACTGCGGTTCGGCAGGGACATCCTTGCCAATCTGCAGCCGGACAGCCTGCTGTTTGTGAACAGTGATACCGATGTGTTTTCCACCTTTTATCTCCAGGAAGTGGAAGGGTTCCGCAAAGATGTCGTGCCGGTGATCGGGCCGATGACAGGGCGCGGTCATTACAGGAATTACCTTGCTTCGAGGCTGGGGCGGAAAGTCGGCCTGAGAAGAGAACCGGCAGGCTCCGGCGGGCATCCGGCCCGGAGCACGGGAGAAAATTCCAGCGAGGTGTCTACCGCGGAATGGATCCTGGCCCTGCTGAAGAGGGGGACGGCTGTCTATTCAATGGAAGGCGTCGGCTCCCTGCTGGCTGACGAGAGCGATCCGGCAAAGGATCTGCTGGTCGCCACCCCTGCAGGCATTGTCTGGCGGCTGACAATAGCCGGCGAACACGCTCTGACCAGGGAAGAGATACTGCAAGAGAACCTTCTGTTCATGGAGTCCTGCTTGCAATGGATGCCGGTGGTGGATTTCACCAGGCTGCAGACCACGGAAACCAACGTGCTGGAGAGGTATCTCGAGCATCTGAAGCTTTTGCGGAACTACCAGTTTTCCATCGAGAGACAGGCTGTTCCATCAGCAGTG
>Ga0180007_10002295_pt1 | contig 23142 bp, 22 predicted proteins | sample MM_PC_MetaG_FD_121122 | JGI IMG/M metagenome (GOLD analysis project Ga0180007, IMG submission 121122) | Groundwater microbial communities from the Aspo Hard Rock Laboratory (HRL) deep subsurface site, Sweden - MM_PC_MetaG | ecosystem: Environmental > Aquatic > Deep subsurface > Groundwater... | reverse complement strand
GTTGCTCAACCATATTTAGATATTTATAAGTTAATAGAATTAAATTTCTGGAGGCTCCGATTCCTCCAAAAACTTGAAAGTTTAAATGCCCTCGGAAGGATATAATGAAACTTCGTAAATGCTCAAAATGTAATTCTTATACTTTAAAAAATAGTTGCACTACCTGTAAAAAAGAAACAAAAAACGCACATTATAAATTTGTAAAAATTCGTGATGCTCCTAAATCAAAACAACTTTCTCTCATTTGACCACGCTTGGGCGAACAAATGAAAAAATAAATTAAAACCAATTATCCAATTTATTTTTACTTTGCACCTCTCCTACTTCAGCGATTCCGTAAAGACCATCATAACCAGGTTTAATATTTATCTTCCCAACCCTATTTCTTAAAATCAAACCAATTAATTTCTCATTTACATCTTTTCCTAAAAAATCATCTCGCGAAACATTCAACAAAATCTCAAACTCATTACCAAATTCTTTAATCAAATTATTATAAACATCCCAAATTTTCTTACTTTGCATCCCCATTCCAAAACACAAAGAAATTATTTCATGCAACGGCAAAAGTTTGTAAAACTTCTTTTTATTCAAATGATTACTTTCTTCACTTTCCAATTCCTCTACACGAGATTCAACTCCAACAACTAAACTTTTTTTACACACTGGACAAATCCCTCCAAGATATTTCGTCTTTTCAGGACCACAAGAAAAATTACAAAGCCTATGCCCATCCCAATGATATTTTCCATAAGCAGGGTCTGTTTCTATCGTCGCTAAAAAAGAATTATCCCTTATTTGATTAATTAATTCAGAATAAGATTCACACTTCCTAAAAATTGTTGCTTCCCTTCCCAAACGAAAAGGCCAAAAACTATGTGCATCTGAAAAACTCACAATTGATTTGTTCTCCAATTCCTTAATTTTCCAATTCATTTTAGGATCTGAATTGCCACACCAAACAGGAATTCCATTCCTTCTAATATAAATTACTTTATTAGGGACTGAAACACAATATACCTTATCATCAAAATCAATCCAAGATTCAATATAATTTTTATTCTTCCTTATTATAGAAGGCATTATTGTATGAATATTTTGCCTTATAAAATAAACATTCCACGAATCATTTCTTTGGAAATACTTCTTTTCTCCGTCATAACATGGACTACTAAACAATGTTCCTTTTTTATTGTGAAGTTTATAATAAGCAGACATCCCTAATTTCAAGGCAATCTCTTGTAAATCACCTCTAAGCTTAATTGAAGTTGTTGTAGCTGAAAGCCCTTTTCCATCCCTCCCATAAATATGTCCATCTCCTTCAATATAATATTTTAAAAAAATATTCAGCAAACCCTTAGATAGTTTTTTAATTTCAATTGGAACATGCTTCTCCCAACATTTTCCAAATTGTTTTAAATAATTATATAATTGATAATTACTAATTCTTAAAGTTGTAATGCCTCTATTCATATACTCATAAGGATTGTAACCAAAACTCTGCAAGATAGTCTTCATCTCTTTCATAATTTTTTTATCCTCATTACAAATATAAACCCCATATCTATTTCCTTTCTTCTCATAAGTAGTCCACCCTTCTGCAATAAAAAATCCAAAAAACTTCAACCATTCTTTAATTGGAAATTTCTTCTCGTTTTTATTTCTAAATCCAGAATAATATTTACTTCCATGCTTAATTTTAACAGGAGGAAGAACAAAATATTTTTTATCTTCTCCAATCCAGAGACCATCTTTCTTAAATCTTTTAGATTTTCCAATAATCTCCTCAGCCTTTTTTAAACTGAAAGAAGGAGCTTTCCTAAAATCACAATGACTTACTAAAAGATTATGATGAGGAGTAGTTAACAAATCGACTCTTTTTGTTTTTAATCTATACATCTCTCCTTTATAATTGTAATTCTGTATTTTTGTAGGTTTTTGAAATTCAACTTTATTTGTTTTTATATCTAATGTACAAACTTTGTCAGAATAATTAACTTCAACAAATTTTTTCCAACCATCCTCTGTTAAAACCTCTGTTTCTTTATCATAACAACTCATTCCTGTCTCAATTGCATGAACATTTTCAAATTCATCACCAAATGCCTCCTTCAAACTATCAAATCCTGAATTACTTCCAAAAACTCCAAACCAAGGAGTCCAAATATGCGCAGGAATAATTTCAATCTCCGTCGATATTTTCCTCATCTCACGAACAAATTCATCACAAGGAATCTTAAAAATCGGACGCCCATCATAATCTCTTCGACCTTTTGTATCAAGATAAGAATTAATCTTCTCTGCAATTTCAATCGACGAAACCAAAACAACAAGATGGATTCTTCTACCACGTTCTTGAGTATACATCAAACTAACTTCTCCAGAAATCACAAAAGGGAAATCCCAAAAATAATAAAACCCTTTTCCACCATCTCTCAACTTTTTAATCTCTTCTAACCAAACAGGATGAGTAAAATCCCCTGTCCCCAACAAATTCAAACCTTTAATCTTCGCCCACTTAACAAGATTCTCAAAATTAATATTTATACTACAAGCCCTCGAGAAACGAGAATGAATATGCAAATCAGCAATAAAAGAATTTTTTAAATCCATCTTAAATAAAAAGAAAACAAGGTTAAAAAGTTACTTATTATTTCTTTTTCTTGTTCGATTTATTATTCTTAACAATAAGAATTTTATTTGGGTCCATTTTCTTTTTAGCCACCTTAACTTTGTTACTAAACTTACTTTTAGAAAAATAAGGATCAGGATTTCTTTTCATTAATACAACCCCTCCAATCACAACAACCAAAACAATTCCTGAGAGAATCCAAATCCAAGTTTTATCCTTAATAATCTTCCCAATCTCTCCTGCAACATCTTTTATGGTCTCCCCAACACCTTTATCCTCTCCATCAGATGCCTCTTCATTATCGTTTGTTTCATCTGTTGTTACATTTGACTTAGAAATTATTCCTGCACCTCCTCCACCACTTCCAGAAGAACCGGTTGTTCCAGGAGAAGAAGAGGAAGGAACAACAAGATTATACAAAGAAAAACCAAGTGAAGTAGGAACTTTGCAGAGTGTATTTGAACTCCCCCCATTACTACAAACTACATAATCAGAAACATCTGTTCCTTGTGTCTTATCATCTTTTGTCCAGTTTAATAAATTACTAGAACTATATGTTATTGGTAAATTCAATTCAATATAATCTCCAGCACCTCCCATTCCCAAATCACTTGCAAGTTGTTGCCATGCCTTTGAAGAAGAATTCATTCCAACATAATCATTTGTAGTATCAGTAATAAACGCTCCACTCATATCCAAAGTCTTAGGTTTATACACATCAACACCAACAAATTTAATACTCATATCAGAATAATTAACAGTTATATTCATGTTTTTAGTTTCAGAAGTATTTGTCTTTATGCCTATTTCTTTTGTAACTCCTGCACCTAACAAAGAAGCATTTGCATAAGTAAAATTCCCAGAGTATAAACTATTTCCTACAGAAGATTGCACATCCACTGTATAACCAGCAGGAACATCCATCTTAAATATAAAATTTTTAGCAGTTTTTTTAGTTGTGAAATTTAAACATGCAGAAGTTCCACAATTATTAAAATCATCACATACTTTAACTTTATAATAATAAGCAGTATTGTTTGTCAAAACATAACCCAAAGTATCTGAATCCAAACTCACTCTATGAAATGGTTTATAGTCATCATAATCAACCACAAGATCTCCCACATCATAAAGGGTCACATTTAATGAAGTAGAATCACAAGTTGAACTATTTTTATAGAACATTAAAGTTCCATTTGCAGGTTCATTTGTATCAAACATTACAATTGCAGAATCATGCATCTTATCGACACTACTAAACACTACTACAGGTGCTTGATTGTCATTAGCCCCTCCTCCAAAAACAAATGTCCCTCCACACGCAGGACTAAAAACACACTTAGCATCATCACAATCAGTCAATCCATCTGAATCATCATCAACCCCATTTTTACAATCCTCACCAGTATTAAATCCAAATTTCTGGAAATTTTTACATTTAGGATCTTTTGTATCTGGATTAGAACAATCTACAAAACCAAAGTCAACACTTCCAGGAGTATAATAACCAGGACCAACTTCATCTACACCATCGCCACTTCCAGGACCATCATAACTAACTGCAAAAATCCTCATTGGAACAGTAATATTAAACAAATCAAAATTTTCAAAAGTCTCTTTTTCAACAGAAACAAAAACAGCACCCATACCAGAATCATAACAAGTAAATTTCTTGTCTGCTGACACAAAAACATTTGTAGGATTCCATTGCCAACCAGAACTGTTCTGAACACATTGATATAATTTTGTTGTTGTTTCAATATTCCCTGTATTAGAATTATTCTGAACAATATATTTTATATAAAACTCAAAATTAATAAGAGATGCATTATAATTACAATGAGTTGAAGTTGTAGAATCCCCATCAGTATCTAAATACCAAACCATTTTTGTAATATTCAAACCAGAACCAATCGCAGGCTCATCTGAAAGTTCAACGAAATTTAAGTTATATCCATTACAAACAGCACCATCTGTTAAATTATGTACCCCAACCCCAAAACCATATGCTTTATCTGAAACACGCATTCCAAATCCCTTAATATCAGCCCAGCCAATAATTCCTGCCTCAGCACCACCATTAATATTCCCAGCATCCATCCCCAGAAAAATCATATCTCCTTTCATATCCCCAACCATATCATAAGTTCCCTTGCCCATACACCAACCATCCACGCCATCTTCTCCTGAAACATTATTATCAATATTAGTATCAGCCATCCAAGTGCAAGTATAATTTTTTTCTGTGCATGCCGTATAATTTCCATCATATTGAGGACATCCTGTTTTTCCACCTGTTCCACCACTCATCATATCAAAAGTTGAAGGCATGCAAACACTGGTACTTGAATCCTTCCATTCACAAACTCCTCCTGGCACTGCTTCACAAACTTCAGAACTTGACATTGTCATATTCATACATGCAATACTGCAATAACCATGGTCCATCCATTCATCTTGATACCATGTACAATTACCATCTGCATTGCATGCTGTTGAATTATTATCATAACTCATACATTGTGCAAATAACCAATAATCACACCATCCCCCATTCTCACCCCCCCATTCTGATGTAACCCATTTACAATTAGAAGAAGCATCTTCACACCCCGTTGTAGTCGCATTATTCTGATACTGCCAACATTGTGAATCTTGTGTCTTAGTCATATTCATATCACAAAAATCTCCAAATCCCCCAAAACTAGAAGAATTAGTGCACCCTGTTGTTAACCCACACAAACTCATATTATTATCATAAGTCCAACAATCTTCCCCAGGCATACCACAATGCCCAATATCTTCCCATGACATATTATACCATGAACAATTTAAATTCCCAAAGGCAATTGCATCTGTACAATTCGCAATAGCATCTGCAACAGAAGCAAACTTATAACTATCATAACTATATTGCGCGCAATCTCCAAAAGAACTTCCACCACAACCAGTATCAAAAGAACAATCAGGGTCTCCACAATCCATCATTGAATCTCCATCATTATCAACACCATCAAAACAAATTTCCCCATCAAAACCAGATGGCTTACATAATGAATTAGTTCCATCCCACTGGCAATTTACAGAACTTGAATTACACTCTGCAAAACTATAACAAGAAAAACAATCATCTTCACAAACTTTTTTATTCTGGCCCACGCATTTTCCAATAGCCACTTTTATCTGATTTGTTGAAGAGGTAGTATCATTAACCCATTTACAATTAGCCACACTTCCAACACACGCACTGTAAGCATTTTGCTGCAAATCACAATCCTTACAACTTGTTTGACAATCACCTGCCCCATAACTCATTTCATTAGGATAATCACACCAACCCAAACCATTTGAAGCACTTGTATCATTTGTCCATCTACAATAACCTAATGCAGAACCTATACAAGCAGAAGATGCATTTGCAACATTTTGCCAAGTTGTTCCATTTGCTTGAAATTCGCATGCCCAACAATCTAAATCACAATTACCTTTGTTCGCAAAAGCAGTTCCAGACGACAAATCAAACATTGCTCCTTTCTCACACCATTTTTCTTGTTTCAATGCACCATTCTCAAGATAATATTCTGACTTCCAGTTTCCCCCTGCAGCCATACAAGAATATTCAGAAGTAATAACCTCAAACTCTTTTTCATTTGCAGCCAAATCTCCTAAACCAAAAACAGCAGAAGGATTAAATGTACAATTATCAGCAAGTGTTGCATTTGAACTTGCATTCCCCCATTTACAAGGCATCATATATTCATTTTTAAGTTTCATACAAAGAGTATAATTACTAATAGCATCAGGATGCTCACAAAACCCAACAGGAGGTGCAGATTTTTGAATTGATGTTGTTCCAGAAGCACAATAAGGACCAGTCATATTTACAGAAGAATTCCAAACACAATTTGGTAACGGCCCATAATTACACGCACTCTTAATTTGGATATCAAGACATTGTAAATTCCTCGAATTATTTGCATTTGCATAAATATCAGAATCCCAATCAACTCTTCCTTCACAATAACCATTCATTTTATTATAACAAATATTATTTGAACTTGAATTATCAATCCCATTTGGTCCACTTCCAGAAACACAATATCCACACCCAGTTATATTCCCACAAACAGATGCTTGATTATCCCCAAACCAACAATGTGCACCTTCTGCAAACATAAATCCTCCTCCTCCAAAACCATCTCCAGGCATTTCACAATCTCCAGAAGAATTCCACCATCCACCTTGACTAAAACAAGAATCAGTATCATTAAAAAACATAAACCCTCCTCCAGCACCATTAGTACAAGCTTCACTCTCCCACTCACAAGGCATCATTAAATCAGTTTTCATTTTTGTGCAATTTGTTTCATCCCCAATTTCAGAGCAAGATTTTTGATAACAACATCCAACATCATTATAACACCAAGAATCATCTTCTTTTGCCCCCCATGTACACAAGCCTTTGAAAGCAGTATTATTCACACATTGTGTTTCATTTCCATCATAACTCCAACAACCTTTTTGTTCGCAACACCCAATGTCTGTTGTCGTTGCAAGAGAATTCTGAGATTGTGCATCACCCAATGTTTTAATCCAACACCATGAATTTTGATTTGCATCATTTGCATTCCAATTACAAGTGTTATCCGAGGTACATGCTAATTTATTCCCATCATTATTCCAACACCCCTCACTCATTCCCCCCCAAACCGTTGCACCACTAGAAAAATCGTCATGACATCCTCCTGGAATTGCGGGTTCAGACCCATTTGGATAATAATGAATGCAATAGGGGTCCCAAGAACAATTAAAAGAATCAGTTGTGCTTTCACAAAGAATTTGATTTCCATCAAATTCCATACAACCCCTCATCATACAACAACCCTCTTCATTAGAGCACCAAGGATCTGTTGCAGGAGTGTCCCACCGACATTCAACTCCTGTTCCTGCAGCTTCACAAGAAGTTTGATCTCCTCCAAAACCAGAATCAAATTCCCAACAATCAACCCACGCAGAAACAAAATTTATAACAAACAAAACACTAAAAACTAAAACTATCGTCAACAGATATAATCTTTTATTTTCACCCCTCATTTTTTTATTACTTTAATTAAATGAAAAAGAGTTTAAAAAGTTACTTATTATTCTGTCCCATAAAAAACCAAATAGCAAATGCAATTACAACTAATACTAAAATAACCCACAACCAAGTTAAGTTTGTTTCTTTTTCAATTTCCGCTGTTTCCTCTCCTGCAATAACCTCTCCAGAAGTTTCAACTTCCCCGCTTGTCCCTTCTGATAGTGCCTCATGAAGATACTCAATTGTAACATCTGCTTTTCCATTATCAATAGAATTGAGTTTTACATAAACATCATAATAACTATCTGCATCAACATCTATCTTAGCATCTTCTCCAACAGCTAATTCAACCTCAACAGGATCACTTGCAATTTCAATTGTTGCTTTTGTATCACTCACAGATTTAACACCTACATGGTGTTGTTCGCTATTAATCATAATTTTAACTCTTTCTTTTGCTTTTAATTCAAATTGCAAATTTCCAACCTCACTAAATTCTTTCCCATTTTGAGGAATTGATTTTGTGTATGAAAAAGTTGAAGTTGTTCCACTTCCACTTCCAGAGCTTCCAATTCCTCCTCCTTGTTCAACCCGATAGGTAGTAGAAGCACTTCCTGTATTCCCAGCTAAATCTGCAAAACTACAACTTGAAGTATATGTTCCGGTATTTGAAGTAGAAGGACTTGCAGTAATACTTGTTAAAGCTGTGTTTACCCCAGAAGTAGCATCAGTTGGAGCACAAGAACAAGTTACAGTATTTCCAGAAACAACATTCGCAGGAGAACAACTCACACTTCCTGTCGGTGCAGTATTATCAAAAGTCAGACTATAAACTTTAGCAGTATTATTTGAATTACCTGCATCATCATTTGTCCAGGCAGTTATATTATATATTCCATCAGGGAAGCTCGACGTAGGAATTGTTGCATTGCAATAAATCCCAGAACACGAAGCAGTATAAGTTGCATTCTGACTCCCAGAACTATTTGTCACATTGAAAAAAACAATTCCAGAACCAGAAAGAGCATCAAGAATAGAAATATTAACAACTAAACTTCCAGAATAGTTTCCATTATTCACAGTTGTAGAAGTAAAATTAATTTCATAAGGAGCAGTATTATCAATTGTAATTTTAATTTTCTCAGTATTGTTCAAATTATTTAACTGCGTATCATTTGCATAAACAGTCACATTATAAACACCTTCGACAAAACCAGTTGTAACAAGAGTTAAATTATAATATCCCCCAGAAACAGAGGCCTTAGTAAAATTATGCTGAACACTTGTTGAATTAGTTATATTAAAATAAACAGAATCCATTCCAATTGTTGCATCATTTGCACTCACATTAATAACAATCGTCCCTGAATAATTTCCATTATTAATAGTATTTGTTATTCCTGAAAAAGTTACATTCGGAGCTGTGTGGTCTATTGTTATATTTACAACAGAAGTAGACCATTCTTGATCTGTTCCATTATCTGCATAAAAACTAAAATTATAAATCTTACCATCTGTTAAGCCTGCTATATTGACACTAGCATTTTCAAAGATATTTTGTTCTGCACTTGAATTAGAAATAGTAACTAAAAAAGTTCCATTACTCAAATCAACATTCCCTCCAGTTGCATTATAATAAACAGAAACATTATAATCATTTTCAGAAGCATTTATTGCAGTTGTAACACTTACATTCATTGTCCCAGAATAATTGCCAAAAGCAACAGGACTTTGAACAGTGGGCGCAGCAAGAACAAAAAGCAAAAAAGACACAATCACTAATATAAAAAACAAACCAAGAATTTCAAACTTTCTCACACCCTTTTTTTCAACCATCTTTTTTAACTACTCAAAGTTATAACAAATAGAGATTTAGACTTTATAAATGTTTTTTTTAGCTTAGCAATTTTCCACAACAAAACTTAAAAAGAAGTTTTCTTAAATCAATTTATGGAAAAAATATTCTTAGGCCCACCAGGCTCTGGAAAAGGAACTTACTCGAAGAGAATTTCTCCAATTAGAAATGTTCCACACATTTCAACAGGAGATTTACTTAGAAATAATATAAAAAATTTCACAGAAATTGGACAAAAAGCAAAAGAGTTCATGAACAGAGGGGAACTTGTTCCCGACGAAATAGTTATTGAAATGTTAAAAAATAGAATTATGCAAGAAGATTGTCAAAACGGATTTATTCTAGATGGTTTTCCACGAACAATCCCCCAAGCAAAGATTCTTCAAGAGTTATCAAACATCGAAGCTGTTCTAAACCTCGTCATTCCAGAAGATATCTTAATTGAAAAAGCATGTGCAAGAAGGATTTGCAAAGACTGTGGAGATATATATAACATTGCGGACATTAATAGATTAGGAATTTGTATGCCTCCAATGAGTCCTAAACAAGAAGGTAAGTGCGATAAATGCGAAGGAGAGCTAATCCAACGTGACGACGACAATGAGCAAACAATAAAAGAGAGATTAGAAATTTACAAACAACAAACTCAACCATTAATTGATTTTTACCAAGAACAAAATTTATTAAAAGATATAAAGATTACAAGTGCTCCAGAAGTAATGGTTCCAATAATTTTAAAAATTTTAGAAGAAATTGAAAAAGCAGAAAAAGAAAAAATTCTCTAATCTAAATTTAATTTAGGCAATCTTATTCACCCATCACAAACACCTGCATCTGTAACCCAAAACTGACATTCAGTATCAGGAAGATTTGGCGAATCAATTAACTTCGCCACTCTCGAACCTTGTTTTCCTCTTCGTAAATACATCCTATAAGTTGAATTATGAACAACAAAACCATCAGCAATATAATTTTCATTTTTAAGAACAGAAAAATCAAACAACAATTCCTTATCTTTATTTTCTTCAACATTTATTTTTCTAATTTTCTCAAAACTAAAACCAGAATTTAACAATTTAAAAATAAATTCAACCTTTTGTTTAATCTGTCTGTCTTTAATTCTAACATTCATTAAAGCCCTCAAAGTTTCCTCCAATTCTCGTCTATTAATCCACTTATAACTACTCCCTCTTGACTTAATAATTTTTGAGGGTTTCAAACCAGCATCTTTTAACAAATTCCAAACATCAATTCTTTGAATAGGCATCATTTCTTTATTATAAGTTTTATCAAGATAATCATTCCATTTTAATAATTGCCTCTGCTTATCCCCTGCACTAAAACCAATTTGCAGATAATCCCTAACACTTCTATCTCTTATAGATAAATTTGAAATTCTTTTTTTCCCAACATCAAATCTCAAAAAACTTCTAATCCCAAATCTCAATAAAAATAATTGCAAGTACCTCAGAACCTGCTTCTCTTTTTGTGCAATAGATATCTTAGGTCTTTTTTTATCAATATGCCCTTCAGCATCTACAAATCCTTTTATAAAACTTGCAACAACTTCTTTTTTTGACTTTGCAACAATATTCAAAATATCAGGAAGAATAAGCCTAAAAAAATCAGCAATCTCTTTTGAATTGATATTCAATGTAAAACAATTTTTATTTTTTATTTTTGAAATTTTTCCATCTAGATTAAATATCTCTTTGAATAGTGAATTATAAATTTCCAAAACACCAAATCTCTCATCTCTAAATCTCAAACTCCTTTCTTCAAAATTTCCATCACCAATAAAATAACCACAAATTTGTGCAAGTCCAGAATTCATAGATAAAGGAATTGCTAAATTTCTATGTTTACATGTCTGAAAAGGAACCATCTGCAATTGTAAACTTCCTGAAAAATGCTCTCTTAATTTATCAAACACTCCAACATTTGTTGGCCAAGATTGATTAACAACTCTTCTAAATTGACGAGGGGTTATTCCAACTTTTTCGCAAATCTCTTTCCTAGTAATATTCTCTTTTTTAAGTTCTTGCGAAATTAATTTTCCTTCCTTTTTTGAAATTATTCCAATTTTTCTAACATGAATCATCGGCAATTTCTGTTCTTCTCCTCTAATATCAATCCTGCCCGCTTGTGCAACAAAATTTCCTTCACTTAAATTCTTAGCTTCTTTCTCAATTAAAGAAAAATTCTCAACACTAAAAAACCTATGAAGCCCAGAACATTTTATCTGGTTAGTTGTTTGAATAGTATAAATTTTATCAATATCAGGATTAACAAATTTCATTTCAGAATCTGCCTTTTCAAAATTCAAATTTTTAAAATTCCCAGACACAACCACCTCCTGATTCATCTTTTTAATTTCCTTAATACCCCCATCTGCTAGCTGAATTAAACTATCTCCTGTTAAACAAGCGTGCCCAACAATATTTCCTCCAATTGCTGTTGTCGGATCCCCAAACATTTGAGCAGGATTTGCCATCACTTGATTAGTCACATAAACAACCAAATTATGTTGTTCTGCAAGCTTCATCAAATCATGCATATAACGATTCAATTTCTGTTGCCTATCTGCAAGTTGCCCTCGACCAGAATACTCCGCTCTAAAATGTGCAGTCAGCGAATCAATGATCATTAATTTAATTGGCTCCCCATTTTTAATCATCTCTGTAACTTTTTCCAAAAGTAATATTTGATGATCTGAATTAAATGCCCTCGCAACCATAATGTTCTTCAAAACTTTTTCAGCATTTGCTCCTAATGCTTCTGCAATTTGCTTTATTCTCGCAGGACGAAAAGTACCTTCTGTATCAATAAACACACACTTCCCAGAAGCACCGCCTTTTTCCTTCGGGAGCTGAGCATTCACAGCCAACGTCGAAGCCAGCTGTGTCTTTCCAGAACCATACGCGCCAAAACCCTCTGTGATCGCACGCGACTCCACACCTTTCCCCCCAAGAAGTTCATCAAATTGTTTACTCCCAGTTGTAATATAAAAAACACTCTCTCTTTTTTTTGCATACGCCATTCCGTCTTGAAAACCTAAGTCCAACATATCTCTCGCAGCTAAAATCGCTTTTCGCGCAACAGCAGAACTCACACCCGCCGCATCACCTAATGAAGCCGGGCTCATCACAGCCAATGACATCATATCAAAAACACCCGCACTCTCTAACTTCGCAGAAACAGCAGGCCCAATTCCAGGCAAATCAGTCAGCTGAGGCTCACCTTCATTCTTCTTCACCTTCTTCGGCTTTTCTTCTTCAATTTCTTCTTCGTTTTCTTCTTTTTTTATTACCATTTTAATCTAAACCCCTCCAAGTTTATAAGGATTTATTGTCTGTAAAATAACAATTCAACCAAGAATTCTCGCACCTAACAACGCCAAATCTACAATAATAAAAAACACAAAAATAATTACCTCTCTCTTTCCTCCAGTAGGAATAATACCAGTTGTTTTTTTCTTTGAAGGATAAAATGGTTTGATTCCATCAGGAGTAAAACTATCTGCTAAGAGGTGTAAACTATAACCTAAGAAAAATCCCAATGAAATCTTAGGATAAACAATAACCAAAATAAAAGTCAAAGATATCAAAAAAGTAAAACTATGAATCATCCCGCGATGTTTTGTAAAAATCTGCAAAAGCCGTGCGACTTTTTTCCTTCCCAAAGTTGCAAACCTCGAATCAACATCAGGTAAAAAAGTCGCAACCAATGCAACAACTGCAAAAGCCCATTTATTATTCACATAAGGCAAAAATAAAATTACAAAAAAAGAGGTTATCGCAAGATGGGTTCTTATTAACATTATATTTTCCCCTTTCTAATCCAAATATAGATCATTGCAAAACAAGCACCAACAAAATCAGAAACCAAATCTAAAGAAGTATTGATAAAACCTCCCACACCTGTTTCTGGAACCAAAACCGTCGCTGTAAATTCAATCATCTCATTTAATGCACCAACACCAAAACCCGCCATAATCACAAGAAGAGAAATACTTGTCCATTTTTTTATTGGAAATTTCAAAAAGGGTTTTAGTAAAACAAACATTGCAAGAGTCGCAACGCCAAAACCAAACAAATGAACACACTGGTCATACCGCAAAATATTATATGGTTCTCCGACAATATTAATCAACATCTTTGCATAAACCACAGAACTTCCAATCAGCACTCCGCCAAGCATGTACATCATCCCCCACAAAGTCAACCCAACTAAAACAACATTTGGGTAATCTATCTTTTTGTTTGTTACAAGTATCACAAAAAATATGAAAATAACAATCCCCCCATACATCATAAACTCGTAATTTTCCCTCGACAAATAATAAATCGCAGCAACAAGCAGATAAATCGCATTAATAATTAGCAAAGGTATCTGGCTCTTTTTTATGAACATAAAATAAATAAAGAATTTAAAGATTTAAATCTTACTAAAAACCGCAATTCCTAAACCACCGAGCATTCCCATAAATAAATCAAGCAAAATATCTTCTAAACTATATTCATAAACCCACCCAATAGTAAAACTGAAATAAAACTCCCAAAATTCCCACAAAACAGCAATAAGACTCACTACTCCAACAACAATAAGAATAGAAATTAATTTCTTACTCACGCGAAAATAATCTCTTTCTCCCCACATCCTAAAAAAAAGGATCACCATCCAACCAATAGAAACCCCTCCAATAAAATGTAGGGGAATATCTGCCCAAGGAAAAAAATAAGATAAATTAAAGAAATCTTCTACAAAAATAGCAAAAAGAAAAACTAGCACAGGGAAGATAAAAAATGTCAACATCCTCAAATATTTATTGTAAATCATTAATACTAAAATAAAAAAAGAGTTTTAAATCTATCTTTCTAAATTTAAAATCAACCCATCAAGCTCAACAGGCTTCACATCATCGATGATAAATTCAATATTATTAAACATTTTATTTGTTCTGACATTGCCTGAAAAAATCATTTCTTTACCCATTAAATCTTCTCGTTGATTCAAGAGTTTTTCAGTATCTTCTAACGCAGTAATTCCCAAGGGAACCAACTGCTCGTGAAACAAAACAGACCTCATTGTTTCTGTTCCATCGTCAATAACAATACTAATCAGCGCCCTTTTTTCTTCATTCACTTTTCCGTGTTCTGCACAAACAAATCCTTCGCTTCCAGAAACCACTTTTTTTCTGCATTCTGGGCATACATGAAAAAACCTTGGCTCAAAACTTTGAACAATAAATGCCCGAACTTGCGTGCTATCTCCAACCCTAAAATCGATTAATTTTTTCTCCTTCACAATTTTCTCGGTTTTGACATTTTCCAAAACAACTTCGCAAAGTTTAAACTCTGAAAAACTACCTAAATGAATTTCATTATCTCTCATAGCCCCATTAACAATTTCAATAACTTTATCCTTAGAAACCTGCCCATTTTCAATTAAATCAATATGATTTGTATCCCATAATACAACTTTTATATTAGAAGTCTCGTCAGCTAAAATCATATTCGCAACTTTTCCAAGTTCCCCAGTTTTTGTAGTAAAAGACCGAACAGGAAATAGACTAATAACTTTTCCAACCAAATTAACTTTTCTCATTCCAGGAAGTAGTTCATTAATCTTCAATTTTTCATTATCAAAATTAATTCCTAGTTCAGCAGCAATAACTTGTGCAGCTCCCTCGCGAGAAATCAATCCAGCCAACTTAGCCCTCTTTGCCTCAACACGTCTTTCAATCTCCTCTGTTTCCAACCCAGAAGATTTAGCAATCTTTTCCAGAATTCTTTGATAATTTTCATCAACCATAAAAAGAAAAAAGACAAATAGTTTATAAGTATTATTGTAAAAAAGGTATATAAACATCAAAATCCTTGACTAACCATGGCAACAACAATTACTATCAGCGTTGCAGTAATTTCAATCATCTTAGGAATACTTGTTCTATCGTTTCCAAAATTCTTAAGATATTTTGTCGGAATCTATTTTCTAATTATCGGGCTTCTGCAATTATTTTCCTAACTCTTTCTCCCCAAATACTCTCCAATCCTTTTAATCCCTTCAATGATTTTCTCTTTATCCAAAGCGTAGCTCAACCTAATTCTTCCTGGAGCACCAAACCAATCTCCAAGATAAGTAATTACATTATAATTTTTATACAAATCCCAAACCATTTGTTCTGCATTCTCCACTTTCGGCAAAACATAAAACGCTCCTTCTGGTTTCCAAAATTCCAAACCTAATTCTTCCAAAAGTTCACAAATTAAATCCCTTCTTTCTTTCCAAATTTTCAAATCATCCTCAATATATTTCCGAGAAACTTGCGTCGCAGTATAAGCCATCTCCTGTGAGATGATACTTGTATTCATAGACGTATGCGTCTTCAAATCAATAATCTCTTGAATAATTTTCTTATCATTTGAATAAAGATAGCCAACACGAAAACCGCACATGGCAAAAGTCTTTGAAAAAGAATTTATTGTAACAATATGGGGCCCTTTCAGAATATAATTCTCCCTTTCATAAATCATATCTTTATAAACCTCGTCAGAAACAACAGGAATTTTCAACTTTGCAGTTATTCTCTCTATCTCTTTCAATGTCTCCATATCTTGAATTCTACCTGTTGGATTCCCTGGAGAATTAATCAACACCACATTACAATCTTTTACCTTCTCTTTAAAATCATTCAAATCAATCTTTCCTTTAATTGCCTCTGTGTAAACAGGTTCCATTCCTGCAGCACGGATTATATGAGGATAAGAATAATAATATGGCTTATGCACCAAAACTTTCCCCCCATTTTTTCCAAGCACACGAAAAACTAAATCTAATGCTTCAGATGCACCATTAGTTATCACAAAATTATCCTTATCAGAACCAGGATATTCTTTTGACAAAGCATTCCGCAAATTTTCATCTCCCTGAATCAAGCCATACTTAAACCGATTAAATTTCGGCAACATCTCATAAATTTCCCTAGGAGGAAATAAATCTGGTTGACCAGAACCAAAGGAGATAATTCCATTCCCGTCTTTTCCAATAAAAAGTGCGGGGCTTAATTTTTCCATTTTGAATTAAGAAGGCTATGAAAAAACAAGTTTAAAAAAATTGTTATAATGACAAAACTTATAAAACAAATTTTTCTAAGATTTACATGGGAATAACATTAATAAAAATAAAGATGATGCCTTCATCACCAGAAGTGAATTTTGAAGGAGTAAAATTAAAGGCAAAAGAAATTGTTGAAACAAACAAAGGCACAAGAATCGAGTTTGAAGAACAGCCAATTGCATTCGGACTTAAGGCACTCATTGTCGGCTTTGAGCAAAATGAAGACGATGGGGAACTTGACCCAATTGAAGAAGGTTTAAGAAAAATCAAAGAAGTTAGTTCCGCGGAGGTCATAGATATGCGTAGGGCTTTTGGATAAAATGACACCTGAAAAACAATCAGAACAAATAAAAAGACAATTAATAGATCAAATTAATTCTACATTTCCAGAAGACAAAAAAGTACAAGCAATAGAACAAATCACTTCAATGGACGCAGAACAATTAAAAGAGTTTTTAATACAAAACAAATTAATCAAAGTTTCAAAAGATGAAAAAGAAATTCAAGAAACCCAACAATGTATTTTTTGCTCAATCATAAATTCACAAATCCCTTCTTATAAAATTGCGGAAAATACACAGGGGATTGCAATTCTCGAAATAAACCCTATTTCTCCAGGGCATATAATCCTAATTCCAAAACTTCATGTAAAAAAAGACGAAATTCCTAAAGAAGCATTTTCTCTTGCAGACGAAATTTCAAAGATAATCCAAGAAAAACTTAAACCAAGGAGTATATTAATAGAAAATTCAGAGCTTATGGAACATGGGGTAATAAATTTAGTTCCAGTTTACGAAAATGAAACTATTAACTCTCCAAGAAAACAAGCAACATCTGAAGAACTTAAAGGAATTCAAAAAATTTTAACAGAAAAGATTAAACCTAAAAAAGAAGTTGTTGAAGAAAAACCTAAAAAAGAAATCAACGAAAAGAACACTTGGTTGCCGAATCGAAAACCTTAAACCAATCAATAACAGGTTCTTGTAACCTTTAGGTTATTTGGCTTCCAAAAAGAATTCCTTAATCCTTAAAAAAAATTAAACCACAACAAAGACCATTTGTAAAATAATACAAGCAAAAGAAAACTAATTAAAAAAACAGGCACAAAAGGGATTCCTTGTTTTATTTTAACCTCTTTGTAATTTTTACTAATTAATTCAATCTCTTCTTTTCCAAGCCCCTCCCAATTTTTCTTTAAAATTTTCTTCCCAACTTTCACATCTTCATAAAGCCAATCTCCTTCTCTCAAATCCTTAACTTTAATTTTTTTGACCATACAACATTCATCAATAGATTTTGCATAAACATAAAGATAAGAAAACGCAAAAAGCAGAACTCCGAAATAGAATAAAATTCCTTCTACAAATGAGAGTATTAACAAAAACCCCCCTAAAATAAACCCTGAATATAAAATCATTTTATTTGCTTTCATCTGTATTAAGAACTCTTTCTTAAAATCTTTGAAATTTTTAATGCTCAAAACAAAACTCCAAATTATTCCATAAAAACCCCCTACCAAAAGCAAGGCAAAAATAAACAAACCAAATATTCTAACATTAATCCAAAAATCCAAAGAAAAAGGTAACACAGCCCCAAGAGCAATCAACAATTTTGCATCTCCTCCAGCAAATATTCTACCATAATAAAATATATTCCCTAAAACAAAAAATATCCCTAGTCCATAAAGACCTTGTTGTAGAAAAGGGACATTAGATAACCAAAGATGTAAGTAAATGAAAAAATCCATAATAAATGATAATAAACTTTTAGCTAAGAGGGAGGTTTCAAAAAATATCAAATCGGATGGCACAAAACTTTTTAGAGCATCAAAAAAGTGAGAAAAACTAAGAGAAGAAATTTCAAATTTATTTAAGTTAAACAAGGAATAAAAAAATCTAAACCCTAATGCAAAAATTATCAAAGAAAAATTCAACCAATTTGCAACCTCTCTACTTTTCAAATCTTGCCCACTTGCAAAAACAATCCAAATCAATGCAAGACAAATTAAAAACACTTCGAACATATTTAACTCACGAGAAAATTGTTTATAAAAATACTGCTTACCTTTGCCATTAAAAATCACTCAACTCAAAACTAACTCTGTCAAGTTTTTCGCCTAAAAATTTATTATCTTATTAATTACAATTTAGCGAGACAATGTGATAAAATCTATTGTTGAGCAACTATTTCTTCTTCAAAATCTTTGTCCCGCGAAACTTTCCCCCAATTTTATAAGGGTGCTTTTTTTTCTCGCGCTTTTTGTCTTTTCGCTTGTTTCTTCTTTCAGAATCTCCATTTGCCATAATTATTATAAGAATTAATTGTTTAAAAAATTAAGCACAAGTTATTGAAGAGCAATTGTCTAAAACATTTTTACTAGCCAGATAAGTACAATTAACCATTTGTGTTTTTAATATATTTATTGCTTTATATTCTGCATCAGTTTTAAACTTAATCTCTCTTGGAGCAGAGCAATAATCATATTTAGCATTTGTTGAACATGCTGTTGCACATGCTTGTGAAATTATATCTGTATTAGTCGAACTTCCTAAAAATCTATCTTTCATATTACTCCAACCCATTGTAAACCCAACAATAAGTAATACTAAAACAGCAACACCAAGAATTAATAAAACAATTGTGCTCGTGCTCAAACCTTGTCCCCTTTTTGAATTCAACATATTAAAAAGTAGTTTATCTTATTTTTAAACCTTTTTATTTAATTGGAGTATAACTTTTAATTATAACACTACCATTTTGATAATTCTTAATATCAAATTGTTTAGGGACTCCAACTTTTTCATAAAAATTATCTTTCTCAATATCAGAATGAAATCTTTCAAAAACTTCCAACCCAAGAGGATCATTATAATTATCCAAAATAGATTTCTCAGAAACAATAAAACTCAAAATCGCAAGCCCGCAAATAGCCACAACCCCAAGTACAAGGACTACAATTGGTATGTCTGCACGTCGGTTTTTCATTTTTCTTTTACTCCTAAAACTAGTTCAATCAAAACTTCCTTATCTGTTTTTAATCCTACATAAGCAATTTTAACCCCTGCTTTTCGATTAGAAGAAATCCCATTTCTATCCCCTACAATTTGCCCTGTTTGAAAAACAAAATTATTCTTAACTAAACCTAACCATAAAACAGTTCTAACATCAACTAATCCTTGACTAGATTCAAAATTATAAATATTAATAAAAATATTCTTTACTACTTCAAAATTTGTTGAAGAAAATTTCTCATAAACAGGAAAATTATCTTTATCCTTCACTTCCTTCCAAACTTTATTATTATCCGTACCTAAATACCCCATAAAAGATTTTGTCACAAGCAAATCAGAATTTCCACCTTGAACATCAAATGATTTGCCCTTGAACCCAAACTGCACAATTAAAATTGATAAGATTAAAATAACAACTATCGCCGTAGTAGCAACCACCCACGTCAACGTATCTGCAATTTGCCCTCTAGAATTAAGCATTTTTATCCACCTTTTTTACCCCAACGAAAATTTTAATCACTTTTCCTTCAGAAACATAAAAACTCCTTTCAACACATTTAGGCATTGTCTTTCCTCCCAATTCACAAAAACTTTTTAATTCGGAATTCCCCAAAACCACTTTCTCTGTTAACCCAGATATCATGCCAGAAGTTTTATCAAAATCCCCTGAACTTATGTTTACATAAAATTGGTCTTCTTTCCAACTAAATTCATCTTCCACCTTAAAATTTATTTTGCAAATTTGTAAAAGAGTTAGTTCATCAACAAGCTTATCAAGATTCCCATTTAAACTTCCTCCTGTCGCAACACAATCTGCAATCTGATTTATCAAAAGATTTGCCTCAACTTCTCGCACATCATACGGTGCTCCATAAAAAACCGCAACCATATAAACAACTCCTCCAGCAACTATAAACAAAACTACAAACCAATAAACTGACAAAACCTTATCTGCTCCTTTGCGGTTTTTTGGAAAAAAATTGCAATGAAAAATCTTGTCCCCGAGATTTTGGGGCTCGTGCCCTTTAGAGTATACACTGAGCAGTGTTGATTTTACTTGCTTATTCATTTTCTGTCTATATTAATTATAAATTTATTTTTAGTAGAATCAAAATATGAACTCACTGCAACATCATTAAAAAACGAATACGAATAACCACCTCCTTCCTCACGCAGTTTTACAGTAACAACATTTTCATTAATAATCACTATGTTATTTTCCAAAACACCCTCCTCCTTTTCTTCCATTGCATCCTGCATATCAATCGCAACAGTCATTACAGGCCTTGAAGAATCAATAATCATCGCAATCTGTTTAGAATATTTCTCCTCGAGAACCGCAGCATTACCAACTTTTGAAACCAAAAACAAAATAAGAACTGTCAAAAAAACAAAATTCAAAATTATAAACAACAAATTTTCAGTAAGAATATTCTCCCCTCTACGATTTTTTGGAAAAAAATTGTGATGGAAAATCTTCTCGTGTCCTTTAGGGGATGATTTTGCCTTCTTATCCAACCTCTTTATCATTCTACCAAAAAAGAAATCTAATTAATAAAATTATGCTTTGGTTAAATCGAAATTACTACAAGATAATTTACTTGTAATTTCAGAAGATTTAATTATTTGGGATTGGATGTATGTAGCATCCCCAATTTCAACTCCAAAAATACTAATGCTTCCTCCAATTCCAGTAACAATAGAATATTTTTCATTTGTTTTTATATTCTCAATTTGAAATTTAAGATTTTTCTTTTCAGAAACAGAATATAAATATTTTATATAAGTGGTAGATTCGTCTTTTTTTGATAATAAATAATCATAAAAATTATCAGAGGATATTTCTCCAACTTTATCTTGTATTTGTTTATCAAATTTAACAACACTACAAATCGCACAATTAAGGGAACTCAAAGATTCTGCATAAATAACTTTCCCCTCACCAAACATCCACCAACAATCAGCCATCTCATCGGCAATTGCTTTAATTGTTTGGTTCTTAGCATAATCAACTCCTTGACCCATATCAATCTTCACCGTATCTGTCGCACTGAAATCCTCACATTTATCCCCTCCTGAAATGCAAATATAATTTGTCCGACAATCAAGTGCCCCTCCAAAACTTTGTTTTGATTTCAATAAAACAGAATTATGGCAAATCTCCTTATTCGTCGTCTCTCCCCCTAAATTCAACCGAAAGATAAAAAACAACAAAACACTAAAACTAACTATCAAAACAATTATTGTTATCAATTGTTGTGTTGTTAATTCTGCTTTTTTCATTATAAAAATTTCCTCATTTTTACTCTTGTAGTTTTCTTTTACATGGTAGCTTTTCTTTTTCTAAAAGAAAAACCCCTTTTCATTACATTACTCCTAACTTTTTTAATAAGATATAAATCCCTCCAAGCGCCACTCCAAAAAACACAATCCACATTAAATATTTTATCAAAGCATCAAGGTTCATGTTGTAATTTTGCCTCCGCTAATTTTCAGAGTTAAAGGAGGTTCAATTTTTATACTATTTTCAAGATTTTGAGAATACCATCCCCGATAGTTGTCGATATTGAATTGCCCCATATTAGAACAAATCCCTTTTTTATCACAATCGTCAGATAATCCTTGAATAGTTCTTGTTTTTAATTCTTCGTCACAAATACATAAACAACTTTTCCATCCCAAATTATCACATGATTTTGGAACTGCGCCATTCACCCCATAAGACCAACTAACAACAACCCATCCCTTAGGATTATAAATTTCAACAGTCGGATTTCCAGCATTTATCTCTTCAACTATATGCTCCAGCGAAGCCTTTGCCATCTCTAATTTTTCATCTCCTGAACTTTTCAAATAAAGTGACACTAAAAAATAAGCCAAAAACAAAATACAAATTACCGCAATAATAATTTTCAATGTTTCCTCAGCTAACAAAAATCCCTTTTTATTTTTCATATTAAACTCAAAATTAATTTAGTTGAATCTGGAACCATATTTTTAAAAAAATCAATTACATATTCTTTAAAGAAAAAATACAGCCCTCCGACAACCACAACCACCACTAAAATTCCAATAATAATCTTAACCAATTGCCCAACTTCCAATTCTGCCATTTTAACTAATTTTTAGAAAATCTTTAATTCTATCCCCTAATGAAAAAATCGAACCTTTCAACAAAAAAATCACAAGCATAATTATCGCCAAAGTAGCAACTCCTATTAACAACCACGGGAGATAATCTGCAATAACTCCTCTTTTATCAAACCACGTTTTCATGCAGAGAAAAAAGAAACAGGATTAATAAATTTAACCTAAACTAAAATCAGTGTGCTAAGTCATGACATATGTCACTAGCAACCGAAAATTAGTTCGTGAGTAAAACGAACTAATTTTATGAAAAAAGAACTAATAAGAAAAGAATTTTTCAAACTCAAATTAAAAGGAC
>Ga0180007_10002294_pt1 | contig 23147 bp, 18 predicted proteins | sample MM_PC_MetaG_FD_121122 | JGI IMG/M metagenome (GOLD analysis project Ga0180007, IMG submission 121122) | Groundwater microbial communities from the Aspo Hard Rock Laboratory (HRL) deep subsurface site, Sweden - MM_PC_MetaG | ecosystem: Environmental > Aquatic > Deep subsurface > Groundwater... | reverse complement strand
GTGACAACAAAACGATGTTTATCAACGTCAAGACCAACTGATCTTCCGGCGGTCCGGTCGGCCTGTGGCCGACCGGTCGCCGTCAGTGAACCACAATTCCCTTCAACAGATTCACGATCGGAAACGTGTAGTCCGTCATCAGACGTTCGATCAGGTAATTGTCGCCGGCCGATACGCGCAGGAAACGAAATCCGGTATGGAAGTAGCTTTCCAACTCGACATCGGTGTCCTCCTCGCACCAGACTCCGGATGCATCCACCAGGATCTGCTTCTCGCCGCCGTAGGCGGTGGGCAGGACCAGGCGCAGTTGATGTACCAGGCCCTCATGGACAATCAACGGGCGGTTGCTGAACAGTCGCAAACCGTCATACGTGAGGTCCACGACGTGCCCCATCGATTCACCGGTACGGCGATCATAGACCTCGACGAATTCACTGATCAATTTGCGGTCGTGTGCTCTTCCAAACGGCATGCAGATCCTCCTTCGCCCGGCCTTGCGGCCTCTGTCAGCCATGGGGGGAGATCACCGAATCGGGTTTCCGCCGAAAGAGTGTGACGATAGTCCAGCCCCCTGGGTTTGCGTCTTGTAGAGTTATCGGCGACTTGCAATCCACCCGAATGCGCTCCGGGAAAAGTTGACGCTTCCTGTCCCCGGGGCCAACGGGGAAGGGTTCTTCTCATGTCTCCGCCGATAGTGCATTCTGTTGCCGATTAGGAAACCGGATGCCTACCTGAGTTAAGAATATGCAAAAGGGGTGCACTGTCGAGCGGCGCTTTCACGGGAGCCGGGGCGCTCTCAAACTGTATAAGGGTCAGTGCCTTGGAGCGGTTCACCTCAGGTCGACATGACTGACTTCTCTACTCCGCGGGTCTTTGTCGAAACGGCATGGCATTTGCGGAAGATTACTGCGATATCGACGTTAACGATTACCGAACAACGTCTTATCGGGAAAGATCGAAAAGGTGGAACCCCGGAGTGAAAGGGTGACGATGATGAACAAAACTTTGCTAACTCTCTTTATGCTACTGGTCCTGGCATCATGGTCAACCGCTCTGGCGCTGGATCCTGCCGATTACACCGGAGTCGTTTCCATCGATTCTGTGGAGGCCCAGCCGAATGAGTCTTTTGGTGTCCCAATCAGACTCGCCAACAGCAACATCGATATATCAGCCGTCACTATTCCGCTGAAGTTTCCCAGTCCCTACTTGACCCTGGATTCGGTGTCCCTTGAGGGGTCACTGTGGAGCTCCGACTTTACCGCTTACGCGGCTATTGATAATGTCGAAAAGACTGCTCGCATCACTGTCCTGCCGGTAGACTACACTTACCCGCTGGCGTCGGTGGCGACCTCCGAGGGGGTGCTCGCCGAGATGTTTTTCACCCTGTCGTCGGAAGCTCAATCCGGCAACATTCGCCTGGATTCGGTATACGCGGACTACCTGGTGAGTGATAGTGTGCACGTTTACACTCGCGTGGATATCGCCGACAACACCGGAATCGGGGTCTTTTTGCCCGAATTCGAGGCGGGGGTGGTAGTGGTGCGGGTACCCACCGGAATCGACGATGACATCGAAGCTTCGCTGCCGACCGAGTTTGAACTGGCGCAGAACTACCCCAACCCGTTCAACCCGACGACGACCATAGAGTTTTCGCTGCCCACCGCGTCCCGGGTCACGGTAAGTGTTTACAATATTCTGGGACAGGAAGTGGCAACGCCGGCGGACGGCCGGTTTGATGCCGGTGTGCACCGGATCGAGTTTGACGGCGCCGAACTGCCCAGCGGCATCTATTTCTACCGGATGACCTGGGAAAATGCCGCCGTAACCAAAAAAATGATCCTTCTCAAATAAACGTTACCGGGTTTGCTGCCGATCTTTAACAGGGACGGTCCGCCAAGGGCCGTCCCTGTTTAAATTTATGGTTTTCTAAGAGGGTTATGACGCAGAGCGTTCAACAGCAGAAGGAAGTACGTATCGGTGAGTACGTTCTGACCCGGAAAATCGGTCAGGGCGGTATTGCCGAGATATTCAAAGCTCGGCAACCGTCGCTCAACCGCGACGTCGCCATCAAGATACTCTCCGCCAGGCTTACCGATGACGCCGATATTCTGCGCCGTTTTGAGCGGGAATCGCTGGTTATCGGACGGCTTAGTCATCCCAATATCGTCCATGTCATTGATAAGGGCAAGGCGGGCAATCGATACTACTTTGTCATGGAGTTTATCGACGGCACCTCGCTTCGCGAGGTTATCGACTCGCCGCGCATCGGCCTGAAGACCAAACTCGAAATGATCACCCAGGTGTGCAAAGCGCTGGACTATGCTCACAAAAACGGCGTCATCCACCGGGACATCAAGCCCGCCAACATTCTGATTGATCGCGAGGGCAACGCCCGGGTAGCTGATTTCGGTATCGCTCAAATAGTAGGTACGCCCGAATCCGAAGTGACTTCTTCCGATGTCGTGATGGGTACGCTGGCGTACATGTCGCCGGAGCAGAAACTCAGTTCCACCAATGTCGATCAAACCACGGATATCTACGCGGTCGGTGTGATGATATATGAGATGCTGACCGGCAAAAAGCCGCTGGGTCGATTCAAGCTGCCGTCAGAGATGGGTGACGGCATCGGCCCTGAGTACGATGAGATTGTGCAGAAGTGTCTCGCCCAGGAGCCGCAGGATCGCTACCAGTCGGCCGTGGTGCTCAAGGATCGGCTGCTGGAGATTATCGGCGGGCAGAGTGTTGCCCAGACCGATGACATGGCTGTTGGCGGAGCGGAGTCATTCCTGGGCAAATGCCGGTTCCTGGACAATATCAAGGAAACCCGGTTCGGCAATACCATCCTGGTCGAGCACCAGGTGAACAAGCGCCTGTTCGTGATAAAAAAACACCGCAAGGGTGAGGATGGCCGCAAGGAAGCCAAACTGTTGTCCTCGCTGAAGCACAAAAACATCATCAACATCCTCGGTTCGGGCGGCGACAGGAAACAGACGGTTATCATTTCGGAATATGCCCAGGGCGGTTCGCTGGCCGAGCGCATGGTGCGCAAGTACGAGTGGCGGAAGGCTATGGAGATAGTCCTTCAGATTGCCGCCGGTATGGATTTCGCGCACAAGAACAACATCGTCCACGGCAACCTGAGACCGTCGAACATTCTCTTCGATGCCGCGGAAGAAGTGAAAATCACGGACTTCGGCATGCCGGTGCATTACGACGCTCCCAATAAGAAAAACTGGTACAGTCCTCCCGAACGGAAGCAGTCGCGGCAGGGGGATGTCTATGCAGTCGGTGTGATTCTTCACCAGATGCTCACCGGCCGCAACCCGACCTACGACACCGGCGGTACGCTTCGGCTCGACGACATCTCTCGTAGTTTGCCCCAGGACGTTGAGTCCATGCTGGGGCGACTGCTGTCTATCCGGGTGGCTCACCGCTACAAATCATTCAGCGAGTTGCTGCTGGACTGGGACGATTTCGAGACCCGCCAGCAAGAGCAGGTGAAACGTCGCGAAGTCAAAATCGAGCAGCCGGTGGCGTCCAGCAGGCCGGTGCCGGTCGGAATAATCCTTGCCGGAGCGGCCGGTGTGCTGGGTCTCATAGCCGCGATCCTCTATTTTGCCGGCGTTTTCAACTAATCAGACTCCGCTCATTTATCCCTGTCTGTCGTGGCTGACAATACCGTTCGCACGTCTGTCCGCCAGCGCACACCTGATGAGACAATGCTTCGCATCAGTAACCTCTTGATTGCCTTCTGGTTGGTTGGCTATTCGGTAGTCTCGGTGTGCCTGGTGCAACATGGGTAGTCAGATATAGTATTCCAAGATATCCGCAGCGAATTGGTGAAGTGAAGACGGCGGGCGGAGCCAGACAATTTGATTGACAACTCGTTGTCGGACAATTATCTTGTATCGACAACTTGGCGGACAACGGGATTATCTTCTAGCTGCTATCCATCCGGAGGCGGCTCTCTCACTCATCAGTATCCCGTCAGGTCAGGTATAAAGGACCAATTTGTCCTGCTTTTAAACAGGGTGCATGTCAATCCGGCGGCGAGGGGTGTCCCGGGTTGTTGGCGAAAGCCAGGAGGATGTACAGCTGATCGCTATCTCCTGTTTCCGGCTGCGAGATGTGGCGGGCGGGTCTGCCAATGACTCTGTCTGTTCGTTGCAACGGCACCGGCAAGTACTTACGTCGACTTTGATTCACGAAATCATACAGAACGAACCGAAAGTCCAACAGGTGGCAAAGGACGATAGTCTCACTTTTCACGGTGTGTCCGTGGAAAGCTGGAAGGAGGTGTAGTTTACGGATTGAGTAACGAGCGTGGACGGTACAGTGATTTTTCCGTCCATGCAGAGGGTAGGTTGGTTGTAACTAGAGTCTGCAATTGCGAACACTTTTTTAGAGGCACCGAAAGGAATAAGGCATGATTAGGAAGCTATCCTTTCTGTTGGTTGCCGCTCTTTTGCTGGTAGCACTGGGAACCTCACAGGCAAGTGCGAAAGCCAAATTCGACAACCGGACGATTTCCGACAGAGTCAAATTGTTTAACACCAACATGCAGGACCGGCCGCTGATCGAAACGCAGCGCCTGAGTCTGCAGGACGCGATTGACATGAGCCGTCCGTCGGCCACTCGCGTGTCCCTGGGTACCGCGTCACCGGAAGATGTTTCTCCGGGCGATGCCGTTGACAACACCTGGGACGATTGGTTCTACTACAACCCGATGGTCGAGGAAGTTGGCCAGCGGGGAACATCCGACGTTCATTTCACTTACGTCAACCAGGACAACCAGAACGATATCCGTCGTATGGGCTACAATGTCTACGATCCGAACTCGGGCTGGCCGCATCTGGCGGGTGGCGGTTGTGAAGTACAGGCCACAGGTGAAGTTGGCCGTGAGCCGAACCTGGCCATTCAGTCCACCGGTACCGTCATCATCTGCGGATGGGACGAAGCCAGTGGTGAGACCGATCTGCACGCCTTTTATCAGCCGAGCCAGCACAGCTGCTTTTTCGGTACCGGCACGCAGATCCCGCCGGCCTCCTATCAGCTACCGGGCATGATCGACGAAACGAGCACCCTCGTCGTTCCGTGTGTAGCGGTACAGGAAAACGGCGGCATTACGTACACGCACGTCGTTGCCGTTGAAGACGGTGATGCGGCCACGACCCAGCTGTACTGGGCTGGTGACAATGCCAACGCGCTGATTTATGCCCGCAAAGAGGGTACGGCGTCGGCCGGCACCTGGAGCGACCTGGTAGTCATCGATACGTCCGGTTACTGGGCGCCGATGGTTACGGCGTCGCATGTCTCGGGCAACGTGGCGGTGACTTACACCAAGCCGAGTGCCCAGGCAATTGCCGAACACAATACGTTCAGTGAAGCCGATGTGTACTATCGTGAAAACACGAACTACGGCGCGATCGATGCCTGGCTCGACCCGGTCGATATCACGCATTATGACCGCACCGTGGCGTCCTATACCGCCTGGCTCGAGGCCGGTGGTTTTTATGACAACGATGACAACTTCCATATGATCTGGAATGCCTCCCCGGTTCCGGCCGACCCGTATAACACTAACTACAGCGGCTGGGGTACGGAATGGGGTTCAAGCATTTTCCATTGGCGTCGTATGGCTGCCTCCGGTGACACGGCCACGGCCCGCGTGCACAACGCGGAATGGCCGGGCAGCGGTCAGGCCACCTGCGGCTTTGCCGGTTTCAACATGAAGACCTGTGGTTTCATCACCATGGGTGAATGCGCCGGTCGTTTGTATGTTGTGTTTGTGATGGCCAGCGACATGCTTGCCGATCCGCCGATGCTCAACGACTGCGGCAGTGACCAGTCCGATGGTTTCTATGCCGGTCTCGGTGAACTGTACATGTGCGTGTCTTCCGATCTCGGCGGCGATGCCTGGGATCGTTACCGGAACATCACCCACACGTACTCCTCGGCCATCACCGGCGATGCCGGTTGTGACTCCGCCGGTTTCGGCGGCGTGTGTAACCACGACACCAAACCGTCGCTCGCCCGCAGCGGTATCGATCGTCAGACCGGTACGCTCGCCTGGCCGAACGTCGGCGGTCCCCTGTCATCCTTCTGGGATCCGAATGACTGGGACGATCCGTCAGCTACCGCCATTGCCGGTACCTGGACGAACGACTCAATCATTCACCTGAGCTATCTCAACGATCACTGGGCCGGTATCTCCAAAAACGATCAGGGCCAGTGGACCGAAAACCAGATACGCTATATCCAGCTCGCCTGTGTTGATCCGGTTGTGGCTCCGTTCATTCGCGTCTCACCGGTTTCGGTTGACTACCCGACCCACGGTGCGAACGGCGTGCAGACCGATATCACGATCACGGTGTACAACGACGGTAACACCGAGTTGAACGTTGATGTCATCGGCATCGACAAAACAACCGATCCGGGCGCTGACTGGCTGGGCGTTTCCGCTACCAGCATCAGCAACATCCCGTACAGTGATTTTGCGACCTTTGACATTCAGTTGAACAAGGGCGGTGTGATCGACAACGGCCCGACCGGTCTGCAATTCCTCGACGGTGTTGTGTACCTCAAGCCGGCGGCCGCGCCGGCGGCCAATGTTGATTCGCTGGCCATTCCGATTCACTTCCTCGTCGCCGATACGCTGGCCGACCTGGCCTGGGATACCGTCACCACCATCGCCAACTTCGGCGGTGCGAAGGCTGCCGGTGACCATGTGGGGCTGGTTGTTTCCAATATCGGTCACTTCGGTCGCTCCGGTGTCGGCCATGTCAACATGGACTTCACGATCGAAGGCGGAGACTGCGATGTTTCCGGCAACGCCGATGCGTATGTGTACGACGGTTCCTTCTTTGCGGCGCAGCAGGTGGGTACGCAGCACAACCTGACCACCTCCATGTACTCCGCCGACTTCTCGACCAAGCTGGCCTGGAAGCCGCTGGTAGGCGATGTCTCCACCGAAATGTCCAGTGGTGCCAACGCTACCTTTGATTCGGTGTACACCGGCCGCTTTGCCAACTGGGATACCTCACTCGTTGCCGAGCAGACCTACTACGCTCCGCGCAATGCAACCGGTACCCCGAGCTTCGTGGTCGTCAAGACGACCGTATGGCCCGAGAAGGGCGCGATGGACGGTGTCACGCTCGGTCATTCGATTGACTGGGATGTTCCGGCCGACAACGGTTCCGATAACGTAGCCGGTATCTCAACCTCGGGCAACTTCCTGTACCTGCAGGGAACCGACACGCTGACCATGCCCGACCAGGGTTGCTCGGATGAAGCCAGCCGCTTTGCGGCCGATGTCTTCCTGGGCTGGCACACCAACGGCGAAGTTAATGCCGATGAATGCGCCAACAACGACGTGTTTTACGGTACCTTCTCCGATTCCTTCCACGGCTGGTACGACAATGCATCCCTTGACAGCGTAGACAACTACAAAGTCATCTGGGACAGCCTTGCTGCGAACCCGGGCTTTGAGGCCGGTTCCGGGCCGTACGATCAGGCCACGTTCATGACGTACCTTAACGGCCAGTCCCTGGGCGCCAACGATACGCTGACCTTCTACACGGCCCTCGTGACCATCAAAGAAGGTTCGCTCAGTGATCTGGAGACGCTGGTCTCTGAGGTCCGCACCTGGACCACTGTCGACCTTCGCGGTTGCAGTGCCGGATGCTGCGTTGGTACGCGCGGTAATGTCCAACTTGAACCGAACTGCAACCCCGCCGACCAGGGTGTTGACGTGGGCGATCTAACCAACCTGATCGACCACCTGTTCATCAACTTTACCCCGATCTGCTGTCAGGACGAAGCGGATATCTCGCCGGCCATCACCGGGAATCCTCCCGATGGTTCGGTTGACGTGGGTGACTTGACCGCGATGATCGATCACCTGTTCATCAACTTCCCGGCGCTGCCTGCGTGCCAGTAACGCGGCTCAGGCTCCGGTAGTCACAACAGGTGTTGTGAACATAGACGGCCGTTCCCTCCGGGGAGCGGCCGTTTTGTTGTTGGGTATTCTCGCCAATCTTGTCAGGTAGTCTCTAATTTCCGAATTCAAAACAGGGATACGGAAAGTCAGCGAACAGGATAAACAGGTGGTCGATCATCGCAGAAACATCGCCCACATCCACCGAACCGCTACAGTCGCAATCGGCGAGCAAAGGATCGGGGAAGGGCGGTTCAAAGGTGTTAAACAGGTAGTCGATTATGGTGGTGAGATCGCCCACATCAATGACGTCGTTGTTGTCGGCATCCCCCCGCGAGATAGACAGCAGCGCCCGGAAAGCATCTACTCGCCCATAGCCGTAATTGAAATCGCGCTCCATGGTTGTGTCTTCCCACAGACGCACCGCCGTGTGTTTCAGTATTTCGTAGATAACCTGAGAGGAAAGCGTGGAGTCCCGGGCCAGGAGTAGACTGGCCGCTCCCGACACCACAGGACAGGCGGCCGACGTTCCCCCGAAATGGCAATTAATGTTATCGTCGTTTATCCCTTCCAACAACGTGCAGTCCCATATAATGGGGTCTTTATGACTGCCGATATAGTTGGGGTTCTCGCCGGCCGCAAAGCGTTGGTCCAGGGTCCAGACGTCATCTGTCAGATGCTTGCCGCTGGGTGCCATCAGGTCAAGATGCTCGCCATATTGGCTGTAGTCGAATGCAGTGTCGGCAAGTGTGAGAGCACCCACAGCCAGCGAGTACGAAAGGCTTGCCGGATACGAAACCCAGGGGTGAGACCAGTTGCCCGAGGAGAAAACGACCGGGCAGCCCATGCCCCCTCGACCGTACATGAAGGCATTGTAGATAGCCGCAGTGATCTCCTCGGTGCCATACACCGTTGAGTCCTCCCATCCCCAACTGTTGGACAGCACATCAGCGCCGTTCAGGTAAGCCCAGCTAATTGCGTCGGCGAGTAGCGAATAGGTCAATGTGCTGGACGTATCTGTGTCCGCAAAGATCTTGACCGGGAGCACCTTGACCGCCGGATTCATTGACATGACACCCGTGTGAAAGTCCGTACTGTCGTTTGGATCGGTGGAATGGGATGCCGCGACAATGCCTGCGCACCCCATCCCATGTCCCTCCTCGTAGCCGGGACTTGGATCGTCATCGGTAAGGTGGCTTGTGTCACCCGTGTTGAAATCACGCCCTGGCAGGATGCGATCGAGAGGGAGATCCCAGTGCTCAGTGATACCGTCATCTATGACGGCGACCACCACCGTATCGGATAGCCCGGCAAAGTCCCAGACCGAGGCTTCCCCGAGGGTACCCACAACCCTTAGAATGTGATCCTGTTTTGAATGATAGTAATCATACACGTCGTACGCGCATTAGACTATCCGGCAGCAGAAATCCGGGTGTGACCAGCGAGTTTCGGTCGAGGTGTAGAGAGAATTGGCCAGGTCAAGCAGTCCGTAGCCGGAGGAGTCGGTGTTACGGAGAACATAGACGTTTTCCATGCCCAGCAGAGTACGATCGACGGCAATGTTGTGGGCATCGGCAAAGGCTTCCACCTCACCCGGAGTCATGCTGCTGTCAAAGGCGACCGTCAACGCGTCGCCCAGAATCATGGCTGAATCAGACATGTTCAGATAGTACGGTTCGGCCAGGTAGACGTCATTGCGAGAGCGCAACGTTACCAGTAGATCGTCGTAGTCTGAACTGTCAGTCACTGCGCATACTACGAATCCGCCCTGTTTCCGCACTTCAAAGACCGTGTCGATGAGCTCCGGAATAGCCGCGATAACATCGCTCATCTGCGGCGAGGGCATCCTGTGATCCAACTTGACGAGAACGCGCGTGGAGTCGATTTTGAGCGGAACCTGACCCGACGGACCCCAGTAGTAGGGTTGGTCGGTGGCACCGACGCTTCCGGCCAATGCCATCATGATTGTGAGCGTGAGAACGATTCTCATTCTAAGCCCCTCCATTTGTTAGAGTTTAGGGAATAGTCTGACAACTCAAATAATACTCAGCACAGGGCGGGCACACGCATGTGTCCAGACTGTCAGCGTGCAAATCATAGATCATCATACCGATACCATAGTTGAAGTTATCTCCGATCAGGAAACGACCGTCCGGGGTGACCGCCAGGATTCCGCATCTGAAGTACACCGGGTGCCCATCGCAGTCGCTGGCAATACTGACGGAATCCACGGTTTGACTGGCGATGTTGTACGCCGCAAACGCATAGGGTGACGGCGTTCCCGCCAGTAGAGTACCCGGACTTGTAGAAAACATTCTATCAGAATCGACCGAAGGAAGCAGAGTACCCTTCCCTGGCGACAACCAATCATAGAAGATGATGGAGTCAATAGCCACATCGTAGACATCAAAGCGCGACTCATCCCAACTGACATTGCGGTACAGGAACCAGAGGGATTCGTCCCGGGAGGGCCGCATCATTGAAATCGCATAGCTGCCGGGGACATATGTACGTGTGACTGCGAAGTCGTTGGCCAGATCAACTTTGTAGATGAGTTGGCCCAGATCGGAACCACCATCGGCGTAGAAGCGATTGCCATCTTGACTGAAGGCACCGTTCGTCACGCCGTCCGTATCATTGTGAACAACCGAGTAATCAGAGGTGCGCAGAATGTAGAGGTCGCCGGTTTGAAGTGCGATGTGGCGCCCGTCCGGAGAGACTGCAACCGGCCACAGGCTGGGATAGGGTAGCTCTGTGACGGTCAGCAGGGTTGTCGTGCTCACCACTACTACGCTCTGCGGCATACGAATGTACAGCAGGGATCCATCGGCGGATACGTCGAGATCCCTCGGTTCTTCCAGGTCCAGTCTGAAAGTATCCAAAAGGCGGGATTGCACCCGGTACACGCCGTACAGATCGTCTATGCCGCCCCAGAAATACACCGGATAGTCATCGGGTCGATGAGCCATTGGGAAATCGACACTGTCAAACGCCCGATGGTCATGATCGGTAGTGAAGTTACGCATCTCCGTGAGGTAGCCACGGCGCCTGCCGTACACCGTCAGGGCCACCGTGCTGGTCTCGGGCACCAGTGACGTTATGCAGTAATAGCCCATTGAGTCAGGCGCTACTCCCGGCCCCAGGGTGTCATTCAGATGAACCGTCACCCCGGACAACGGTAGTTGCTTGATCGAATCCAGCACCCGGCCGGTGACAACTATCGTGTCTGCCAACAGGGGATCCGGCCACAGCCGGAAGTCCACACCGCTTATCACCCGTTGGGTCCGGCCCGCCGCTACCGTCCGGCTCTCACTCCGGTACCCATCGCGCCGGCAGTACACCGTCACCGGGCGGACCTCATGCCCCCGTACCGAAACGACCGCCGAGTAGATGCCCAGAGCATCCGATGTCGCCGTCACAACCGATGTATCATCGAGTGACACCAATGCCCCAGTCACCGGGTGCCCGCGCAGGGTATCCAGAACCATGCCGGTGATAGTGACCTGGGTGATGCCTGATTCGGTGCCGTGGTCGTCGCAGGCGGTTGCCAGCAGGATCATGCCTGCCAGTATCAGTACCAGCGCCAGCCGGACAGTCGGGTGCATTCGCATAGTCTGCCTTTCATCTATCGTGATTCATCTATGTCGCACGGGTGTGGCCCAAGCAGGGAAGCGGCCGAATCGACGGTAAGAGATTGGACGCCCCCGCCCTCGACGGCTACGGCTGTAGCCCGTCTACAAACATAAACGCAAACCCGGACTATTTTGTCAATGCCGAAGTGACGAGATTGTGATGGTCAGCGCGAAAGAGCGTCGGGACGTGACGTACCGCGTGCTCCCTGAGTGATGGAAAGTGGAGAACGGCAGCGTGCGAAGGCTACGTCTCAGCCGTCTATGGAGTGCAGCCTGTGTTAGTGACCAATCAGCTCGATGACCGGATAACGTACCGTGTACTCCCGCCATCAAGCTGGCGGGTCATTAAGGATCGAGTCGGCTCTTCTGGGTCCCGGATTCAGGATAAGCACAGTCAAGAGGACTTGATTGTGGCACCCGGCGCCTGCATTTGTGTGCGGGCATAGCGAGAAGGGGGGGCGGTTGTGACTCTGAGACCACAAGCGTTCTACTTCTTCAGGTCGAAAGACTCGTCGTCGTTGGGATAGCTGCCGTCGCGGACGTCCCTGATGAACCGCGCGGCGGCGTCGCTGATGATCGGCGGCAGGTCGGCGTACTCGCGCAGGAATTTCGGTTTGAACCCGGGGTCGCGCAGTCCCAGAATGTCATTGATCACCAGCACCTGACCGTCGCAGCCCGGACCGGCGCCAATGCCAATCGTGGCGCAGGTTGAGAGTGCTTCGCTGATCTCAGCAGCGATAGACTTCTCCACCAACTCCAGTACCATCGAAAAACACCCCGCCTCCTGCAGGGCCAACGCCGATTCCATGAGCAGCGCCCGGGAACGTTCATGCCGTCCCTGCACTTTCGGTCCGCCAAAGCGATGGATCGACTGCGGCGTGAGACCGATGTGCCCCATGACGGGAATACCGCATTCCACCAGACGTTTGATAGTCGGGACCATTTCAATACCGCCCTCAAGCTTGACCGCTTCGGCGCCGGCCTCTTTGAGGAACCGTCCGGCATTCGTGATGGCCACTTCCAGCGAGGGCTGGTATGACAGAAAAGGCATATCCGCTACGACCATAGCCCGTTTGCTGCCCCGTGCCACGGCGGCGGTGTGAGCCAGCATGATTTCCATAGTGATCGGCAGGGTGGAATCATGACCGTGAATGACATTGCTGGCGGAATCACCCACCAGGAGAATATCAATACCGGCGGAGTCGAGCAGCCCGGCCACGAAGTAGTCATAGGCCGTCAGGACCGCAATCTTCTCGCCTTTGGATTTCATGGTGGCGATGGTTTGAACGGTAACCCGGTTTTTCTGGGTAATTCGGGACATGGGGAAACCTAACCGGCCAGGTTGGCCGCGGGTACGTAGTATTTTTTTCCGGCGATGGGTTTGGTGATCTGCTCGATCAGGTCTTCGAAATGCTCGGGATTGTTGGCGAAATCTATCTCATCCGTGCGCACGACCAGCAGCGGTGTGTCCGAGTAATGGAAGAAGTAATAATTGTACGCGTTGTTGAGCATTTCCAGGTACTCGAGATCAATTGATTTCTCAAACGAGTAATTGCGTTTGTGGATGCGCTGCATCAGGACCGAGGTCGAGGCCTGCAGATAAATCGCCAGGTCGGGCTTTGGGATTTCGGCGGACAGGGCCGGGGCGATTTTGTTGTATAGAGCCAGTTCCCGCTCGGAGAGGTTGATCGACGCAAAAATCGAGTCCTTGGCAAACAGATAGTCGGCCACGATACGCTGAGCAAACAGATCCCGCGTGAGCAACTGCTGTTGTTGCTGGAACCGGGAGATCAGGAAGTTTAGCTGGCAGGCGAAGGCGTGGCGCTTTCGGTTTTTGTAAAAATCAACGAGAAACGGATTCTCAAACACTTCCTCGTTGAGAATCTCGGCGCCGATTCGTTCGGCCAGCATGCCGGCAAAGGTCGTTTTGCCAACCCCGATGACCCCTTCGACCGCGATGTAATTGAACTCAGACGTTTCGGGCAACATGATCCTTATACACAATCACTTCTGCCGCCTCGGCGGTCGACAGGTATTTGGCAATCGGCTTGTTTGTCACCGGATGTACCAGGTTGGCATCGAGCTGCAACAGCGGTACCAGCGCAAAGGCTCGCCGGAGCAATTTCCGATGCGGTATTGTCAGTTGTTTGGAGTCCAGCACCTGTTCGCCGAACAGGAGGATATCCAGGTCCATCGTCCGGGGGAGACATCTGCCCTTGCCGGTTCGTCCCAGCTCGTATTCAATCTGTTCCAGGGCGTGCAGGAGTTCCCGGGGCGCGTATTGATAGTCGGCCTTCACCACCTGGTTGAGAAATCCGGGGGCGTCGGGCGGCATGTCTACCGGCTCGGTGACATACACCGCCGAGGTGGCGATGATTTCCAGTCCCTCGATCGACTGCATCCGGTCCAGGGCCGCGGCAAGAAATCCTTCACGGTCGCCAAGGTTCGAGCCCAACAAAATGTATGTCGTCTCAGCCATTGGTACTCCTTACTCCTGCGGCTGGTTGTCCTCGTCGGTGATCTTGGCCACATCGCCCTGGTGGCGGGTGACCTCGACCTCGATATGTTTGACCTGGCCGCTGACGGGCGGCATCATCTTCCGGACTTTCAAAGTTACCCGAAAGATAGGAAACCTGTCAAGCAGTAAGGCGGCTAGTTCGCCGGCCAGCCGTTCCAGCAGGGCATAGGCCTTTCCCTCGACAACTTCCCGAATCGTGGCGTACACGGCGCCATAGTCTATAGTATCGGCAAGTCGGTCGGAATGTCCCGCCCGGGCGAGATCGGCCTCAATTTCACAATCCACTTCAAACGCGCGCCCGGTCTCTTTTTCGGCGGCGGAAACGCCGTGGTAGCCGTAAAACGACATCCCTACGAGGCGAATTACATCGGTCATTTCCTTGTGTCTCCTCGCACCAGCCGTCGCTTGCTCAACCGTTCAGTCGCCTGCTGAAACTTCTCCGGACCGGCGCAGAGGCAAAGTCTCACAAATCCCTCGCCGGTTTCGCCAAAACTGGCACCGGGGATGATCAACGTACGATGCCGTCGGAACAGCTGCCGGGCCATCCGGACCGAAAGTCCGCGCCGGGCAATTCCGGCCCACGCAAAAGGCGTAGTCGGGTAACCGTTAAGCTCAAGATCCGCCTTATCAAGGAATGTCGATGCCGCTGCCCGGGTCCGATTGATCTGGTCGCGCACTTTTTTCAGATCGGCGTTCGGGAATTGTCGTACCGCCCGGGACGCCATGTCTACGAAATACTTCGGGATTGCGGAAGGCAGCAAGCGGGAGGCCTGTTCTATACCGCTGATGACATCGCGACTGCCCACGGCAAAACCAAACGGCAACCGGGGCAGACCAAACGAGTACGAAAACGAATGCAGTTCAATCCCGACTCGTTTGCCTCCGCGCACCGCCATCAGCGACACCGGTTTGCGACTGGCGACCGAGGCATAAGCGGCATCGTTGACCAGCATGATGTTCTCGCGACCGGCCAGCCAGATTAACTCCGCAAACGACTTCTCATCGAACTCCGCCCCGGTGGGATTGTGGGGCGAATTGAGAAACAACAGTCGGGCCACGCCGCCCAGGCGGGAGCTGAGACGGTCAAACAGCGGCATCCAGGAGTTTTTGGCCGAGATCTCATAACCGATAGGTTCGGCGTTGCTGGCGGTTACGGCCGAACGATAGAGCGGAATCCCGAGACCGGGGACAAAAGCGACATCGCCGCGATCGAGAAAGGCCAGCGACAGCAAAAACACCAGCGATGATATCCCGCCGCCGATGAAAATCTCTTTTTCCGGAGAGATTCGTGTCTGATGGTAGTTCTGAAACCAGTCGGTAACCAGGTTTTTCAGTTCCGCGATTTCTGCCGACGAAGCCGGCATGGCCGACTCCGGCGTGATATTGTGGTCGGACGTGCAGGGCAAAGGCCAGGTGAAACGGGCCAGATCGAGCAGGTCGGCGCGGCGAAGAAATGTCCGGTCCTCCGATGACCCCGCGAACGTAAGGAGATCCGGGGGCATCTGGTAGAGACGATTGGCCCTGTCGATCAATACTTTCTTAATCATAGTGACCTCTCGATTCACTGATCCTCTTGCTCATACATCGACCGCAGCGTGGTCAGCCGAGCCATGTCATCGGGCGGAATCTGTTCCGGGACTCCCAGTCCACGGGCCAGGAGAATGATCCGGGCGTAATGTTCCACGGTCTCCATACGATGATACGCCTCCTCCAGAGTCCGGCCAACTGTCAGCACGCCGTGATTGCGAAGCAGAAACGCGTTGTGTCCTTTAAGGTATGGCGCGAGAGAGGCGCCTACCGCCGGCGTGCCGGGAGGCGCGTATTCGGTAAGCGGGATATCGCCCACAAATACGACTACCTCGGGCAGGACGCCGGAGGGAAGGGCCTGACCGGTGATCGCAAACGCCGTGGCATGCGGAGGGTGGGCGTGGACGCAGGCGCCTATGTCCGGGCGGGCCCGGTAAACGGACAGGTGCATATCGCATTCCGACGAGGGTGGTGAGGCTCCTATCGGTGACTGACCGTTCAGACTCACCTCGACTAGGTCATCGGGGCGCAGGTAGCCCTTGGGGCGCCCCGACGCAGTGATCAAAACACCGTCGTCCGCAACCCTGACGGAGAGGTTGCCGTCGGTACCGGCCACGAGGCCGCGCTCGGCCAGACGGCGACCGATCTCGATAATAGCCCTGGTATCATTGCCGGCGAGAGACATAGTTGCAGGCAAGGTAGCCGACCGGTCGAATTTAGTCAACAGCAGGGTGTTGATTTGGAAGGAACTGCCGATAAAATGATGATGCTAAATGCGGGGGCAAAACAGCCTTAGTCACCGCCGGTCAAGGGGGCTCCATCCGGTCACATTTTTGTCAATCTGCCGACTCGCCGATTCGACCGCGACATCCGGGCTACGAGCGTGTCTGACCGGTATCTATCGGACAACCCCGGAGAATTGACGGCCGGGGCCAAAAAAAGTTGTATCTCCGGTGAATTCAGCGCGTTTAATAGGGTAGAAGATGGTGACGCACGTAATCGTCCTCAAATATAGCTTGACGTCAAATATGCGGGGCAGTATCATAACAGGCTCAGCCGGTTGGAGGAATATTGAACGATTCTGATGTTTTCTCCGGTGGCAGGCAGCGTAGCGGGGCCAGGCTGACCACCATCGGTAGTTTGGCCGTTATTCTTACGCTTGTTGCAATCCTGGTAGCCTCCAATCTGGATTTGACTACCAGGTCGATCGCCGAGGTTCCTACTAATATAGCGCAAACCGGGCTTTTTCCCGTGGTGGACCGCAACGGGAGCCTCGAATCGCCGTTTGTATCAGTGGTTGAACGAGCGGCCTCCGGTGTCGTAAACATTTCCGCGCGTATTCGCGATACGGGGCGTCCTTGGTGGTATTACGGAAATCAGTACTCAACCTCTCTCGGCTCCGGCTTCTTTTTTCGGGAAGACGGATACATTGTGACTAACAACCATGTGGTCGCCGATGCGGTCGACATGACAGTGCGCACGTCGACCGGCTACGAGTACGAGGCTCGCCTCGTGGGAGCCGATCCCCAGACCGATCTGGCGGTGATTAAAGTCGAGCCGGAGGAAGAGATCACGGTAATCCCGTTCGGTAATTCGGAAGAGATCAAAGTCGGCGACTGGGCCATCGCAATCGGCAATCCGTTCCCCCAGCAGGGATTGGACCGGACTGTTACGGTTGGGGTGGTATCGGCCAAGGGACGGCACAATTTGCGCTTTGGTTCCGATACGCCGGAATATCAGGATTATATTCAGACCGATGCCTCGATCAATCCCGGAAACTCGGGCGGCCCGCTGCTGACGCTTAAGGGTGAAGCGATGGGTGTCAACGCAGCTATTTCCAGCCCCACCGGAACCTCGGTCGGGATCGGCTTTGCTATCCCCATCAACCTGGCCCGGGCCGTGGTGACGGATTTGATTGCCGACGGCAAGGCCAGTCGCGGCTGGCTGGGGGTCTGGCTTTCGGATGTTACCGAGCGCGACGCCAAGGAACACGGTTTGAAGGCCGTTCGGGGTGTCATGATTGACTCGGTCTTCCAGGGGTCGCCGGCCGAACGGGCGGGCATCAAAAGCGGTGACATTATTGTAGATTTTAACAGACAGGAAGTGACAAGCGCCGGCCAGTTCTCGGTGCTGGTGTCGACAGTCCATGAAGGACATATCGTGCCGGTTCGGGTGAACCGGGACGGCGAATTGCTGGATTTGCCGACCATGGTGGCCGACCGCGAGACTTTCCTGGCGGCTATGGACGAGCGGCAGGATGAGGCCGCCGGCAAGGCAGCCCAGTGGCTGGGCATGGAATTGATCGATTACACGACCGAAGTTGCCGCTCAGATAGGTGCCGAGCACGTCACGGGTGTATATGTCGCCCGCGTGTATGCCGGTACTCCGGCGTACCGGGCCTCGATAGCCGAGGGAACAATCATTAGGAAAATCGACAATCAGGATGTTGCGTCGGTCATGGATGTCCATCGTCTGGCGACGGAAATAGGGCGGAACAAATCGCGCATTCCCATGATTGTATTAGAGCCGGACGGCATGATTGCACGCAAGGTGATTCGACCCTGATTCAGCGAACAGTTCAGGCCTTCGGGGGCGAAGGTTTGTATATACATAGGTGGGTGAAGAACAATGAAGAAGGAGCAAGTCGACACACGTGGCTAAGCAGTCCTTAAAGTATCGTGACGAGGACAGGTCACTGGATCTGTATCTTCGCGAGATAGGGGAGACCCCCCTCATCGACGCTGAAGAGGAGATACGCCTGGCGCGCAAAATAAAGCAGGGTGATAAACGTTCCCTGGAAAAACTAACTCGCGCCAATTTGCGTTTTGTCGTCTCAGTTGCCAAGCAGTATCAGAATCAGGGTTTGTCCCTGGCCGATCTTATTAACGAGGGCAATATCGGCCTCATTAAAGCGGCCAAGCGATTTGACGAAACCCGTGGTTTCAAGTTTATCAGTTACGCCGTCTGGTGGATTCGCCAGGCGATTCTTCAGGCCCTGGCCGAACAGAGTCGTATCGTGCGTCTTCCGCTCAATCGGGTGGGCACGCTGCACAAAATCGGAAAGATATCCAGCCGCCTCGAACAGGGGCTCGGCCGGGTACCGTCCCCGGAAGAAATCGCCAAGGAACTCGAACTGTCCGAGGGCGAAGTCGCCGATACGCTGAAAATTTCGAACTCACATTTGTCGCTTGATGCGCCGTTCTCGGTATCCGAGGACAACTCGCTGATCGACATTCTCGAGGACGAATTTCAACCGTCGCCGGACGAATCGTTGTTGAACAGTTCATTGCGGGCGGAGATCGAGAAAGCACTGGATACGCTGACCCCTCGTGAAGCCGAGGTGATCAATCTGTACTTCGGGTTGAATCACGAAAAGGCACTTACGCTGGAGGAAATCGGCGCCCGGTTCTCACTGACTCGCGAACGCGTCCGGCAGATCAAGGAGAAAGCGATTCGTCGCCTCCGTCATGCCTCGCGCAGCCGTTCCCTGCGGGCGTACTTGAGCTAGACTCAACTTACAGTTTATTGAAGGCCGTTTCCCGGATTCCGGGGGGCGGTTTTTTTATTGGGAGGCAAGGGGTTGGCCGGAGGCACGGATGATTGACCGGGTTGTCGGGTTGATTGTTTCGGCGGTCAGCAGGATACTTTCGAAAAGTGTAAATTCCTGTTGCCAAGTGGTGATAAACGATTATCTTAGGTGCTCGGAAGCAATGCCGAAGTGGTGAAATTGGTAGACGCGCTGCATTCAGGGTGCAGTTCTCGCAAGGGAGTGGGGGTTCGAATCCCCCCTTCGGCATGATTATCTAAGTTATTGATTATCAGCTAGTTACGATACTGCTCGACCTCGCGTTACGACATATTCTGGTCGCAGAGTATCCAATTCCATCAACTATCGAACATTTCGTTAGTGTAGCTACGCTAACGAGGATAAGGGTGTCGCCATTGCGTGACGTACAGTCAAACGAGGGCGAAACACCCGTTTCTTCTTGGGTTCCGAGATTGAGTTCCGCGTGTTCACCAGCAACAGCCGGCTCAGTAGTCCTTTGAAACTTTAGCGACCTTTTCTGGCGCGGGGACGTGGCGCGTTTGACACACGTTGCGGTTACGAGTATACTGTGTCTTTCCAACCGCGAGTCGAGTCAACAAACTTCTGGATTGCAGACTTGAAGTCTCGCGCGAGTTGCTGTAATCTGTTTGGCTATGGGTTTGGAGATAGAGATCATGACCGAGAGGCATCGCCCCATGCGACCCCTAGTTCTCTCTCTAGTTCTGATATGTATCGCAGTTCAATCGAGTTGGGCGACAATCGATCCGGACGATCCGTTCGGCCTTCATCGATCCAAATCGGATCAATCTGACACTCTAAGATATGTAGAGATGGGGATATCGGCTATAACTCACAGTCCAACAAGTCACTATGGCCGGGGCTGGGGGGGAGGGTTTCATGTCGATGTCACTCGGTTCGCCCCTGTAGCAGTTAAACTCGCCTTCAACTGGTCGCGGTGTGACTTTGAGAGGCAATACCAGACCCCGGTCGATCTTGAGTCGGCAACGATGGAACTTTCAGTACTTCTACGAGACCGCTTTGGCCGTTTCTCCCCCTATTTTGGGTTGGGGCCGAGCTATGTCTCGAGTTCCGCGCCGACAAGCGGGCCAGATCAGTTTGTTCCTGGTGGCTATGATGGCCTGGGCAAGCCCTCATACTACCACGACTACGGCTCCGGATTCGGAATGCACGTACGGGGCGGGTTTAAGTTTCACTTGTCTTCAGTTGTGCAGCTGTTCGGAGATGTCAGATGGCAAAGTGTACGACCGTCTGTGACCCTAACTTTCATCGAATTCCCTTCGCTGCGCACGTACGATCGGGAAGTGAAGTATGACTTTGACGCCCTGCAGATCTCGGTCGGAGTTTCTGCTGCTCCAAAGATTGGGCGCTAGGTACTAGCTTGCTTTGTGGTACACCTTGCCTTTGAGGGGCATGGTGATTGAATTGCCAGTGATGCTTCTTTTCGGCAATGCCAGGTTGTCGCACAGCCGTGGGGCGTTCGTATCGCTAAGACAACATGGGGGTTCGAATTCCTCTACTTCCGATCGTTACGATTGCTCTCGATCTGCTGCTGTATCGCTTCAATCCGGGCTCTCAACACGGCCAGTTCGCGCTCCAGAGCATCGATATCAAATGACTCACTGTCGACACGGTCACCGTCGCCGCCCGGCGACGTCAGTCCGCCCAGGTCAGCCGAACCACCACCACCCTGCGTCTTCACCGGCGGCGGTACCGGGTCTACCTGTCCGTAGGCGGTCGGGAAATACACCAGGTTGAACTGCATGTCGGCCACAGTGATCGAACCGGAATACTCGTAGGCCAGATAGTAGTACGTGTACGAACCGGCAGACGGTACCGTAAACATGCTGGTCATCCCGAAAGGTGTGGAGTAAACGCCCGACGGTGCCGGTGAGTCAATCTGGAAATCAAGATCCTGATTTCCCGGCAAGGCGTTCGGTACATTGGATATCCCAACAGTCGCATACGACCTGGTGCCGGTGGTGTGGCCCGGCAGAGTAGCTATTCGCCCGTGGGCAACGGCCATAACGTAGCCGTCGGCGGGACAGTCAATTGTCAGGCTGCACAGCACGGTATAGGCCGTGTCAGCCAAATACACGTAGTAGGCACCGCTGAAGGCCGCCACTCCCGGTTCATTGAGTATTTCACGTGACTGCACGGCATCGTCGGGCAAAGCTACAGCACTGTCGCCGGATTCATGCGGGCGAAAGGAAGTGCTGCCCGCGGTGCCGATGTCGCCCAGCACGAGGTTTTCTGCTATCGTCAGGTCCGAGGTAATTGTCCCGCCCTCAGCGCCATCAACGGTGCCCGTTCGGAACGAGTACGGCACCGAGATCAGACGGGTACGCGGCGCAATCTCGGCGGTCGAGTCCACGGTGATGCCCAGCCAGCACCCGGCGTAGTCAAAAATGGCCATGCTCAGCGGAGATCCGTTGGAGCCGAGTTGAGCCGAAAAACAGCCGCCGGTCGTCGTGACTGTTTGCGACTCCTCCCAGCGGACAATGTCGTTTTGATCGTAAATTCTGAACGTTATGCTGTGATGTGTGTCTGCCACCGGATAGCCGTTCTGATCAGTGAGGCAGCCCTGGTAATTCATAGTTCCGGGTACATCTGCGGCTGTGGATACCGCGATGGCGGCCAGAGTTACCACCAGCAGTACTGTCCAATATCTTCTCAAGCTAAGCATTCATTCTTCCCGCTTTGCATCGATCTGGTTCTGAGTGATTCATGCCTTTTGATAAGATCGGCAAAATGGCCGCCCTGGCAAGGGAATATGGCAACGATGGGACAACAATCTCCAGGAGCCTGTGTCTCAATCCGGAACGGCGGTACTCGGACGGGAGGGTCAACGCTACTGTAGCTGCTACTGCCCGCTAGCGTCGAAAGCGATCCTGTATGCCTGCGAAGTGGGGGTCGAGCATGACCAGTTTGGCCGTCAATCCGTCGTGGGCCTTCAGCGATGCCTCCACCGCCTTCACCGCAGCGTCATCGTCGCCGAGCAGCATGTGACAGCGGGCGATATTCGCCAGGAGTTCACCGTTATCCGCTGCTGCTGGCTCCAGATTGTCAAGCAACTCCACCGCTGCGTGCTTCTGGTCCAGTCCCGCCATGGCTAAAGCCCTGAACACCTGTACCTGCGGATTACCGGCGCCCGGAGCCTGCTCGCCCGTGAGGTGATCAATCACGGCTGTGAAATGCACCGCTGCGGCCTCGCTCTGCCCGGCCGACAGGTCCATATATCCCAGGAAGTAGTGAGCCACGAAGGGGAAGTAGTCCTCGGCTATGGACTGTTCGAATGCCTGACGTGCCGGTACATAGTCCTCCGACACGAGATGAGCGAAGCCGGCATCGATGAAACAGTTGGGATCACCCTTGTATCGACAGCCCAGTTCGAGATTGACAATCGCGGCATCAAGTAGCGCCAGCTTGAGATTGACCACGCCGAGTTCGTAGTAGGCGCGTCCATAGTCCGGTCCCAGTTCTATCGCCCGTTGCAGCGTGGACAGTGCGATAGTGTACTTCCCGTTCCCCATGTGAAGCTGACTGAGCAGCAGCAGGGTTTCCAGGTCGGTCGGCGCCAGTTCCAGCGCCCGGCGCGCCCAGTCCAGGGCTCCGTCGTAGTCGCCCTGCGCCTTTTTCAGCCATCCCAGCGTCCGGTACCCGACCGCATACTTGGGATCAACACCAATAGCCTTGAGCATACACTGCTCCGCCTGCTGCAGACTGCCCGTGAACATATGGTACCGACCCAGCGCCCGGTTGCCCTCGGCCAGGAGCGGTTCCAGCTGCAGGGCGCGTTCGGCGTGTTCGCGAGCCCGGGCAATCCCTTCGGCGCTGCGATCATAGTAGGCCATGTACTTGAATATGTAGAGGTCGGCCAGACCGGCATGGGCCAGGGCGAAGTCCGGTTCTACATCCAGCGCCCGCCGATACATCTGGTGAGCAAACTCAAGCTCCTCCGGCTTGTTG
>Ga0180007_10002293_pt1 | contig 23153 bp, 21 predicted proteins | sample MM_PC_MetaG_FD_121122 | JGI IMG/M metagenome (GOLD analysis project Ga0180007, IMG submission 121122) | Groundwater microbial communities from the Aspo Hard Rock Laboratory (HRL) deep subsurface site, Sweden - MM_PC_MetaG | ecosystem: Environmental > Aquatic > Deep subsurface > Groundwater... | reverse complement strand
GCTTGCGAAGCGACAATGGTCCTTCAGTTGAAAATTTTCAGGTCGAAAGTCGCCTGGATTTTCGAAAAATATGGTTGAAATTTCGAGCCAACAACGTTGGCAACACTTATTCACGGATTCAGGCTGAACTTTATAATGCACTGCCGAATGGTCGGTGACGGTAATGGCCCCTGCAGATGAGTTGGCGACCACCTCACCATCACCTGATAGCATTGACTGAATTGCCGCTACTGTTTGAGACCATACATCCATTTGTGCGTTAGTCTGAACCGTTTGCTCTCCCGTCGTAGTTGTGTCGCTCGAGGTATTGACAGCTGTTGCTGACGACGATGAGTTGCTTGAATCTCCCGCAGTAGAGGAGTTGGAGACAACACTTGTCATGGACCAAGTGCCGGTGGGACTCACAAGCGCATACGTCTTCGTATCCACCATGAAGAATTGAACCGCACCCGCTTTATTCACGTACTTCCAGTTCATCGCGAAATGTGACGCAACAACATCCAAAAGCTTTTCGAACGTACCAGAAAAATTAATTCGCATCGGTGTGCTTCGGGCGCGGTCCAACGGCGTAAGGCTGGATTCTTTGGGATCATTGGAGACCGTCTTTTTCTCTTCATCGTCTTTTGGGTTAGGCGCCACAGAAACGTAGATCCCCGTCAAGGATGTCAACCGCTCGGCAACTTCGTTGAGATATAGTTCTCCGCCAGAAAAATACGTAATTCTCTCTTTGAAAATTGGCGGAAGTATTACAGTTTCAGGTAAATCAACAGGTGTTGGAGGGCCAAGATAAATGCCCTGACTGACTTCAACGACCTGGGCATTCTTAAGAGAGTTTAAATCTTCCTTTTGCTGCACAACCGTTTGTTTAATCTTGTCCATAGACGGATCAGAACCAACAGGCGGCATTGCACATCCTGGCAAGATAAAACAGGACAAGATTACAATAATGATAGTTCTAATCATCTTTTACTCCTCCCAAACCCGTACGACATGGTTCCCCTCAAAAATAGTAACCCTGATGCCGTGTCCAGACCGATAAAGAGTGTCAAAAACTGTCTTAATCGCCGACGTAAAGTCACAATCGAAGCGCGCAGAAACAGAAATTTGGTAATCCTTATTTGCGCCCCAGACCACTTGGTAGCCAGCGACTTCAGCCCATTCATATATTTGAGACCTCAACCCACCGGGTGCCAACCTCCACACCATCGGATTTGCCCCATCAAGAGGTGTTGCAGTTGCTCCCAAACCAAGCGGCTCCGAAGGAGAAGACATGGCAAGAGACTCATTAAAATTTCCCAGGCCAAGCAAAGGGGACTGCTTTGTCAGCAATGGTTGTCCTTTTTGGAATATTTCGCTTAGACTTTGTTCTTCTGCTCTTGTGGAAAGATCATTAAAGTCCAAACCTCCCTCCTGCGATGGTATTTGCCGGGGAGGCTGACGCTTTATATACAAAATCTTGTCAGTGTAATTAAAGCGAGCCTTAGATTCTGCCTGTTCTGCCACAGCAATTACGGCCTCTTCCCACGTCTCTTCGTCGCCCCAAGACACATCTTTCAGACTGATCTCCCTGTCTCCCTCTGGGACAACCCTCCATTCAGGAGTTGGGAGGATCATTGTCAAGGCGTGGGGAAACGCAACATCAACCCCTGTCGATTGAAAACGCCTGGTCCCGGCTGGATCCAGCCTGTAGAAAGCGGTTGCCGTGCTCGTGGACAGCAACATCACTAGCGTCAAAATCAAATATTTCTTCATCTTACCACCTTGCCCTACGTTTATAGGTCCGTAGCGAGGTCTTTACGGGCCTATATCTCCCGTTCACCTTGCGCCGGATGATCCACATTAAAACATTATGATTAATGCCTCGCCGACGAAGCATTTCCAAAAAAAATGCGGTGACAAGAACAACCCCAGCGGTGAACTTGCTCGCGTGCAAAATGAACAACAGCAAGGGGTAGCAACAAACACCATCCAAAAAGAAAAACTTCGGGGATCGACTTGTGTTGTGCCACATCAGAGGGCCTCCCCCTGGTTTTCAAAGGCGTGTTTCCTTTCAACTCTCCTAAATGTATCCATATCTATGTCGCCACGCTCCAGCAGTCCTTGGGCATAAGGGATGAGCGGTTGGCCATTGGCGTAAATCTCATTATGAAAAAGTTGATCCATCTCCGACAAATCCGCCCCCATCAGCTGACGCCGAAACGTCTTGGAAATAGGCAACCACTCGCGCACGGCCACCCGGCCTGTGCCGTCCGCCCGCGGAACGAGCATTTGATAGACAACCATCCGAAGCGAACCAAGGAGCGCTGCCAGGGCATCGTTCCGCTCCTTTTGAGGGAACGAAAGGATGATGCGACGCACGGTTTCTGCAACCGACTGTGTGTGTACCGTCGTATAGGCAGCTGTTCCAATTTCGGCCGCCAAACAAGTGCTACGGAATGTTTCTGGCTCTCGCGACTCTCCCACCAGCATCACATCAACGGCACGCCTTGCTGCATTGGCGGGTGCGTGTTCAAAATGTTGAAGGTGTGTTGGAATTTCGGTTTGCACGATGGGCCCCTTGGCTCCAGGGATGCCAACAAGGTCGAACTCAATCGGGAACTCATAGGTGACAGTGAATCGCCCGGGCTGGTTCTCGCGGATATATCGAATAACTGCGGATAAAAGCGTGGTCTTGCCAGAACCCATTGTTCCCGCCACCAAAACTAGGCCTGAGTCATGCACGATGAACTCAAGCAAAGAGGGCTCAAGTCCAAGATCCTCAACCGAGGGCGGGGTACTGGGGATTGAGCGAAAAACAATATTCACACCAAGACCTTGGCCCGTGCTGCAAGCCGACGCATTAACTCGGAATCGTTTACGAATGCCCCGGGCAACCATGACTTCATATGAGAAGTCGAGATCATGGCCATTCATCATGATGCCCATGGCTCCGGAATTTTGCGTGGTGTGTTCGAGGTAACGCTCTATGTCCTGCCTTTGGACCAGGCCTTCCGTCGCATGGCACCAAGAGCCATGCACGCGAGTGCTGACATGAAAATTTGGAATTATGGACACGTCGGATGCGTCTTGATCCACACACCAGCGAAGCAAGCGATCAAAATCCTCAATGCTCCAAATCGGAGGAGTCAGGGGTTCATCTGGAAAGGTTTCCATTTGTCCTCCTGCTGGAATCTTGAATCTTCAACCAGTGTGAAACTCGTCTGGTCAAGGTCCAGGGTCTTGTCGCCGACCCGGATTGCGTACTTGCCCTCTGCGACTTTAGGCAGGCTCACAAAGCCCTGCCCGGCCAACTCGCGGAACAGAATTAGCCCATTCATGTCGCGAGTGAGCTTGCGCATGTTCAACTCGAAAATATTGTCCGCTTGCTTGATCCCCAGGGCCCAACCGTTGGTTATTGCCTCTTTCCAGGCTGCAACCTCTTCCGACGTTCGCGGATAAAGGGTCTCAGAGACGTTTTGAACCTTGAACTCTGCGAACAAGAAATCCCGCCAGCTCGGAGGAACGGAAACAAACCGTGCGTCCTGGATGATTTTGAAAGACGTGCCGGTTTTTAAAACCGTGCGGTCCTTCATTTCAAAACTCTGGTCACTCTGGATCACGACCGGTGGAAGAACCTGCCCATCAATCAGCAACAATCCAAAAGCAAAAATCGAATCCAGCTCAGGAGCTCGGCGCTGCAAAACCTCGTTGATCTGGTCGTTGCGCCATTGCGCACCGGTTTGGACACCCAGCCTGTGCGCGTATTCCTTGACCACCTGGAGCCGGATGTTCTTGGTTTCAGGCTTTAATTCGAGTGCGCCCTCTCCCTTCATCTCCAAGATTTTCGTCAAAGGCGCAGGGTCTTCACCTTCAGCGGCAAAGACCTGAATGGGCCAGATAATCAGCATGGCCAGAAGCATGGCGGCAACACGATTCATTGGAGCTCACGCTCCGGCAGATAAACGATTCTGAGGCGCTGTTTGCCTTCATCCACCTGGACGGCGACGTACTTCCCTGCCTGCCAACCACAGCTTTCAATGATGACGTAGGCCGGATCGGATTCACTCCGAATCAGGACGTTTATTGGTTGGAGCGGCTTGATTCCCGTTACCTCAAACTCCCAGCCAATTGCCTTGGCGATGGTCTGAATGGCGGGCTCCAGTGGCCCTCTCCACACCATGGGCAGGGGCTTATGGATTGTTTGATCGATGGGGTCAGGCTGGGCGACGACCTTGCTGGTCACAAGGGCATCCTGCTGGGCGAGCTTTGAAACCAATGTCAGTTTTTGGAGGATCTGGTCAGCAGCAGAGGCAATACGCTCATCGACCAGTTTCTCAGTCGAAGAGGGCTCTGGAGCTTTGAAATCTGATTTTTTCTTCGCCGCGCAACCTGTCACCACGACCATGGAGGACAGCACGAATCCGATGAGTAGAGCGCGACGCAAACTGGAATTGACCATTTTTCCCCCTCCCCCACCAAACCCAAAGGGTGGCCAGCCATTACGAACCGAAGAGAGCCCATAATGGCTGGCCTTTGGCGGGGGAAAATCCATATTTTGCGTTTGCAAATCGGAGATACGCCAAAACTGAATCAGAAATCAACCATTTTTCTCGTTTTTATGAAAACGACTATACTGTTGCTATTTTCTCGTTGATTTATAACTGACATAAAGGTAAACCGTTCTCGAAAAAAGGGCGACAAAAAGGATTTTTCACACGAAATTTTGATAGTCTTTTTTTCGCACCTGTTCGGGATGACTATTACCAACTCATGGGGGAAAAATGAGAAAGGTCCCTGTTTATATGGCGATTTTGCTCACAGCCTTCGTCTGCACGGCAGGTGTCTCCCCCGCGGAGCAGCTCGGGAAGGAAGCAAGCCAACAACAAACATCGAATCGCGACGATCATGCTCCTGCAGTACCTGACGAAGCCGATCTGTTGTTCAGAGATTCGCTCAAGGAATTATTCCCACTGACTCCTGACCAGAACAGAAAGACTCTCCAAGAAAGTCTCGACCAGGAGCGCTCAAGCCGATTGCCAGCTCCTGCAGGCCTACAGACTCGTTCGCGTTCAATCAGCCTTCAGCCTGGCGCACCAATCGAAACCGTTCGCCTCCGCCGGAACTACCCAAGCACAATCGTTTTTTTGGACTCCACAGGGCAGCCTTGGCCTATTATGTCGGTGGTCGTTGGAAACGATGATTGGGTCGAAGTTCACTATGACAAGGAGAGCCGTGGCAACGTCCTAACGGTGACCCCGAAAACCTACGAGGCCAACACCAGCATAATCCTTTTGCTGGAGCCAAGTGTGCCGGTAAACCTTCAGCTTCTGATCGAAACACAAAGCTCGCCGGACCTGCAGCTCACTCTTCGGGCAGATTGCCGGGGACCGAAGGCCGTCGACCCGATCGTTACCCAAAATTATCCCGATACCGTCGACAAAACATTGCTCGATTTTCTCTATGGAATTCCGCCAGCGGAGGCCAAATCACTTCCGACCGACAACCCCCAGGTGGAAGGATGGATTCTGAAAGAGTCCATGTACGTCCGCACACCTTGGCCTGTCGTTTGGCCGAGCTTTGAATCGACGACAGCGAACGGGAATGGGGAAACCAAGATGTATGCCTACAAACTCCCCCGCTTTCCTCAAATTCAACTGGCTCAAGATGATGGTCAGCCTATCTTTGTGACAATCGAGTAAAAACATGGTCACTGAAAACACCAGCTCTCACTCTCCGAAACGATTTCAACCGAAAGCTCCAATGGTCATCCTTGGTGTAGCGCTTGTCTTCACCCTCTCTTTTGTCGCCTACCGAATGTTTTCGGGAACCGACTCCACCGGTGCAGGCGTCGATGTCCGCAGATTGGGCAAGAACCTTGAGGACGTGAAACGCTCAGAGGCCCTGGGTGGCGCCAACGCGACACCTGATCTGGCAGCGAGAATGCAAGCCCAGGACAACAAGGAGGCTGCTCAAGCAATTGAGGGTGGCAAGTCCTTTTTCCCGATTATGACGCCCGGCAAAGCCCAGGCGGAACTGCCCTCGATTGTGACCACTTCACCCACCGTTACTTCCATTGAACAAAAATCTCTCGATTCTAGTGCGTTGCGTCCTGTTAAACAGGATTCTCCGGATGTCACCAACGGGAGAACGTCCACACGGGCGGACGACAAGCTACGCAAACAGGCCATGCTCGATGCCATGCGCAAGCTCCGGCAAGACATGACCCAAGGCAAGGGTGAATTGGTGGAGGTCAAACTCAAGGAAGACAAGTCGGAAACGACAAATTCCAAAGACAAAAACTCCGACAACTCCAAAAAAGAAGAGGTTGTGGAGGCTTCCCCTCTTGATGCCCTTCTTGTGCCCGGGGCAGTTTTCTACGTTGTCAACGAGTACGAGGTGGACAGTGACTTGCCCAACAAGGATGTCGTTTTCCGAGTTCTGCATCCCGTCGAGGCTGAAGATGGACGATTCTTTGGAGAGTTCAAACGCCAAGACGAGATCCTGACCATCGAGGTGAATCGGTTGGTGCTCAATGGAACCGAATACAGCCTCCGGGGTGTGGCCATCGACCCGGACGACGCACGCTTTAATGTGGCCACCTCGGTCGACACCCACTTCCTTGAGCGTTGGGGAGGCCTCCTGGCAGCAAGCCTGGTTGAAGGTATCAGTGATGCCGTCAAGAATTCAAAGTCAAAAACAACCATCAGCGACGGAACGATCATTCAGAGCACTGAAGACTACAGCACCTCAGAGATCGTTCTTGAAGGTGCCGGCAAGGTTGGCAACCGTGTGGCCACCCAATTGGAAAAGAGCTTTTCAAGGGCTCCGACCGTTCGACTCCACCCGGGAGCTGAGGTCGGAGTTCTAATATTTGAAGTCTCACAGCGGAGGAAAAAATAGTGACCGATGAACACGAAGATGATTTGGGACCTGATTTCGAAGGCGTTGGAGAGGATGCTTTCCCTGGCCATGATGACGGCTTCGTGGAGGAAGATTCCTTCCATCCCGCCCCAATCGATGCAGGAAGCAGAGGTAACACCCTGAAAAAAATCATGATGATTGCTGGTTTTGTCGTGTTCGCCGGGGTGATGGCCTTCTTCACATTTTCTGGTGGCAGCAAGAGATCCCCACAACAGCAGGTGGCCTCTACCTCCCCTATTGTGAGCCGCCCCCAGGTTAATAACCAGGGCGTGCCCCAAATGACGCCGCAGCAACCAGCGTACAGCCCTACGCAGGCTCCTCAAAACGCCCCTTTCAACCAGCAGCCCTATGGCTACCAAGCGCAGGCCATAACGACGCCTCCAGTGTACCAGGGGCAATCGGCCATGCAGCCCATGGCTCAACCGATGCCGATGGTCATGCCCACACAGCCAGCCGTTGCCTCTCAGGCACCTGTCCAGCAGCCCACTCAGTATGCTCCGGAAACGTATGGGCAGCCTCAGGGATACGCTGCGGCTTCGAATCAGGGAGAGGGGGTGCCTATGGCCCAGGGTTATCCCCCTCAACCCTCAACGGCTCAGAACCAACCTCTGGCAGCCGCCAGTGAGGAACAGGATCAGGCCCGCCTGGAAGACATTGAGTCGCGACTGATGGCAAAGCTGGAAGACATCGAGAAAAAGCAATCCTGCGAATCTGACAACGAAAGCGCTGCGCCTGTCGTTTCAGAGACTGAAGCCAAGACATTGGCAGACCTGAAAGCTACGCAGACTTGGCTCGTGGACGACAATAAGTCGTTGCGAGAAAAGAATAGTTCTCTTCGGAAGGACGAAAAGAGCCACCGTTACGAAATCGACAACCTCAAGAAAAAAATCTCCGAACTTGAGAGCAAAATCGAAACAACAAAGCAGGCTGAAGCACCGAAAGAATCAAAGACAAAAACAGTGGCCAAGAAATCCTCCGGCCCTGGCCTTCCGAAAGGCTGGCATATCCAGGGTATGGCCCCAATGCTCGTAGCCTTAGACAATCCGGACAAACAAGAATCCGTCCTGCTCAAAGAAGGTGATGAGGTGGATGGGGTGACCATCATCGGCATCGACTTCGAGGGCAAACAGATCGTCACCAGCCGTGGTGTCGTCAAATGGGGTGGAGGCTCAAGCTGATGGCTGACACCTCTGTTATTTCCCAGCTCAGCCCGGAGATGATGAAAAACCTCGTTGAAATATGCGAGGTCTTCTGGGTTCCAACACTGATTGTGGGCTACCTGATTGGAGTCGTACTCTTCGGCGCAGGCCTGTTCACCATCGCCCACGGTGAGAAGAAAATGGCTGGTGTCGTGGCTCTCGTCATCGCTTCTTTTCTCCTCAATTTGAAGGGGTTCATGAATATGGTGTCTATGTCTGTTTTTGCTACGGAAGCACCAGACAGCATCCACTACACACCCCCGGCCGGGAATAACGCTCTGTTAGTCCAACTGTGTATCACTGGTGTTCGCCTCTTTGGCATCATCGTTCTGATCCGTTCTCTTTTATATTTCAAGGATTATGCAAACCAGCAAGAGCCTCAGCTGTTGTACCGCGCATTCAGTTTCTTTTTTGGAAGCCTTTTATGTATCAATATCGTCCAGTTTTTATCCTACCTTGGCAGCTGGATTGGCGGAGACATCACAAGTATTGTTGAACAATTACTTTAGAAAGGAGTGTTTTAATGTCCATTTACAGAAACGCTTGTATCTGGCTGTTTGTCATGACCATGAACTGCATCCTGGTGCCCACGGCATCGGCTGAATATTCCTCCGTCGGAGAAATGGCTGATGGGCTCAAGGGAGAATTTCAATCCCTCGGCCAGATGACCATGTATGGCATCTTCTTCGTCGGCCTGTGCTCGGCTGGTTTCGGGTTATACCAGCTGTCTTTTGGCGAAAGCAGAATGGGCGGTAGTGGCGCCAAGATCCGCGCCATTGTCTGCATCGTCGTCGGCGCCATCATGATGACCGGCAGCGCGGGGTTCAACATGTTCGCAGGCTCCATGACCGGCGGGGAAGCCTCCGGCCTGGGTGAGCTGGGTATCTAAGCAAGAGCGAACACCAGGGGAGGGGAACCCCCCTCCCCTTTCCCAACGAAATGAAGGAACGAATTCATGGCTAAACTGTTGCAGAAAGCTCCTCCCTCAACGGGCGCACCGAAAGCTGCCAATCCTGTTCTTGTCACCATCATGGAGAGCAAGAATCGCTATAAAAGCTGGTTCCACAAGGCCTTGACTATTCTGCTAGGCTCCTGTGCCCTGAATATCATTCTCGTTGTCTCCCTGATTGTTGTGCTTAACGTAAAGGCCCCCCCAAAAATTTTCGCCGTCACCAACGATCTTCGGGTGATGGAATTGCCTTCGCTGGACCAGGAGCACCTCACCGATGCCCAGCTGACACAATGGGCTATGGAAACCGTCCCTCAAGTCCTAAGCCTGGACTTTGATACCTGGCGCCAGACTCTCTACACGGCACAAGACAAGTTCTCGCCTGAAGGCCTGCAGCGGTTCGTCACATTGCTCCAGACCAAGGGCTGGCTGGACCTAATCAAAGATCAACGACTTCTAATTCACTGCGGCGTGACCTCCCCCCCTGCCATCACCTCTCGCGGACTAAAGGACGGCAGGAAATATTGGGAGCTGGAGATGCCGATCCTCATCAGCATTGAAGCAACTCAAGGTTCCCTAAAGAACAACGCCTGGACCATGCGGCTCATCATGGAGCGGTGTGAAACCCGTCAAAACCCACGCGGCGTTTGGATCAAGGTCATGCAAATTTTTTAGTCAACTGGGATCGCCATGTCGCTTGCAAAATTTATTGATAACGCTCTTGTAGCCGTGTCCGAATTCTCGGGTGGGCCGTCCAATTACTATTGTCGATTGGAATCGGCCTGTGACAAGCACACACTTGTCGCGGACGACGGGACAATGCTTTCCCTGCTAGAGCTTCGAGGCTCGCTGCAGATGATCGGCAACGATGAATTCAATCATGCCGTGCGCAGTATCGTGGCCAGCTGTTCCGGCTACCTCAACAACCGCGGCCACGCCCTTCAGTTCGTCATCCAACGAGATCCCGACACGGTTCGAGAAGAAATCGACGCCAACTTCGATCTGATGAAATCCACGGCCCGGGCCATGGGCATGGACATCGACGGGATCATGGATTCACATGCCGACACGCTCGAGCAGCATTCAGCCTCCGAGCACTGTTGGGTCGTTATGTGGACCTATCCCTATGCCCTGAGCCCAAAGATTCGGAGCAAAGCCAGCAAGGCGGCCCGGAAATCGCACCTCCCGCCTGCGGCCGCCAACACCATGGACATGCGATACATGGCGGAGCTCCATCGAGCCCATGAGAACTTTTCAAATGCGATCGGAAGTGCTTTTGGAAAATCCGGACTATGGGCTGAAAAACTCACGACGCATGAGGCCCTTTGGTGGATCCGTAAAGGCGTGGATCCCGAGCGCACATCCCGGGGCTGGCGGCCACTTCTACCCGGGGATCCACTTCCTCTTCGTGATGCTGACGTAGGGAACCTGCCCATCACCGGCGCTCTCTATCCGAAAATCAAAGACCAGGTTGTCCCCCGGCACGCGCTGACCGACGGAGAAACCGTTCGTATCGGCAACGTGCTGCACCGCCCTTTCACCATGGAGCTTGCCCCGCAGCAACCGCAATCCTTTGCCTCGCTCTTCCGTGAACTGATCAAGCACCAATTCGGCTGGCGCATCTCCTTCATGATCAGCGGGGATGGGCTGCATGGCCTGGGAATGAAAGAAACACTCGCCCAGCTCTTCACATTCACGAATAGCCAAAACCGAACCCTCAATCAGGCGATCAAGGGACTCCGTGAGATGGCTGTCGGCGAGGCAGGCACGACCATCGTAAAATTCGAGGCAAATTTCGACACATGGATCAACATGAAGAAATTCCGGAGTGAAAAGGACGCCCGGGACAGCCTCGACACCCAAGCAAACTACCTCGTCGCCGCTCTCCAATCCTGGGGCTCCATGGAGGTGCGCGAGATTGTCGGAGATCCGCTTTTACCCTTCTCTGCGTCCTTGCCAGGGATGTCTTTAAATTCGCCCTCAGCGAGAGCGTCAGCCCCCTTTGAAGAGGTGCTGGATATGATGCCCCTGGCCCGGCCCGCATCGCCCTGGAGCAAAGGGAGCTTCCTTCTCCGGAGCCTGGACGGAAAACTGTTCCCCGTGGCGCCATTGTCCGGGCAACAGGCCTCCTGGATTGAAGTTGGTTATGGTGGCCTTGGCGCGGGTAAATCCGTCTGGATCAACGCGACCAACTGGAGTTACCTCTTCCAGCCGGGCCTAGACGAGCTCCCGCATCTGGGCATCATTGACATCGGGCCGTCTTCGAGCGGGCTGATCCGACTTCTGGAGCACGCTCTCCCCAAAGATCAGCGGAAATACGTCGCAGCTCACAAACTCGTCATGAGCGTCGACCACGCTGTCAATCCGTTCGACACCCCTTTGGGCTGCAGAATGCCGTTTGAAGGGCAGCTGACGTTTCTGATCAATATGCTTTGTGCCCTCTGTACCCCCGAAAACAAACCCTCCGCTCCGGATGGTGTGTCCGGGCTGGTTCGTGAATGTATCAAACGTGCATACCAAGACTTCGGTGATAAAAAGGCCAAAATCTACCAGCCTAACATCGATCCTGAAATTGATGCCAAAATCCAACATCTTGAAATCGCGATCGACGCCCATACGACCTGGTGGGAACTTGTGGACGCATTCTATCTCGAGGGCATGACCCATGAGGCGACCCTGGCCCAACGTAACGCGGTCCCCCTTCTTCACGAGGTTCAGGGATACTCCCGAGATCCGGGCTTCCGGTCTGTCTACGACTTCAAAGAGGAGGCCTCCGGCCAGGCCATCACGGATTTCGTCTCACGCAAGCTCACCGAGGCTTATAGCCAATACAAGATTTTTCAGCGCTCCACCAAGTTCGACTTGGGCGAGGCCCGGGTTGTAGCCCTGGACCTGAACGACGTGGCTCCCAGGGGCGGCACGGCAGCCGACCGACAAACAGGTGTCATGTACCTGTTGGCCATGCACATGGTCTCCGGGAAATACTTCTACACCCCCGAGGATCCCGACAGCATTTGTGTGCCTGGGAACGAGGATTTGACCCTCAAGTACCAAGCCCACCACCGCGAGGCGATCAAAAAACTCCGGCAGATGCCCAAGCGTCTCATTCTCGACGAAGTTCACCGGGCCGCTCGGACCGGATCCATCGTCGATCAGATCACCCAGAATATTGAGACCTGCACCCGTGAATCACGAAAATGGCTCATCTCCATCGGCCTCTATTCGCAGAAGCTCGAGGACATGCCCAAGGCCGTCACGGACCTGGCCACGACCCATTACATCCTGGGGGCTGATTCACCCGAGGTGCAGCGGATGATCGTCGAGCGGTACGATTTGAATTCGGCCGGCAAAGGGGCCCTGAATCAGCTCCGCAAGCCTGATCGCCGTGGCGCAACCTGTCTTGCCTCGTTCACCTGTAGGGCGGGCCGCGTGCAGCACCTGCTCGTCAACACTCTTGGGCCCCAACAGCTATGGGCTTTCTCCACGACTCGCGAAGACATGGACGTGCGCGACGAACTGTACCGCGAAATTGGGGTTGTAAACGCGCTTCGCGTCCTCGTTGAGAATCATCCCGACGGCGTGAAAGAGCATATCAATAAAATTCGGCAGGAATTTGCGGCGCAAGGCATCCGCAAAGACGCTATCCAACACACCATCGAGGAACTCACCGAGATCTCACGGAGGAAGACCAATGGCTAAGTGTGTCGCAATCATCGCCCTCTTAGGGCTACTCATCGTTCCGACCCCGGCCCGGGCCTGGGTCACCGTGGTAGGAGATTGTTCTTCAACCGGGCCCATCGCCGGGATGCTCGAGATCAACGCAATTATACTCGCCATCGAACAGGTGGGGCAGGCCCTGGATGAATCCCTGCAGCAGAACGCGGCCGCGGCCGAGAAGCAGAACGAATTCCTGGCCAACACCGTCCGCGACGTAATCGTGAAGCAGAACGTGGCCAGGGACACCCTGGAGCTAGACCAACGCTATGGGGAAGAGAGCAGTGTTCGAGCCTCCTGCCAGGAGGACACCGTGGCCATCCAGAAGTCCCAGGCTTCGGAAACACGCGCTAAGCTCCGCCAGGAGCTACGCAAGCACGGTGAGGCGCATTCCAAGAGCTTCAACCGTGGCACGGATGCGACGACAAAAGCCCTCAGGATCAAAGAGGACAAGGTGGATTTTAACCCAGAGGGTGACTACCTGAGCGACGAGGATCTGCAGGAACTGACCAAGGCCATTAATTATATGGTCGACCCCGTGCCCAGCCTGCAATTCACCGACGCACAGCTTTCAACTCCCTTGGGAATCCAGTATCGGGCCAGCGAAAAAAAACGTGCGCTCTATCTCAAGGAGGCCCGTAATGTCTTTAATGACCGTGAAGCCTTACTGGCAACCAAGATTACAGATCCAAAGGCCATTGAGGCCATCAAAACGCTCTATACCAGCTACGGCAACGGCGACACCCCTCCCCAGGTGCAGAACAATGAGATTTCTGTCCGGGGACTTTGGGACTTTTACATCCATTTGCGGTTCAATTCGCCCAACTGGATGAAGGACGTGAAGACTAAAAACGATATGTTCCAGCAACGTGAGCAGACCATCATGATGTCGATGCTGGTCAAATTAATGTGGGAATCACTTAAACAACAACAAGCTCAGAGCCTGTTGTTGGCACAGATTCAAACTGACGCCATTTCGAAGGAAAAGGCCGCCATGAATTCTCATTACAGCAGCTTGATCAACGCCCAACGGTAGGGAGGAGCAATATCGTGCCCGAGAACCAGAACGCTTTGAACGATGACGCCCCAAAGAAAAAGAGAGGAGTGGTGAAGACTGTTGCCTTCGGTCTTTTCCTCCCTATCACCGCGCCCTTTTACATCCTCAAATGGATTGTCCGAGACATCGTGACCTTGGCCAAGGCCATCATCACCTCCATCCCGATCCGGATCCGTGAAGAAAAGGCCCGGTGGAGGACCTCTGTGGCCGAAGAAAAGGCACGGCCCGCGGTCGACGTGTGGGAGGTTCTGGCCGGCTGGGGAGTGACCAACGAACAAGAAGTGAACATGAAACGGCGTGAGCTGAATTTTCACCTCTGCATCTGGAGCGCTCTCTTCCTCTTCGGCTGGTACATCGTCTTCACCAAAACCACCTCGATGAAACTCTATGCCGGCTTGTTGATCGTTGCGATCGGGATGCTCGGGATGCTGAACGCCTTTTGGCGGAAAGATATCCTGAACTCAAAAAAGTTCGTCTACTTCACCGATTGGCTGAAGTGTAAATATTAGGAGCTCGCCATGCCCAGCACCATAAACATTCCCATCGCTCCCAGCCTCTCCGCGACCGACCTGTCGAACCATGCCTTTACCATGCTGTTTGGCAGCAATTGGTGGAACTTCACCGAAAGAGCCGCGGACACCTTCACTGGACCCCTCATTCCAATCCTGGCAGCAACCAATATGGTCCTGATGCACGCGGTTGTGCTGTGGACCCTCTATTCTGTCGTTGTGGGCTCGATCGGCACGGCCTCTGAGGGTTCCGTTGGCGGCAAGAAATTCAACGCCTTCTGGTGGCCGCTGCGTGCGACCTTTGGCGTGACCATGACGGCCCCGGTCACAGCAGGTGGCCTGTCCATCTTCCAAATCGCCATCCTGACTATGCTGGGGTGGGCATGTACGTTTGCCAACAACATCTACTCCCAGGCCATCGACAACCTCGCTGAATCGAATTTCGCCATCCTGACCGCTGAAGCGCCGGCGCAGATGCAGATAAACGCCAAGGAAGCGGCTCAGGTTATCTTTGATGCGACCTTTGCCCAAAACTTCATAGCCAAACAGCAGCAGGATCTGGCCGACGATATGGAGAAGAACGGGGTGGAGGTAACCTTCATACCCTGGAAGGTTGAAACGCCGTTTGTCACTGACATGCACAGCACGGAGTTCATCTCGGGGACCAGCTCACAAAATTGGGTTCTCCAATTCCGGGCCCCAAGCAATGTGAACTTGCGAAAAGAAGACTTCGGAGGTTTCACCATCCCGGGATCCATCCAAGATCCATTGATGACCGCCCAGCGAAACGGCATCATAAAAATGTGCGGCATCATCGCCCCACTGACTCAACAGCTCGTCTACGGGAACAAAATCGACGAGGGTTGGATGACAACGGCGGTGAATGCCTACAACTCCGAGGTCCTCAAGGTGTTGTCAAATTTCAACTCGTTGTACCCCAAGCATGACCTGACAACGAAGGCGAATGCCTTCAAGGCGAAGGCTGCTGAACTGGGGTGGATGTCGGCTGGCGCTTGGCCTTTGATTATGTCCTCGATGTCAAAGGAGATGGAGGAAAAGATTGGCCAAAAGGTCGGTGTCTCGCAAGTCGACTTTGGAAGAATCAGCGCCCTGGTGGACGATGAAAAGTACCACGCCTTTAGCGTCGCGCAGGTTCGTGCCGAATCGACCAAAAACAATGAGCCTGACCCAACTAAAATCGGAACATCCCTTCGGGAGACGATCACAAAGGGTGACCCTTCTGGGGTTTGGGACTCTCTAGCGGCTTGGTTTTCTGGCCGGATAGCGCCTGAATATCTTTTGAAGCGGCTTGAAAATGAAGACCCCGCCCTTGTTATCGGGCACATGGGACATCTCATTGTAAATGCTGGAACGGCCATTTGGTCCGCTGGGTTAAGCGCGACTATGGTTGTGGAGGGTGTCAACGAAGCCAAAAAAGGTGTCGTCGGCACAGCTGTGAATGTTGTGTCCGGCGGTTTTTCGAACGGTGTAATAGCTGGCATGTCCGCCGGGGCCAAGTATGTTTTGTCCTGGCTCCAAGTCGGTGCTGCTGGGCTTTTTACTATTGGCCTCATCTTCGCGTATGTCGTCCCCGCAATGCCGTTATTCTATTGGGTCCTTGCCATGGTGGGATTTCTTCTCCTGGTAGTTGAGGTAATGGTGGCCGCACCTTTTTGGGCAGCGGCTCATGCTTGGTCTACCCAAGATGATGGCTTTGCAGGTGAGATGGGGAAGCAAGGTTATTTCCAACTCATCGAAATTCTGTTCAGGCCAGCCCTCTATATTCTTGGGTTCTTGGCTATTTTTCTTCTGATGCGCGTAGCAGCTTACACGACAGCGCGGATCTTCGAGGCGTTCTACTACTCCTATCAGAATACCGAGTTTGGAATGGGGACCGGGATGACCTCAGGCCCAATATCCTCCCTCATGATGCTTCTTATCATCGGCGGACTTTTTATGTATCTCTTCTTTTTTCTTTGCTCTGAAGGATACTCACATTTGCCGCGCAAGGTGATGAAATGGATTGGCCATGAATCTGCATCATTGGGCATCTCAGGTGGAGCAGATGCTATGCGTCAGATGGTAGTTGGAGGTGTTTCCAGGACAACCAGAAGCAAAAGATCCGGCATGGGAATGCCAAAAAGCAATAGCGATGCCGGCGATGGTGGTGGAGGCAAAGGCGGCGGGAATGATCACGCCCCAGGAGAGGTCATGGAGGGTACAGGCGGCACAATGACAAATCCTGATAAACGCTGAGAAAAAAACAAAAAGAGAGGCGGGTTAAACCCGCCTCTCTTTTTGTTTGATTTATTTCCAACCAAGAAACTGTAACAAGCGCTCGTATTCCTGCGCCATAACATTTTTACCAGCTTCTCCCACTCCAACGTGCAAGCTGCGTCGAGGAGTGTCTGTATTCCTGAAAATTAAAACTATATAATGATGGATTACGTCGTCTTTCTTTTGATGGACCACGTTATATTCCGTTTCAATCTTATACAAATCGCTAAAAGGAAAAACCTCTTTGTTAAAATAAACAGCATTTGATTGTTTATCAATTATGAAATAATTATCGATTCTTTTGGCAGACATATAAAAATCTGGACAGACTTTGCCGTCCTTGAGTTGCCTAATTAAAAAAGAATTCGCCTTATAATTCCATACAGCCCTACAAACCATACAAATATACGCAAAACCACCAATGATTAAAATAAATGCACACACGAAAAAAGGAATATAAAACCAAAAATTGTGATTTCTATCCCCGACTACAGCAAAAGTTACTGCTAAAGCCGCGACTATTAGAAAAAACACAAAGCCTTTCCCAAGTTCTTTGAAAGGCTGTGCCCTCAAAGCCCCCAAAATATCCACAATCTTCTCTTCGGTCATGCCACCGACGGCCTGGCGCGACACGGTGGAGGCGCTCGGGGAATTGCTGCTGATCGTCTCAGTGATGGTTTTGGTCATGACCACTCCAATGCTGGATGAGTTGCTTTCGTGAAAATATCGTTTTTCGCCAAATTCTGCAGTTTCGAGTATTTTAGATGTTCCGCGTAGTTTGGTCAAATCGCCAGTTGTGACAGTTAGTTTGCAAATTCGGAACGAAATTCGGGTGCAGCTCTAGGTTCTCGATCTCCTAATCCAGGTGCCAAAAACCGGGTCCACCACCTTCCAAAATCCGTCTTGCTCCTGCTCCGCCACGTCCATATCCCGCAACCTGTCCAAGGACTTCCGAACACCCCCAACCGAAAGGCCGGTTCGCGCAAGAAAATCCTTGCCCGTGGGCATGTCCGTTGTCTCCTCCGCGAGAGCATCGAGGACAATCACCTGGGCGTCGGTCAGGCCCCGCAGAATAGCCTCGTAGCCGTTCCGCTCGCTTCCCAGAAGCCTGTCAAAGGCCTGGTGCACGGTTTCAGGCGTGCAAGGGCCAGCATCGAGGGCAAAAGCCTGGAAAGCGATGGCCTGCGCATAGTACGGGGCGCCACCGCTCAACTCCACAATCAGTTCCGCGCCCTGCTCTTGGCATTTCCTACCCTGGGCCTCAAACTGATCCAGGATGAACTTCTTCAGATCGGCAGGCGGCAGGGCCTTTATCTCCATCATGTGCGCCGAGTGATAGAAAGGACGGCCGGCGCTTGAGAACATCTGAACCAAAACGCTCCTACGGCTCCCTGCGAAGAAGTAGGCGACTCTCTTTTGATCCTGAATCACCTCGCGCATCATGGCTTCAATTTCAGGATCACCGAGATCCACAATGTCCTGAAATTCATCCAGGGCCAGACAGACGCGCATGTCGTGCGCTTCGGCAAACCTCTCGATGTCCTCCAATGTGCTCCGCAGCTGCTCAAGAGGTGGGCGCGTGGCCACCTTTTCTACCGAGTAGGCAATCCCACCTACAGCCGAAGGATCCGGCCGCATCACGGGCCGGTAGTCGCGCAGGGAGTATAGCCAATCTCTCCCCTTCTCGGTGAAGCTCTTATGCCTGGACAGGCCACGGTAGACTCCCCGGGCGATCCTTTCGGCCACCGAAGCCACCGACGTGACCCGGTACAGGTCGACATAGATCGCGATGCCTCCAAATTCGTCCCGAAATCGCTGATGGGCACGCCTGACCAAGGACGTTTTTCCAAACCTTCGCGCCCCAAACAGCACCACGTTGGCCCCGGCCTCAGCGTACTTCAGCAAGTCTTCCTGCTGCTCCTGGCGGTCGCAGAACGGCGCTCCGTCGGCGATAACAGTCAGATCAAAAGGGTTCATAATTTCTCCTTGGCTGCCTTTGTTCTATCAGCATTATTCTTTTAGGGCAATAAATAAAATACCAAAAGAATAATTCTAATGGCGCAACGCACTAGCTAGATCTGTTCCGCTCCACCGACCCGGCCCCGGCCAACTTGGAAGAAACATGTCGACTACTTGCCAAGAATTGGAAATGGAACTATGTAAATTACAGTTTCCACAAATCAGCTTTAGGGTAATTATAGTTTCCAAAAGGAGCCAACATGGACAAGCGTAGATCCCTCGTTCAAACGGCACTTTCTGCAAAGGCTGTTCAGGGCCTCGAGATTATGGGGGCCAACCTGAAACGGGCACGCATCCGCAGAGGCATCAAGCAGCACGAGCTGGCCACGCGAGCGGGCATGTCCCGCCCCACTCTCCGGAAATTGGAGGCAGGAAACCCGGCGGTGAGCATAGGGATGCTCGCCCAGCTCCTCGAGACACTTGGCCTGGAAGACCATCTCGCCCTTCTCGCGGATCCTGATCGAGACGAACTTGGCAAGGCCCTTGAAGAAACCAAACGGCCCTCGAGGGTCGACTCCAAAAGACACACCAGCGATTTCGATTTTTAGCGGGGTAAAATTTCGTGCCGAAAAACGAAACCATTGCATACATCCACCTGGGGGGCGTCTTCGTTCCTGCAGGTCGGTTGACTATGACCCAGACAGCCAGCCAGGTCATTTCAGAATTCAGGTATGGCCATCGATACCTTGAGCGGCCAGATGCAGTGGCCCTGGATCCCCTGCAGCTTCCTTTGACGACCCAGCAATTTCAAACCCTCGGTCTTTTTGGGTCCTTCAGGGACTCAAGCCCGGATGGTTGGGGCCGTCACCTCCTGGACCGGGCCGCCGAAGAATTTGGACACACTCCCACCGAATACGAGTACCTAACTGTCCTGGATCAGGACAACAGGATCGGTGCCCTGGCCTTTGGGCCAGATCTGAAAGGACCCCGACCCTATCAACCTGAATGGCGGCCGGCCATGGTCCCAGGTGATGGGCTGGACCTGGCCTCCATGATCACGGCCGCGGACATCATCCTTCGCCTTGAAGATCTGCCTGCGGAGTACCGGCGCTTCGTCCTGCGGGGCTCGTCTATCGGCGGTGCCCAGCCCAAAGCCGCCATTGAGTTTGAAGGCCGGGCCTGGATTGCCAAATTCTCTCGGGAACTTGAAGCCTGGCCCACCTGCAGGATTGAAATGGCCGCCATGAACTTGGCCAATGCCTGCGGCATCCGAACGGCCTCGTGTAAACTCCTTGAAGTTCATGGCCGTGACGTGCTGCTCTCTGAACGCTTCGACCGGGCCCCGGGGGGCACGCGCAGGCACTTCGTAACAGCCATGACGCTCACCGGCTCCAAAGAGATGAACAAAGGGAGCTATGGGGACATCGCCAGGGCCATGCGCCGATTCTGTTCGGTTGAGCACCTGGCCCAGGACCTGGAGGAGCTCTTCCGCCGCATGGTCTTCAACGTCGTTTGCAACAACACCGATGACCACCTTCTCAACCACGGGTTCATCTACAACCCGGAGCTCAAGGCATGGAGGTTGTCGCCCGCTTACGACATCGTTCCTCAGCCCCAAATGAGCGAAGATGGTAAGAGCAGGCTCACCTTGGGCGTCGGTGATCAAGGATCGCTGGCCACGCTCGAGAACGCGCTCACCAGATGCGAGGATTTTGGGATGAGGAAGGACGCGGCGCAAGCTACGATAGACGAGTTGCTCTTAATTACGAGCAAGTGGAAGCAGGAAAACAGAACCTGTGGAGTACCGGAACAAAAGATTGAGGCCCTGGGTGAGGCCTGGCGATTCTAACCCGCGGGGTGTAAGAAATACCCTAGCCGTCCAGGTCTAGGACAATCTCATATCGAACGCTCCGCCCTTCTCCACTTCGCTTCAACGCCCCCCATTCAACAAGCTGCGCCAAATCTCTTGTAGCAGTCGCTTGGCTGGCCTTCGTGACCGCCCGATAGTTCTTGTTACTCAACCCACCCTCAAAGCCCTTAGGTTTAGTTTCAAGGAGCCTGTTAAGGATTTTGCGCTGGCGAGCATTGATCTCTTTGCCGGAAAGCCGTTGCCAGAAGTCCCGCATCGTTAACGCCTTGTCGACAGCTGCTCCTGATCCTTCAAGAGCCTTTGTGAAGGCCCCAAAAAACCATTCCAGCCAAGCCGTAACGTCAGTAGTCCCGCGCTGGGCAGCTTCAAGTGCAGCATAGTATTCAAGCCGTTCCGATCGCAATTGCGCCGAAAGGCTGTAACACCGTGTACCAGATTGTTCGTCCTGAGCCATGGCTAGGTCGGTCAGAGCCCGGGCAATTCTACCATTTCCATCCTGGAAAGGATGAATCGTGACAAAGAATAGATGAGCCAGTCCTGCCCGGAGTAGTCCATCAAGCGCACCAAGCGATTGATTCCACCAGATAAAGAATCTTTCCATCTCATGAGCAACCATGTCGCCGGCAGGGGCAACAAAATGAACACGTTCTTTTCCGATCGGTCCGGAGACCACGCGCATCGGTTCGTCTGCAGGACGCCATTGTCCAACATTGATTTTTTTCAGCCCTGAATAACCGGAGGGGAAAAGGGCCGCGTGCCATCCGAAGAGCCTCTCCTTATCGAGGGGCGTACCAAAATTCCTAGAAGCATCCAAAAGAACGTCCACAAGCCCTTCGATAGCTCTGTCAGACTTGGCAAGTCCTGCATCGGGTAAGCCCAATCGCCGGGCCACGGACGAGCGCACAGCGTCAGGTGCAAGGCGCACGTCCTCGATCTCCGAGGTTGTCACAGCCTCTTGCACCAAGGCTTCGGCCTGGGCCTGAAGAGTGGCTTCCACCCCAAGCGCCTTGATTGCTCCGAGGAGGCGACCCTGATGCTGGCGGCATTCGCCGAGGGCACTCAAAAGGCGTGCGCTATTCCACTTGAATGTGGGCCAATCAGACTGTTGCCAGATGAATTTACTCATGGGTTGATTCGTTTTCCTTGTTTAATCTAATCACTACATGAGTAGATTATAGGAGTGAATTAACTCAAGCACAACCACGAAGCCGTTTGCCGATCAATCTTCTTTCAAGATTCTAGTCCAACTGGCGAAGGTATTCAGCCCCGACGATCTCTTCCGCGTAGAGGTCTGGAAAGTACACGGGAAGGGCCTTGGATGGCAGACCTACCCGCAGCGGCGCACGCTGGCTATCCGAAACGACGAGGCCCTCTTGCAGGAGTTGCTTGAGGATGCGCCGGTAAGAAGTCTCACTGACATTGAGAATATTAGGTCCTTCCCCGCGCTCAATCTGCCCCCGCATGAAAAGCGCACGCAGAAGACGCGAGGCTTTAGGGTGCATGTCGCCCTTACTCCCTCGCGCACGCTTCTCCACGTACCACTCGATCCGGGCCTCAATCTCTTCGAGCCGCAGCAACCCCTCCATGAAATGAATCTGATCCAGACAAGTCTCGAAAAAGAATACACAGAAGTCTGCAAGCAATTCGCTTGCAGAAAAACGCACTTCGTCCTTGGGCCTAGGGTCAGGGTCCGCTGAAAACAGGTTGACCATGTACTCGTTTTTATTGCGAGACAGCCCGCGGGAGAGCGACCAGAGGTTGGAGCGATTGATCTTGGCGGCTGCCATAAACAAGCCGGAAAAAAGGCGGCACACACGACCATTGCCGTCGCGGAAAGGATGTATCCACGTCAAACGGTGATGTGCGGCAGCCATGGCGATGAGTCGTTCATCACCATGAAAGGCTCCAGGGGCATAGGCCTTGGCAAACTCGTTGACGTACTTGGGCACATCACCCGGGGACGGGCCGATAGGAGCTTTGTTGATGCCCACGCTCACATACTGATCACGAAATTTACCCGGCAAAACGGGGTGGTCTGTGAATCCCTTTTCCCCGTGCGTACAGAGGTGATGGGGAGGCAGGTGGCTGTAAAACTCCTGATGGATAAGGCGCAGAAAATCGGCGTCAGCCACGTTGAGCTCGGCATCACCCAGGACCTTCTTCATGAGCGTTCTTTCGGCCTCAACATGAGCGGCGCAAAGCTCTTGCGCGTACTGCCTTTCATCATCGCCTGTAAACCGTTTGCTCAACGCCTGCTCGATCTCGGGTATGGTGGTTTTGTGCCCCTCGATCAAGTTGGAGTAATAGCTGTTCACCAACCTCAGATGATCACCCAACACCTTGGCGGTTTCGAGAGCCACGCGGCCTTCAAGTCGAGCTGAGCCATCGATGACATCTTGAGCTATGTCCTTGAGTTCGCCCAGATCGCCTTGATCAGGAATGATTGGATTAAACATGACACTCTCGCATTTTTTTGGCTGTTTCTTTGGCTGTTTCAGAAACATGCGCAAACTCTTACCCACAAAGAACTTTGTGTCAATATAGATAGCAATTTTTCAGTCAAAATGGCGGTTTCTTTGGTGGTTTTAACCTGGCCTTTGGCCACGGCCATGTCCCTCTGGTGACCATGCCCATGGTGGCGGCGATGGCGGCGATGGTGGCGGCGGCGGCGATGGTGGCGATGGCGGCGATGGTGGCGGCGGCGGCGATGGCGGCGATG
>Ga0180007_10002292_pt1 | contig 23172 bp, 23 predicted proteins | sample MM_PC_MetaG_FD_121122 | JGI IMG/M metagenome (GOLD analysis project Ga0180007, IMG submission 121122) | Groundwater microbial communities from the Aspo Hard Rock Laboratory (HRL) deep subsurface site, Sweden - MM_PC_MetaG | ecosystem: Environmental > Aquatic > Deep subsurface > Groundwater... | reverse complement strand
TGAGCTTTTTATAAAAAGTATTGAACCAATAAGACCTGGCCGTTGCTATCCTCGAAAACACCGGATATCATCCAGAAAGTTTTACTTGAACTATAAACCAATCGCTTAAGTTAATGACATTGTATAGTAAATTACGATCTTTCTGATCTCACGATTAGGTGCAATATCATATACAGCAGCCAATAACTTCCCATCGGGCGATACAGCACCAGACCATATTGTTGTCGCCTTGATATTAGTAATACGTCTATGTTTTCCGTTTTTCGAATACTCAAAAAACTGCTCATAATCTCCTGAACCATCTGGTTTATAAGCTTGCGTGAGAAAATATATGTGCAAACCATCAGCTGTTATTAATGGGTCTCTCACACCGTCAATGCTCTTAGCGTAAGGTGCAGGAAGATCCTTTTGCCCTTTCTGTACAACATAGATATCATCACTAACCCCAACAGGTGGCCTTTTACGATTTGAAGATTTAAGTTCTTCCTGCTTTTTTCTAATAGCTTTGTAGTCATTATCAAGAATTTCTGGAAAGATGTATGGGAAACCATATGCGGAAAAGATAAATATATTATCATCTGGAAAATAAAAAGGCTGTGACATCATGAAAAACTTGAACCAAGAGAGTCGAGTCTCCTGTCCAGTATCTATATCCACCTCATAAACGTCATAATATGCCGCAGGTGTTTTTCCGCTTTTTCTGATCTTACCTGCCTTACAAAATATAATTTTCTTACTGGAATGCGAAAATGAAGGGTATATCTTAGCTCCTGGAGTATTTGTTATTCTCCTTACCTTTTTTCCATCCGGGTCCATCACGGCAATTTGCATTTTTTCAAGTTCCAAATATTTCTTTCCACTTGGAATAATGGAAAGAACAATTTGTTTTCCATCAAAAGAATATCTTGCCATTGACCAGTTTTCACCAGGGGGAGATTGATAAGCGCTTAATGATCCTGTCTCTAAATCAAAGATATTAATCTGATACGGCCCCTCAGCTTTTTGGCGATCAAATAAAATCTTTTTGCTGTCAGGTGAAAAACTAATGTAGCTTATGTAATCTTTATTTTTTATGTTTTTACATCCACATATCAATGGATAAAATAACATTATTAACACCATAATTAAAAATGTTACTTTTTTAAAAAGTAGTCTTTTATCAATATTCATAGATATTATTTTCCCTCCTAAAGGAATTCTTAACTTTGATTTTATTTTTCAACATAAAAAACCTGGTTCTCAGGGCTATGATTCTTAACTTTTTACTAATTTTCCAAATAGGTATAAACTATAGGGGTCGACCATAGGGGGCACCCATTAAAGGGTTATCAAGTCTAATTTTACTATTTGTTAATTACGTTAAAGGTTAAATATAGACCCCTATATTTAACCTTATATCGAAAAATATGTAATCAATGATTGTTGACCAAATAACTTTTAAGGCAGGTATGTTTGATGACTGCATTCATGATCCGCCTTCCCCCGAAACCTGATCACTATTTTGTCTCTCACTAAGTACATGACAACTTACAGATAGCATATAGACTGAAAGAAAAATGATATTTCATTTCTCCCGTGCCTCATTAAATCCTATAATTATCTGACAGGATTTACAGGATTATTTTCAGACCGTTCCGGAAGATCGGCCCGAAGTACATATCTGCTACTTGCTGCCTTTGCTCTGTTTTGCAATAGTTCCGTTTGACATCAACGCCTGATAAGCCAAATGTGTTTCCGCCGCAAGCGATGACTTATTAACTGTCCAGCTTCCGGCCGGTAACTATCCTGTGCTTCCTGTTAATCCTGTCTGAAAAAATAAAAACGCAAATCTATATTTATAGTTAAAAAGTTTACTGCTTTACTTTAACACTAAAAAATCTAAATCCGGTAGTACTGAAAAGACTTGCTCGAACGAAAAGAATAAAACTGAAATAATATGTGACAAAAACAGCAGATAAATAAATATTCTTAATTTAAATGTCAAGGATTTAAATTATCTTTTCAGTTTTATCTTGTTATAATTTCTAAATATCTGCTTCATGAAATATATTGTGCAGGACTTAAAATATTTCCGAAATTATAAAACTTTGACAAGATAATACATAACAACCTACAGATAGCATACAGATTGATAAATAAATGAACTTTTTCTCATATAAAGCTTCTTTATGAAAATAAGGAAAGAGAATGGGACGCTGTTAGGATTTTAAGTTGACACTACTATTATAAAATGGTAGGGGTGGATAATGCCAAGGAAATCTCGAATTGATACTGCCGGAGCCTTACACCATGTCATGGTTAGGGGAATTGAAAGAGGGGCGGTATTTCAAAACAATACTGACAGGAACCACTTTCTGGAGCGATTAGGAAAAATCCTCCAGGATACGGAGACCATCTGTTATGCATGGGCATTGATCCCCAATCACTTTCATCTTCTTCTTCGAACCGGTCCGGTGCCGATCTCCACTGTCATGAGGCGTTTATTGACCGGGTATGCACTATGGTATAATCGTAAACACAGCAGAAATGGCCATGTTTTCCAAAACCGCTTTAAATCTATATTGTGTCAGGAAGATTCTTATCTTTTGGAATTGGTGCGTTATATTCACCTCAACCCGATCCGGGCTAACCTTGTTGAGAACCTTGAAGAACTGGGACAGTACCCATACAGCGGACACAGTGTGCTGATGGGGAAAATGGAGAATCCATGGCAAGATACGGAATGGGTGCTTGGAATGTTCGGAAAAAAATTAGGCGTTGCGAGACGAGCGTACAAAGTTTTTGTTGGAAATGGAATTAACCAGGGAAGGCGTTTGGATCTCACAGGTGGTGGCCTTTTGCGAAGTGCAGGAGGATGGGAAGGTGTGAAGGCGCTTAGGGAAGCAAAGGTCTATCAAAAAAATGACGAGCGGATTCTGGGTGATAGCGATTTCGTACAACGTGTACTGGTATCGGCCGAAGAAGCGATGGAAAAAAAATATGCACTTCGATCAAGCGGCTTGGATCTTGATGGAGTTGCTTTACGGGTATCAGAGGTGTTAGGACTTAAACTTGAGGAAGTATGGGCTACAGGGAAGTATCGGCGGATTGTGGAGGCGAGGAGTCTATTGTGTTACTGGGCAGTGAGGGAACTTGGTATACCTATGTCTTCTTTAGCGAAAAAGCTACGGATATCGGTTCCGTCTGTTAGTGAATCTGTTACCCGCGGCCAAAAAATTGCAAGAACAAAAGGGTATTATTTAGTAGAAACTTAAGAACCTAACAGCGTCCCTTTACTTTTTCTTATCAAGACCTGTTTTCGGATATACGACTGAAAAGCTGTCAGATTTCCACCGAATAAAGGAAAAACGAATTATTTGAAATCAAAATATAGGTGCGTTCAAATGGAGTCATAAATTATATTTCTTATTAAAATGGGCTGATTGCTTCTAATGCAAAGGTTTATAATAAGCGTTTTTTTGTTTTCTTGGCTGATTTTTTATTAAATAATGCCAAAATTACACCTTTATAAAAATCAATAGCGGATTTTGGGTTTTCGCAGATGTTTACACGAAAAACATTATGTGCTATGTAATTGTATTACATTTTTTTAATAATTAGAAATGAGCCACTTTCAAAACGTTTCAGTTTGGTCAAGCTCAAGGCGGGAGAAAATATCAACCACAGGAATACATTGAGTATTTCGAGGATTGATATTTGAGCCCAACGCAGAGATCGGCCAAAATGGGGCGTTTTGAAACTGGCTCGAAATATATTGGATTTAAAGGAGCATAATTGATAACACTTGATTTTAATAAAACAAATGGCCTTATTCCTGCCATTGCGCAGGACTATGAAACAGGCGAGGTTTTGATGCTTGCGTATATGAATCAGGATGCATGGGAAAAAACCCTTGAAACAGGCAAAGCAACCTATTTCAGCAGAAGTCGGCAAAAACTCTGGATTAAAGGGGAAACTTCGGGTAATCTCCAGATGGTTAAAGAAATACTGGTAGATTGTGATGATGATACGGTTTTGTTGAAGGTTGAGCAAATCGGTGGAGCTGCCTGCCATACAGGCCATAAAAGCTGTTTTTACAGAAAAGTAGTAAACGGTTCTTTAAAGAAAATAAGCGAACCGGTATTTAATCCTGATGAGGTGTACAAAAAATGAATGAAAAATTAAAACTGGGAATTCCCAAAGGAAGCTTAGAAAGTGCAACAATTGCTCTTTTCAAACGTTCAGGCTGGAATATAAACGTTAATGGAAGAAGCTATTTTCCTGAAATAAATGATGATGCTATTGATTGCGCCATTTGCAGGGCACAGGAGATGTCGATATATGTTGAAAATGAAACTCTTGATGCAGCTCTTACAGGCAAAGACTGGATAGCCGAAAACAATTCCGATGTTCATGTTATTACAGATCTTGTTTATTCAAAGGTAAGCTCAAGACCCGCAAAATGGGTTATTGCCGTGGGATATGATTCGCCATTCAAAAAAATTGAGGATCTTGAAGGAAAAAAGATTTCAACCGAACTCGTTAAACATACGAAACGATATTTTAAAGAACGAAATATCAATGTAAATGTTGAGTTTTCATGGGGAGCAACGGAAGCAAAAATTGTATCCGGGCTGGCTGATGCTATTGTTGAAGTTACAGAAACGGGAAGTACTATAAAAGCTCACGGTCTTCGTATTATTCATGAAATGATGCAGACAAATACTCAGCTTATTGCAAATCATAAGGTATGGGAAAACAAAGTCAAGCGTGAAAAAATTGAGCAGATAGCACTTCTTTTAAAAGGTGCACTTCTTGCAGAAAAACTTGTCGGGCTTAAAATGAATGTCTCCCAGGAAAATCTTGAAAAAATTGTATCTTTGCTTCCAAGTCTTCATGCTCCCACGGTTTCATCTCTTTATCAGTCAACATGGTTTTCCGTTGAAACCGTTGCCCATGTTAACATTATAAGAGACCTGATCCCGGAACTTTTGAAAAACGGAGCGGAAGGAATCATAGAATATCCTTTAAATAAAGTGATATAAAAGCTTATGGTAAAAAACTTCGCAATTATATACTCCCTGTCTTTTTCAAAGCAGATATTGAAGATATAAGAAATGTTATCAAAGCGCTGTCAGGAAATAACTCCGTTTATAGTAATGGATGTCCTTGAGAAAGCTCGTGAAATGGAGCAAAAAGGCATCCATGTTATTCATCTGGAAGTCGGAGAACCGGATTTTGAAACACCTGAATGCGTTAAAGAAGCAATCATAAAAGCCATCCGTGACGGGCACACGCATTACACGCACAGCCTTGGGATGATTGAGCTAAGAGAAGCCATAAGCGAACATTATCAGAAAACATATAATGTAACAGTTTGTCCGGATAATATAGTAATTGCTTCCGGTACATCTCCTGCCATGTTCAGTCTTTTTTCAGTGCTGTTAAATAACGACGATGAAGTGATAATTTCCGACCCACATTATGCATGCTATCCCAATTTTATAAAATTTCTGATGGGTAAGCCTGTAACGGTACCGGTATATGAAGATGATGCATTTCAGTACAGACCTTCTGCAATTAAAGAAAAGCTAACAGATAAAACAAAAGCAATATTTATAAATTCCCCTTCAAATCCTACAGGAACCCTTTTATCCGAGAGCAGGATGAAAGAAATTGCCGATTTTTCGCCTTATATTATTTCTGATGAAATTTATCACGGCCTTGTATATGAAGGCAAAGAGCACTCGATACTGGAATTTACGAAAAATGCTTTTGTTTTAAACGGGTTTTCAAAACTTTATGCAATGACAGGCCTTCGGCTTGGCTACCTTATTGCTCCGGAAAAATTTATCCGCCATATACAAAAAATTCAGCAGAACTTCTTCATCTCTGCAAATTCGGCAGTTCAGATAGCCGGGATTACTGCTTTAAAAGAAGCGGGTAATGATATTTCTAAAATGAAAAATATTTTCAATGAGCGAAGGCTTTATATGATTTCGCGCTTAAAAGAGCTTGGTTTTAAAATAAAGGTTGAACCCACCGGCGCATTTTATGTGTTTGTAAATGCAAAACATATATCAAAAGATTCATATAAACTTGCCTTTGATATTCTTGAAAAAGCCCATGTGGGAGTTACTCCCGGAATCGATTTCGGGGCAAATGGTGAAGGATATCTCAGATTTTCTTATGCAACCTCTATTGAAAATATTACTGAAGGCATGAAACGTCTTGAAAAATACTTATCGGATCTAAAAACATGATTATTAAATCAGCCGTATTTGTCAAAAGTGCGGTAAAGCCTTCCCACTATCCGGAAGAAGATGTACCGGAAATAGCATTTGCCGGACGTTCCAATGTTGGCAAATCCTCATTGATCAACACTCTTTTAAACTATAAACGACTGGTAAAAACGAGCTCAACACCAGGGCGCACTCAGCTTATAAATTTTTTCCTGATAAATGACTTGTTTGGCTTTGTTGATATCCCCGGATATGGATATGCAAAAGTTCCGGCAGCGGTAAAAAAAACCTGGGGAAACATGATTGAGACATATCTGAAAACCAGGAATACTTTAAAAGGCGTTGTTCTTATAATGGATATACGCCGCATTCCCGGACCTGAAGAAATAACTTTTATGGAATGGCTTAGTTTTTATAATATTCCATTTATCCGTGTTCTTACAAAAGCGGACAAGCTTACAAAAAATCAGCTGGCACAGCAGCATATGATTATTTCAAAATCACTTATGGCTGATAAAGACGATTTTATTATCTTTTCAACAAAGTCGAAAACAGGCAAAAAAGCCCTATGGGATGCCATAGAAAATCTGATCCACTAAAATATGGAAGAAGAACGCCGTAATATGAAAAATACGAAGCCCGAAGAAAAGGAAGAGTTTAAATCCGGTTATGTAGCTATTGCCGGAGCTCCAAATGCCGGAAAGTCGACTCTGTTAAATAAACTGCTTGGTTTTAAGATTTCAATTACTTCAAAAAAACCCCAGACAACAAGAAATAAAATACTCGGAGTAGTACACAGACCTTCATCCCAGCTTGTTTTGATAGATACACCCGGCATTCACAAGGCAAATAATGCCCTAAACATAAAAATAGTAGATACTGCACTTTCAACATTTGGAGATGTTGATATTATTTTGCTGTTGGGAGATGCGGCGAATCCTGATCCCAAATCAGAATCAATACTTATAAAAAATATAGAAAAGATCAAAAAACCGGTTGTTCTTGCATTAAATAAAATTGATATTATTGATAAGCCAAAGCTGGCTGAAGCAATAATTTCCTGGGAGCAAAAATTTGATTTTAAAGATATAGTTCCTGTTTCGGCAAAAAGCGCCGAAGGTGTGGAAGAACTTCTTTGTGTTTTAGAAAATCTTTTACCGCTCGGCCCTCCGTTTTTCCCGGCAGATATGCTTACCGTTCTTCCCGAACGTTTTATAGCAGCGGAAATGATAAGGGAAAAGATTTTCAGACTCACTGGCCAGGAAATCCCTTATGCTTCAGCTGTAACGATTGACTCTTATACAGAGAAAAAAAGTAAAGGACTTGTTGCAATAGAGGCCACCATTCATATTGAACGGGATTCTCAAAAAGGTATTATAATCGGAAAAAACGGAACCAAGCTTAAACAGATAGGCATGCAAGCCAGAGAAGAAATAGAACAACTCATCGGAACAAAGGTTTTTCTGCAATTATTTGTAAAGGTAGATAAGGACTGGAGCAAAAGCGACAGAACCTTAAAAAAATTCGGGTACTGATGATTCTTTCTTTTCATCCATGTTTTGTTGCTGACAAAAACATAATATGTGCCGGACGAAAGCCAGGGTTTGACGAACTTGAACAAATAAAGCTTGCCGATGCAGTAATTCTATCCCAGGGGTGTAGCGAAATCTTATATCGCATGGCAAAAGAAAACTGCAAAAATGTATTTCCCAACTATGATACAAAGTTTGATTATCCCGGAAAAACAGGCCAGATTCTTTTGTTTCAGAAAACAGGTGCTGTCCATCCTGAAAGTAAAATATTTACTTCTTTATCTCATTTGTGTGATACGAACCAAAATATACTAAATGAACAGCTTTTATTTTCTTATCCGTTTGTTTTAAAATTAGACTGGGGCGGAGAAGGGGAAACAGTATATCTTGTAAAAAATCAATCCGATCTTAAATGCTTTATTAAAAAGATAAAAGAATATGAAACGTGCGGACAGCAGGGCTTTATATTGCAAAAATTTATTGAATCGGGAAATAAATCCTTAAGAACTGTTGTAATAGGTAATAAAATGATTTCATACTGGCGCATCCAGAACAATCAGGATAGTTTTTGCGCTGGATTATCACAGGGTGCAACTATAGACTTTGATATGGAACCCACGCTTGTGGGACTTGCCGAAAAAAAGACAAAAGAATTCTGCGATAAGACGGGAATAAACCTTGCCGGGTTTGATTTTATTTTTTCTTCAAACGATAAGAATAACAAACCGCTTTTTCTTGAGATAAACTATTTTTTCGGAAGAAGCGGACTTGGCGGATCTGAAAAATATTATAAGATTTTAAATAAAGAAATAAGAAGCTGGCTGAAAAGTTTAACTTAATATGGAACCTTTTGCTTACAACCTCGAAGAAGAAGATATAAAAAGACAGCGGCGTTTAGCGCGGGAATTAAGAAACACCCAGTGGTGGAAACGCAAGCTTGCAAAGGGCGTATGCCATTATTGCTGCCGCAACTTCTCACCCAAAGAGCTAACTATGGATCACATAGTTCCAATAGCGCGTGGCGGTAAAAGCACTAAAGGCAATATTGTCACCGCCTGCAAGGAATGCAACAATGCCAAAAAACAACTTCTTCCAATTGAATGGGATAATTATCTTCGTAATTTTGACACAATAGATCATGATTGATAACCTCCGTTATGTTTTGGAAATCTGGCTCCAAACACTGCACAACGAATATAAGAGCGGCAATCCATTTTCTTCCTATGAGTAGTATTTTGAGTCAGGTGTTTCATAGTAAACAGAGTTGCATATCCAAAATATTCATTTTCCCTACCTTCCACAGCTTTCATTTCACTTTCCACCGCCCCCCGTCTCCTTCGCCAGTTTCGCGATGAATTTCCGCCCTTTTGCAGTGAGCCTATATTTCTGTTTGCTGCTTGTAGGTTTATCGGGAATGGTCATTTCGATCACGCCGTCAGAAAGTGCCGGAACGAGATAAGCCTCCCTGAAGTAGTCTTCATGCCGCAGGGCCAGAGCTTTCTGAATGTCCGTGCGTTTCATCTCTCCAACCAGCACCGTCAGGAGTCTATGTACTTCCCCGGTAACTTCCCCGGTAACTTCCCCGGTAACTTCCCCGGTAATCCCGCCAACAGCTTTGAAGGCTAGTTCAGGCTTTCTGTGGATAGTAACCACAAAACCGTCCGTAAGAGCAAACTCCGGTTCCTCAAGGCCGACATTGCGGCAGCGCCTGATCATGTCACCAGTTCCGGTACCCATGCGCTCAATGTACTTGGTCAGATAGAGTGGCTCGGCTAATAATGGATTAAAGGGCACTGAGCCGTGTGGTTTTCGCAGTTTTGCAAGGGTCAGGGGCGGCGAAAGGGTGCCGGGATTCCAGACCTCCAGCCGGTCAGCAAAGAGCATCACCTGTACACTACCGTTGCTCGTATAGTCCCGATGGGCTACAGCATTGACAATGGCTTCGCGAATCACTTCCGGAGGCATCTCATAGGCCACGGGTGCTTCAACGCTCTGTGAGCGGGTTCCGACAGCAAGATTAATTTTTGAAAGCACAAAATCAACAGTCTGATCTACCAGGTCAAAAACTGTTCCCTTGTAAATTCGGTAAAAGGGAATGGGTTTGGTTACCTCAACACCATGAAAATGGGCACACTTGATCTCGGAGGCAATAAGGAAACGCTGCGGATATTTTCCAAAGAGCAATACTGCGGCATGGCTCGGTCTTTCTTTATCCAGGAGATTCAGATGAGTAAGAACCTCCATGGCCGTTGATTCTTCGGGCAGCGGGAAGCCTCTGGCCCGTCGGGCTCGGCTCAGGAATGTGTGTATCTTCTCTTCATCCAGATCTGCAATGGTAGCGTTCATACAGAAAGCGGCGTCAAAGGGCGCTGAACGTATCAACTCGTGTTCATCAAGGTATTGGATAAGGCTTCCATACACTGAGGCTATCAGCTCTGCAGCACTGACAAAGCGGCGTCTCACTACCTGATCTCCCGCTTCCCTGATAATTGCCTGCATTTTGGGAGCTTTGCCGCTATCGTCAGCACCTCTGACAAAAATAAGGCGGTGTTTCCCAAGCTGTGTCGCAAGATCGAATTCCCGGTGGGTAGGTGAGTATCCTTTCTTATCTTCCTTTCCGTATTCCTTCCCAAAGAGCCCTACGTAAATATTACACTGTTCAACTTCATGAAGATAGACTTCATCGGCCCGTCTATCAATGGCAGGTACATCTTCAAAAAGAAACACATCGAAGAATCGACGCAAAAGAGGATCTCCCAGGAGAAAATCACGTAGAGCAGCCCGTTCCTTTGCAAATTCCTTCTGAACGCTACTGATAAAAATGCGGATCGCGTTCATGATTTCACCTTCAGATACCCCAATCCTTTCAAAAATTGTTCAATTTTCCAAGGTTTTAGAGCGCAGGATTTCTAATTCACGGCTGGAAACTGCGCATTTAGGGCAAGCTTCTATACCATTTGTCGAAACCTGCACAACGAAACAAATCAGTTCACACACAAAAAATTATATACAACAGTCTGTATTTTTTTTGCATTTAAACCGGATTTTGTCAAAGGATATTTAGAAAAACCACAGGATTGAAGGTAAGTAAATTGTCACACATACACATACAAACATCAGCAAATCCTGGGCAATTGTTCCCCTGTCAACATATCTACAATACGTTTTCCTCCGATGCTTGTATTCATTACAACTTTCCCCGGATTTTCAGCTTTTACTTTTCCAATTATTGCAGCATTACTCCCATAAGATGTTTCTTTCATGGCAGTCAAAATAGCTTGGGCAGCAGACTCGGGGACGAAAACTACCAACTTTCCTTCATTAGCCATGTAAAGGGGATCAAGCCCCAATATTTCAGATGCTGCCAGTACACTTTCATTAATAGGAATTGCTTCTTCAAATATTTCTATACCAACCTGCGATTGAGATGCGATTTCATTTAAAGTTGTGGCCAGACCTCCCCTTGTGGGGTCACGGAGAACATGTATTTCCGAACCTGTATCTATCATTTTCTGAACAAGGTGATTTAAAGGAGAAGCATCGCTTTTCATAGGCGAATCCGGAAACAAATTTTCGCGGCTGTTAAGAATGGTCATGCCATGATCACCGATATTGCCGTTTATTAATACTGCATCTCCAGGTCTTGCATTCTGTCCGGAAATATTGATTTTCGCAGGAACAAGGCCAACTCCGGAAGTATTAATAAATATTTTATCGGCTGCTCCTTTGGGAACAACCTTGGTGTCTCCTGTAACTATCTTTATATCAGCCTCAAGAGCAGTTTTTTCAATAGAGGAAAGAATACGCTCAAGATCTTTTAATGAAAAGCCTTCTTCGATAATAAATCCGATGCTTAAATAACATGGATGGGCTCCTCTCATTGCAAGATCATTAACAGTGCCGCATATAGCAAGCGTTCCAATATCACCACCGGGGAAAAATATGGGATCTACCACATAACTATCAGTTGCAAAGGCAAGCTTTGCTCCCCCCAGTTCAAATACTGCGCTGTCGTTTAATTCATTTAGATAAGAATTGCCAAGCCTGGGTAAGAAAATCTTCTCAACTAATTCGTGAGAAGATCGTCCGCCACTGCCATGGTCAAGAATAATTTTATCTGTAGCCATGATAAATCCTTTGTTACAAATATACGGTATTAGAATATTTTTTAGTTATGAGAGCCACTTTCAAAACGTTTCAGTTTGGTCAAGGTCAAGGCGGATGAAAATTTTAACCGCAGGAATACATGTGAGTATTTCGAGGATTAAAATTTTTAGCCAACGCAGAGATCGGCCAAAATGGTACGTTTTGAAACTGGCTCATGATATTTATAGTAGGCTGCACATGTGCCTTCTGTCGATACCATACAAGGTCCGACAGGGTTTTGCGGGGTGCATGCCTTGCGATAAAGCTTGCATTCCGTGGGAGTTTTAACACCGCAAAGAACTTCACTGCATACGCAATCTGGATGATCTTTGGCCGGTGGAACTTTAAGATCAAAATAATCTTCGGCTGCAAAAGATCTGTATTCACGACGTAAAGTTAGTCCGCTGCCTTGGATGGGGCCCAAACCACGCCAGTAAGAATCGCAAGTATTGAAAACCTGATTAAGAACATCCATTGCCCTTGGATTTCCTTTAGCAGACGCTCCGCGTTTGTATTGAATTTCAACTTCTGTTTTACCCTGTTCTATCTGCATTATCAGCAATAGTATAGTTTCCAGAATATCCACAGGCTCAAATCCGCAGACAACTCCGGGTATATTATATTTTTCGGCAATCTGTTCGTATGCAAAAGTTCCGATTATTGTTGTAACATGTCCGGGGTAAATAAATCCATTTATATTCAGGTGATCAAAGTTCAGCAAAGCCGTTAAGGCAGGAGGTAGTAATTTATGAGCAGATAATATAAAAAAATTATCCAGGTTCTTTCGTTTTGCTTCTAAGACGGTAGCAGCTATTGCAGGAGCAGTTGTCTCAAAACCTATACCAAGAAAAATCACTTTTTTTTCGGGGTTTTCAATGGCTATTTTTAAGGCATCAAAGCTTGAATAAACTATACGTACATCGGCGCCCATTGCCCTTTCTTTTTGCAGTGAGGATAAAGAACCCGGAACCCGTATCATATCACCAAATGTTGTAATTACTACATCGGGATAACTACTAAGCTTAATAGCCTGGTCTATTTCCGCTTTGGCAGTAACACAAACCGGGCACCCGGGGCCTGAAATCAGTTGAATGTTTTGAGGCAGCATTTGGCGTATCCCATGACGAAAAATGGAAACGGTATGTGACCCGCATACTTCCATCAGACGGACAGGTGTTTTAGATTGGGCCCAAATGGCGTCAATCAATTTCTTAGCTTTATGTTTATCCCGATATTCACTCAAGTGCTTCATGGGTTAATAGCCAATATTTCTTCCCAGTATTTTAGAGTTTTTTGGGCTTCCTCTTCATCAATTCGATGCAGAGCAAAGCCTGCGTGAATAATCACATAATCTCCGACTTGGGGTTGCTGATCAATAATATCCAAACGGACTTCTTTCTTTGTCCCTTCATATTCCACTATGGCAACATGGCCTGTTATTTTTTTAATTTCCATGGGAACTGCTAAGCACATTTATTATCTCCTGATTGCAGATTAATATAATGAGCGGCTACTGCCTGACCAAGAGAAAGTCCGCCGTCATTTGCCGGTATAAGAGCATTAGTGTAAACCTTAAAACCCTTTTTCTTCAATTGCTTTTCCATACCTGACAGAATAGTTCTGTTCTGGAAAACTCCACCTGACAAAACTACTTTTTCAAGAGCCGATTCATCCCTTACTTTACAGCAGATCCGTGTAAATATCTTAATCAAAGTAATGTGGAACCGGCGGCTTATATGTGCTCCGGTTTTGCCCTTTTTTATATCTTCCACAATGCCTTTAATAATAGGCTGGTGCCTAATTAAATAAATGCCATTATTATTGATTGTTTCTATTGGATAACAAGATAATTTTTCACAGCCTTGTATCATTTCCAGATCCATGGCTGCTTGCCCTTCAAAATCAATAACATCTCTTAAACCTATTAATGCAGCTACGCCATCAAAAAGCCGACCGCAACTTGAGGTGAGTGGCGAATTGATTTTTTGCCGGATCATCTTTAGCAAAATATCTATTTTATTAGGTTCGAGTTTCTTAATAAACTGTAGAGGCAGTTCTGATAATTTTTCTCCATAAGCCTGATATAAATAGCTCACAGCCATACGCCATGGTTCTTTTATAGCCAGGTTGCCACCAGGCATTGGCAGATATTCAAAATGACTTTTACGTTCAAAAGATGATAAATCTCCTGCAAAAACTTCACCGCCCCAAATTCTACCATCTATACCATATCCGCTGCCATCTAAGACAATGCCGATCACTTTTTCATGAAGCCAGTGTTCCGCCATACAACCAACCATGTGGGCAAAATGATGTTGTACTCCTATCAAACGAAGTTGCGCCTGTTTAAGAGCATAGCGGGTGCCTGGATAATCCGGATGGAGATCATAGGCAATGATCTGCGGATTAATCTGCAGGATCTCCTTCAAATGAGTTATTGCAGATTCAAAAGAATTTATGGCTTCCGGGTTTTCAAGATTTCCTATATGCTGACTTAAAAATGCCCTGTTTTCTTTGATAAGACATATTGTATTTTTAAGCAGGCCCCCACAGGCAAGAATAGGAGACAAGGATTCATTTAAAAAAATCGGTTCCGGCACAAAGCCCCGTGATCGCCTGATCTGTCTTGTACTGCCGGCAACATGAGTTACTATGGAATCATCGCTTCGTACACAGATATCCCTGTTATGAACAAGAAAACAATCGGCTACTCCACAAAGTTTGTCAAAGGATTCTTTATTATCAATACAGATTGGTTCATTAGAAAGATTTCCACTTGTCATGACCAGAGCCTCAAATCCAAAATCAAACAGAAGATGATGCAGCGGGGTATACGGCAGCATTGCCCCAAAATAGCGATTCCCCGGAGCTACAGACAAAGCAATATTATTTGGAAATATTTTCTCAAGTAAAACTATCGGGTGTTCTTTGGACAGTAAAACTTCTTTTTCCGCATCGCTTACCCGTGCATTTTGCGCCAAAGCCGAAAGATCGCGAAACATCAGGGCAAAAGGTTTTTCTTGCCTATGTTTTAAGTACCTTAAGCGTTTTACAGCCTCTTGGCAAAACGCATCTACTGCCAGATGAAAACCTCCAATGCCTTTTATGGCAACAATCATTCCTTTTTTAAGAAGCCGGGCTGCTTCTGTAACAGGAGAAACATCTTCTATAAGTTCTTCCTGATTGTCATAAAGAAAAACCTGCGGGCCGCATACACCGCACGCATTAGGTTGAGCATGAAACCGTCGGCTTAAAGGATTATGGTATTCTTCATAACAATTTGGGCACATTTTAAAGGTTGCCATGGAAGTATTGTGCCGGTCATATGGAATATCATTAATAATTGTATAGCGTGGGCCGCAATTAGTGCAGTTGATAAAGGGATAACCGAAACGTCGATCTAAAGGATCTCTTAATTCTTTCAAACAATCCTGACAGGTTGCTATATCGGAAGATATCAATGCAGATTTTTCCCCGGATGCAATACTTTGGCTGATAGAGAAATCTTTGTCAAAGGTTAGTGGTATTGGATCAATTTGAATATCGGTGATACGGCTGGTAGGTGGCGGGATATCTCTTACAATCTGTAAGAAATTTTTAAGATCTGTATTTTCACCCTCAATCTCTATTTCCACGCCCAAAGAAGAATTATTCACATAACCGGTAATATCTTTTTCTCTTGCCTGCAAATATACAAAGGGCCGGAATCCGACTCCCTGGACAATACCCTGGATTGTAATGTGGTATCTGGCTCTCATTGGCTTTTATACTTCGGGATCCGTTGAAGTATCCAGTTAAACCAGGAGTCAAGCCCGGATAGGTTACGGCAGGAAACTTCAAAAATTTCCAGATCGGGATTAATACCGGATGAATAATGACGAATTTTTTCTACGCTGGCATCAACATAGGGAAGCAGATCGATTTTATTTATCAGAAGTACGCTGGATTTAGAAAACATTAAAGGATATTTAAGAGGTTTATCATCTCCTTCCGTAACACTTAAAATCATGATTTTATAATCCTCGCCTACCTCAAATTCAGCCGGGCATACCAGATTGCCGACATTTTCCACAATCAGAAGATCCAGGGATGAAAGATCAAGCTCTTTAAGCGCATGGGAGATCATTCTGCTGTCTAAATGGCAGGCTCCGTCTGTATTTATCTGTACGGCGGCAACTCCTTTTTTCGCAATCCTTTCAGCATCATTGGTTGTTTGGATATCTCCTTCTATAACCCCTATACGGATTTTATCTTTTAAAGCATCAATGGTACATTCCAGAAGAGTAGTTTTGCCGGCGCCAGGAGAGCTCATCAAATTAAGAACCAGTAAATTGTTTTGTTTAAACAAACTTTTATTTTCTTCAGCAAGCTCTTCATTAGCTTCCAAAATATTTCTTATAACAGGAATTTTCATAAATTTCTTTCTTTCCCCAAAAGGCGGTTCTTAATCAATTTCAATTTCTTTAATAAATAATTCTCTGCCGGAGATTGTTTCAACAGCGTTTGAACCGCATGATGTACATATAAAGCTGTATTCATCGATAGCAAATTCCTTTTCGCAGTTATTACATCTACAGATTAATGGAACCGGTTCTATTTCAAGCTTAACCCCTTCAAAAGGTGTGTTTTTAGTTATAATTTCAAAGCAAAAGGTTAGGCTATGAAGGGCTATAGCAGTGAATTCACCAACTGTCAGGCAAATAGAAATTAATCTTTTTACCCCGTAGTGCTCCATTTCCTGTTTAACTATATCCAATATATTTAAAGCAATCCCCATTTCGTGCATCTACTATCACCCGGTTTTTACTGGAAGGTTATCAATCTTTTTGCCACCCTCTACTAAATGAACAAGTGTGGAAATATGCTTATTAAGCATTTCCGACTGTTGTTCCATGCTTCTGGCTATTTCTGCCGCCTTTTCAGCATCGATTGCATTTTGTTGAGTCACTTTATCAAGTTCCTGTACCGCTTTGGTTACAATATCCATACCTTCATGCTGTTCTTTGGATGCGGAAGAAATATCATTAAGCAAAACAGCTGTCTTGCCGGTAATTTCAAGAGCACTTTTAAATGCACTTTCTGTAACATTTACAAACTCAACCCCTTTCGAAACCCGCTTGCGTGTTCCTTCAAGCATTTCCGATGTAACTTTAGCCGCGCTGGCAGCCCGCATTGCAAGGCTTCTCACTTCATCAGCCACAACTGCAAAACCGCTTCCTGCTTCTCCGGCTCTTGCCGCTTCAACTGCCGCATTCAGAGCCAATAAGTTTGTCTGAAAAGCTATTTCATCAATTGTTTTTATAATCTTGTAAGTTTCTTCATTTGTATCCGAGATCTCTTTCATTGCATCTATCAATTCCTGCATAGCCTTGTTTGAACTGTCCATAACATTTTTTGCCTGTAGCATCAGATCATTTGCTTCGGAAGCATTTTCAGCATTGTTTGCTGTCATAGATGATACTTCATCTATAGAAACGCTGGTTTCATCTATTGAGGCTGCTTGTTGAAAAGCATTAGAAGCCAGCGAATCACTTGCCGTGGAGGTTTGATTGGCAGAAGATGATGTTTGGGATGCGCTATCGACAAGATCCCTGATAATAGCATTGATAGGCCTGGATACTGTCCATTTCATAAGCATATAAATTATTGCCGAGACAGCAATGAGTATTATTATTGAACCGATAGTCATCTTTTTTGTCAGATCGGAAACAATCAAGTTGAGTTCCGACAAATCATAAGAGAGTGAAAGAACCCCTCCTACATTACCTTGTTTCCAGTTATGATGACAGCGAATGCAGTCGGAATTTACTATCTGTGGAGCGTATATATCGATTTTTCCTGAACTGATAACCTCAACCACATCTTTTTTTTCAGTAATATTTTTAAAAATTTTATCATCTAAAACCATTCCTTCAAGGTTATTTGTGGAAGAAGAAAGATTGGCTTTCCCCTGCTGATCATAGAGTGTGACGTCCAGAACGCCTGTGATGTCTCTCTGGCGCAAAAGCAGTTTATGAAAATTTTCCATCTGACCGCGCTCCAAAGAGTCGCGTACTCCCTGCTCAAGCGATTCAAAGAGGGTATGAATAGAAGTAATGTAGTTTCCTGTTATCCTTTTTTTTACAAAACTGGTTATAAACCCTGTTCCGGTTGTAAGAAACACAAACATTATCAGAAGCACAAAGAACATAATTTTCCCTGTAACCGACAAATTAGCAAATGACTTTCCCTGCATTGCTTAACTCCTTTCTATGGGTTTTTTTTGTTCGGATAGTCTGTAGAAAGGAAAATCCTTTTTTCGGGCAAAGTTTGGCCAGGCGCAACCGATACATGGTGCATTGGCAGCAATACACCAACTTTGGCTGAGGTTCCACCATCTGTTTGGGCAATCTGCGGCAGTATCCGGTCCTAAACAGCCCAATTTAAATAAACAGCCTCCTTCACCAAGTTTGGTAGCAAATATCTCCTGCTGGAAGTCATGATATCTTGGACATTGCTCATGGACTTTCCGGCTGTAAAAAAGAGCCGGTGAACCCTGGTCTGTCAATTCCGGGAGTCCAACTTTAACTATGTTTATAATTGTTTGCCAAACCCAGTCCGGGTGCACCGAACAACCGCGCAAATTAATGATAAGTTTATTTATGTTAAGCTGTTTATAATATTGTCTAAGACTGATTGCACCGGTCAGATTACCTTCAGCTGCCGGGATACCTCCGTCGCTTGCACATGAGCCAACCGCTACTGCACCGATCATAGTACTTGCTGCCGCTTCAAGATATTGACCAAAGACTTTGTCTCCGATTACACAAGCCTCAGGCATTTTTGCCGGGATGGCTCCTTCTACTGCCAGATAATAGTCGCCTGCTTTACCTGAAATATATTTTTCAATAAGATCTAATGCTTTTTTTCCGGAAACGGCAGACAGGTCGGTATGAAAAGCCAGCTGCGAATAATTGGTAATAAGGGTAAGCGGAGACGGTGAAGCAGCCTGCAAAAGTGAAACCGAACAACCTGAACAAGATTGCCCCTGAAGATATATAAGCTTGGGTATGCTTTGGGGCTCAATTTTTTTCAGAGCAGCAATAACCGGTTTCGGCAGGTTAAGAATACCAAAAGCGGCGCTTAACGTGGCCCCCAGTTTCAAAAATTCCCTTCTATCCATTATAAAATAATACCTCCCTATATTAAGCAGGTTCAAATATTGATCTTATTTATGTTTCTTCAGTGTACAGCGCAGGCAATGCATGGATCAAAAGAATGTACAATCCTGACAGCTTCTATCTGATCTTCAGGGTCTTGCACATGAGTTCCTATAAGTGCTGATTCCATGGCACCCGGCTGATTATTATCGTCTCTGGGAGAAGCATTCCAGGTGGTTGGCACAACACATTCATATCTTTCAATTTTGTAGTTCTTTATGCGTATATAATGCAGTAATGCTCCTCGAGATGCTTCAGTAGCACCGAAACCTTCACCGGATGCCGGTATTTTAATATCAGCTATTGTGGGTCCTTTCGTATCAAGCCGTTCAGTCTCATCGAGCAGAAAGTCGGCAATAACTGCGCCACAGATAGCACGGCTCAAATAACGCCCAAGAACCGAGTTGATCTTTGAAGGTTTTATGCCAACCTGACCGGCAAATGTATCTACAAGCTTTTTCACTTTAGGATTATGTCCCTGGTGATAGTCAACAAGGATTCGGGCAGCACTTCCAACTTCTACCATTTGACCCTGATAACGCGGAGCCTTTATCCATGAATAAGCGCCACTTTTATGAGGAGATGGGGTTAAAGTCGAATCTTTAACTTTGAGTCCGCTTGGCGACGAATACAGGGAATGTTTCACATCTTCAGTAATCAACTCAAAATTTACCGGCGATATATCGCCGTTTAAAAGTGCTCCGGAAGAAAACACTCTTTCGCTATTAGGTTCGGAAGTTACAGGCAAAAGGCCAAAAGATAGAAACCCGCCTTTACTGGCTCCTATTTCCCAGTATTCCGGGAATGCCTTTGCTACTGCCAAAACATCGGGGATATACTTATTATGATAAAAATCACGAACTTCGTGAATCAAAGACTGATATGATGCGATAAGATCAATTCTTGCATTTTGCGTGCAGCCTCCAGGAAAAATAGAAGTACTATGTGGGAATTTGCCTCCGAATATTGCCGCTGCAGCATTAGCCTTTTTCTGGATCTCCATGGCTTCGATATAGTGCTTCAAAGCTCCAATATTGAGATCTTTATCTTTAATATATTTTCCAGATAATCTTGGCAGAAATGGAGCCGCAGGATATGATTTGCCTGAAGCAAGCTCGGCCTGTACCCAGTTTTTTACCGTAAGAAGATCTGCGTCTTTTCCCTTGTATTGAAGAATTGCTGTGACATCTATAAAATCTAAAGCCGCGAGCTGATAAAACTGCAACAGGTAATCGTATAAATGATTTGCTCCTTGTATCAGGTTATGCATGATGCGCCCGTTAGGCGGCACATTTAAATTATATGTGCTTTCCTGAGCATATGAAGATGCAATAGCATGAGCATAGGGACATACACCACAAATTCTTTGAGTAATCTGCTGTGCGTCAAGCGGGTCCCTTCCTTGAAGAAAAACCTCAAAGCCCCTAAACATCTCGCCCTTACAGCGGGCATCAACAATTTTATTCTTTTCAACTGTAGTTTCAATATTTAAATGACCTTCAATTCTTGTTATCGGACCAAGGCTAACTTTCATCAACACCCTCCATGGACTGGGTTACTTTATAGAAACCAATGTAGCGACTTTATTTTGACGGAATAATTTCAACGCCATTTATTTGACATAAAACATACAATAATATTGAATTTCTAATATCATTATGATATTTATGTGATAAATTGCATATAAGTACCGTGCAATAGCATTAAATCAGTTTTAATCTTGCAAATAGTGTTCCAGATGTAACTGAATATGCCGATTAAGGTGGACTAGTATAAAATATTACCAGGTTATAGGATTTATCTTGATCCTCGGTTGCATCGTCGGCTCCTGATGTAAAGTTTGTAAAGTGAAGAAAAATATGAGCAACATACTTATAGTAGGTATAGGTGGTTTCACAGGCGCAATTTTAAGATACCTGATTAGTGGATATATTCAAAACTTGACACAAAAAGCCGCGTTTCCTTTTGGAACCCTGGCAGTAAATATTACAGGCTGTTTTTTGATCGGTATTTTTTCCCAGCTTGTAGAATCTCAGGCCGGCTTGTCATCCGAACTGCGCACATTTCTTATAATCGGGCTTTTAGGCGCTTATACTACATATTCTACATTCAGCAACGAAACTATGAATCTTTTACAGAATCAACAATTTTTCCTTGCATTGGTAAACGTCGGGACTCATTTGTTTTTAGGGTTATTAGCAGTATTAATTGGCCGTTTTACAATAATTGCATTGTGGAGGTAATATAAATGAACCTTCCGCCTGAAGGTCAACTTCTTCGAATATTTATCGGAGAAAGCGATAAATATGAAGGAAAACCATTGTATGAATGGCTTGTAATTAAAGCAAAAGAGCATGGTTTGGCCGGTGCTACCGCCATTCGTGGATTAATGGGTTTTGGTGCAAACAGTCGTATCCATACTTCAAAAATATTGCGATTATCTCTTGATTTGCCGATCATCGTGGAAATAGTTGATACGCATGAAAAAATAAAAGAATTTCTTGGTATTATAGAAAGTGTAGTAAAAGAAGGTTTGGTAACCCTTGAAAAAGCGGATATTCGTCTTTACAGAAGCAGTAAGCAAAAAGAATAAACAGTAATCTATGTTTTACTCAATTGGAGGTTTATACTTATGGGAAAAAATACGGGTATAAAAATGCCTGTTAATTCAACAACTGCATGTTCGTCTTCTTCGGAAGACAATTCTTACAAAAGTAAATTTCATGATTTACGTGATTCAGCCCGATCTATTTTCCATGAATTAAGTCAGCCAATTACAATTTTATTGGGATACTCAGAATTAATGTTATCAAATATGGATACAAATGATCCTTTGTATGACAAATTACATGAAATAAACAAGCAGGCCGACAAAGCAGATGAAATAATTCGCAGGATGCACAATAAGATAAAATATATAGAAGAAGACAACACATCCGACAGTAAAATAATAGGTAAAATATAATTAAAGGAAGAGTTAATAAGCCACACAACGAAAACCCAGTATATTTGAGTGCCCATCCGGTTCAAGCTGGAGTCGGCTGAAAAGCCGGATATCAACTCCTGATATCCAACATCCTCCCTTTCCTATCATAAATTTATCGATCCGGCTTGAAGTCCATTCGAAAACATTGCCCAACATATCAACGAGACCAAATTTATTTTCAAAATCATGATAATTCTCCACAGAAGTTGTTCCGCATATAGAACTATCTTCTATATTACAGGCTTCTTTTTTAAATTTGTTCCCCCATGGCAACAAGTTACCCTTGGCAGTTCTTGATGCAGCTTCCCATTCATCTTCAGTTGGCAATCTCTTGCCAGTCCATGAAGCAAAAGCCATAGCATCTTCTAAACTTATCTGCACAACAGGATGATTCCGTTTTTTATGTATCATGCTCCCAGGACCACTTGGTTGATACCAACATGCACCTTTAACTGTATTTTGTTTAGTTGTGGCATTAAAAAGAAGTTTTTCCATACCGGTTTTTTCATCAATAGTTTTTTCATATCTTCCGAAGTATACTTTCCCATATCCGCGTTTTTCCGCTGTTGTTTTATATCCGGTTTTTTCTACAAATACTTCAAAAAGTGCATTTGTTATCGGGTATTTCCCAATATAATAGGCTGGCAGGTCAACTGCTTTTTCAAGGCTTTCGCCTTTTTTTGGCCGTTTGCTTCCGATGATGTAAGCACCTTCAGGTATAAGGATATATTGATTATAGTATTTATCCATTGCTGCAAGAGAATGGTTAAATTCTTCTGCCAAAAACTTGGCCTTATTATCTAAAGGCTTGGTTTCACTGATATCAAAATCTTCTTCGAATATTTTAGCATTAGAATCAATGTCTGCACTGTCACCACCTTCGCCGCCTAACCCAACATCTTCTTCAATGTCTTCCGGCTCGATCTCTTCGATTATCTCTATATCTTCAGTATCTTCATTTATGCCATCTGCTGTTTCAAGAGCATCTATAGCAGAAGCATCCCCTTCAGCATACGATTCTGAACCATCGTCTTTACCGGCACCTAACCCAGCTTCTTCTTCGGTATTGTCGGACTCGATTTCTTCGA
>Ga0180007_10002291_pt1 | contig 23183 bp, 31 predicted proteins | sample MM_PC_MetaG_FD_121122 | JGI IMG/M metagenome (GOLD analysis project Ga0180007, IMG submission 121122) | Groundwater microbial communities from the Aspo Hard Rock Laboratory (HRL) deep subsurface site, Sweden - MM_PC_MetaG | ecosystem: Environmental > Aquatic > Deep subsurface > Groundwater... | reverse complement strand
TTTTAATCATACCCCATAAATTTAGAGCTATCGCTTCACCTTTTGTTATTTTCATTATTCCTCCAAAAGAAAGTAGATGGGAGGGAAATTAATCCCTCCCAATATTTATATTTTTTAGAAATCGAAGTTCTTTAAAAATTCTTCAGTCTCCGCTGTTGTAGCTGATGTGGATGTTGTTTGGGTAGGTGTTGTTTCACCTTCACCATCATCATCACCATAACTATGACTTTGACTAGTTCTTAATGACCAATCAAATTTTTCACAGAATTGCTGAAGAGTTTTTCTTTGAATATCAATTACTTTCTTAACCATCACATCTGCTATTTTAGTACCAGGATTCAAAGAAAATACTTTCTTCATTCCAAACTTTGTCTTTTCTTCACCAGTTGTAATAACTGTGACATAACGTTTGTTCTGAGCAATCATCTTTTCCAGAGTTTGGTTCTCTGGAAAAATCGGTGGTTGAATATCTTCTTTAGAAAGATTATCTAAATAAGTTGATATACCATTATATTTCAATCCGTTTCCACGAAGAAAAATAGACACTGACTTTTTCGTTCCAGTATCTTCATCATCAACCATGATTGGAACACCTTGTTCATTGGTTAATATTCCAGCAACAAGAATCTCACCTCTACAACCAGAACATGTTGGTGTTGCGTCTCGATCTTTTCGATTGGAAGGACAAATATTACCAGATGTTCCTTTAAATACTTTACCCTTCATAAAAGAGAAACAAGTCATCCGATCTCTATTTGTAGCTTGATCTTTTTCTTTCTTGACTAGAATTTTCTTTACATGAGTAATTATCATGTGAATCTTAGACAAGTTATATTGGAATCCTCGGATTTGAAGTTTTCCTGGTATTTCTTCTTCACCAGCTTGATTCGTTCGCAATGTTCCACAAATATATACTGACTTAAAAAATTCTTTTTCTGGTGGAACAACTGTTGGTGGTGCATAACCTGTTCCGAGCAAATCATCATAATTATCAGACATTTATTATTATTCTCCTTTAAATATTTTTAATACTTTTTGAATTTTTGAGTCATTAATAAAATCTAGAAATTCAGTTTTATTGTCACACTCAAATTCTAGATCCAAATCTATTTCTTTATTATAATCCTCATGATAGTCAATTTTGTGTATTTTTATTTTTATATTTGATAACTTTATTTTCATTATTTATTTGTAATCAAACAAAATTGAATATTTTCATCTGGTACTGTGACCAGACTAAATTCTTCATTAAACCAACACTTGATCCACATTTTTAATAATTCATTTGAACTGAACTGTGCATATACTTTATCACTGAATTGAACTACTGATGGCAGTTTAGTGACAATCGTACTTATTTTTTTAATTTTATGAGATGTCAATTGTAATTTGGAATCGGTGGGATTTTGTTGGATTAATTTTGGATGTGGACAATAGATAATACATAATTTATCATCTACCATTTTAAATATTTCATTCATATATAAAAATGTCTGAGTATCAATATCATAACACACTTTATCAGTATTTAATATACGTTGAATCGAAGTATGTTTACGGCATAATAGATTCATTCCATTATTTTTATTATTGATACATGATGGACATTCTTTTTCGTCTAATAAAATCTTCGATGGGATTTTATCAAATTCAATTTGACCAACTTTTTCAAAAAAAGATAAAATAAGATCTCTATTCAATAAATATTTTAATATTGTTATTGGAAAAATGTCTTTTGTGGGATCTGATCCCAAATTCTCTTTAATTATTTTTTCTGCTGGAATAATATTCATTTTAACTTTAATTCTCCTTTGACATTCACTCTTTTTTTTTGATTTTTTGGTTTTAAAACATAAATTAAAAAAATAAAAAATTTTTTATTTGATTATAAACTACCTCCAGTACTTAAAAAATTTTGGAAAAAAATGATTTCGAATTGATATTTTTTCAAATATCATTTCTTTATCACTAATTAATATATATAATACTTTAACTCAAAACAAAAAATTATATTGTTAGTAATACGGGATTATTATAATCATTTAAATTAATTTCAATATTTCCATTGACTAATTGATCTAGTGTTAATTTAATTTTCATTTTTGCATGAGTTGGTAATGAATGATCTTCATATAATAGATGGATTCCGTTTTTAAACTGGAATGCGATCCCGTCTGGAGCTTCAGAACAATTTACAAGTTCTGATCGCTTGATTGTAAAAATATGATCCATTTTTCTTATTTTAATTTCATACTGAGGTTTCATTATTTCTCCTTATTAATATTTCATTATATACTTGTTTTTTATTCTTATACATCATTTTTGAAATTATATAAACTATAATTTCGTCTTCTAATGTGTTTTTTAAATTGACGAAAATTTCAGGTAATAGGACATCACTATATGATTTTATATTTTTAATTATTTCATTTTTATTTTCATCAATAAATTTACTAAGAATATCTAAAAAATTAATTTTAAAATTTTTGAATATCGCAACTAAAAAATCAATATTATCGAATTCTATAAATTCGATTAATTTATAAATTTTTTGAATATCTATTATGTCATTTATAGAAATATTTTCTGGGAAATCAAATTTATATACTTCCTCAATTTTTTTAATTAAATGTTGACAAAGTATTCTTTGATTATCAATTGATTGGTTTTTCACATCATCTATAAAATTTAGATATACTTCTTTAAAAGAAGTTTTTCCAATTCCATTTAATATCTCTAAAAATTCAAATTGAATAATAGCATCACCAACAACTTCACTTTGAATCTGATCATTATCATCGTCTAATAATTCAGTTGGAAGCATTGCACTTAATAAAAGATCTTTTGATTTCATTTAAGTTTCCTATCAGAAAGAAAATTTTTTTAAAAAATTATGTTTTTTTAAAACGTTATTTCTTCTCTTGATATATTGATTTCCTTTCTGTTGTCATATTTTCCAATAATTCTGATCTTGTCAAAATTGGATATATTGGAATATTTAATTCCTGTTCTAATTCTTGTTTTGCATTATTTTCTTCACGATCAACTAAAACGACAATACCAATTGGATTGAACTCGTGTTGTTTTAAAGTTTCAAATGAATATCGCAGCGAATCACCCGTGGTTAGCACATCATCGACAATCAAAGTTTCTTTTAATTCAGTTATTTTACCTTCGATTAATTTTTTAGTTCCATATCCTTTTTGTTGTTTTCTTATAAACAGTCCATTCCGATGTAGGTTAATAACACAAGTACATACGATTGGATCTGCACCAGATGTTATACCAGCAACGTTATAAAATTTTTGAATATTGGGATTTTTATCAATCCACCAAGCGATTAAATACAGAGCTTTAGGAGTTAATAATAATTCTTTACAATCAATATAAAAATTACTCTTTTTTCCTGATGATAGTGTGAATTCACCATACTTTACAATCGTAGAAAATAATTCTAATAAATTTTTTTTTTCATAACTCATTTTTGCCATTTGTATTCTCCCAAAAAAAATTTATAAAAAAATTTGAATGTTTTACCATTCGCATATTAATATATATAGACACATTAGATTATTCAAGAAATTGGAAATTGATTAATTGAGACATCTTTGTAATCAACAACTTTGTCAGATCTAAATCTAACAAAAGACACTTGATCCATCATAACACCTTCATCAACACCAAGTACTTTATATTGATTGTTTTCATATTTTAATAATGGCAACTTTGACTTTCTGTGTCTTCTATACTTAACTTCAACAACTAGTACGGGTGGAACCCATAATTCACCAGATTTCTTTTCGACAAAATTATTATTTCCCCATTGAAACATCTCAGATCTAATCTTTGTTGTGAATCCGGTTCCGACTTTTGCTGTCAATATAAAATTACCACTTTCATTTAAAAAGGCTAACCGCATATAACCCATCTGATGTTTATTCCAAGCACGTTCTAATTCTTTACCAATAGCAACAATAACACAATCGATTGTTTGAACGTTCTTTATACGATATAGAACTTTTGGTTTATCTGGATTCCTAGCAACAATTCCTTCACCTTTTCCTTGTATGACAAGAGTGTCCCATAATTTTCTAAATTCATTAACACCACCATATACCCATTTTGGTTCATGGATATGTTGTGTATTTAACATCTTCTCTAATTCAGTAAATTTATATTTTCCCCAAACTAGATTTGAGTTTAATTCATAAATGTCAAATACAAAATGATGAACAAGACTAGTATCACCAGTTTGAATAACGCTCTGACTTCTAGCAAACGGATATTGTCTATTTTTGTCAAGAGCAACAAGTTCTCCAATAATCACAATATTTTCAATCTTTGTTTTATCAAGGATTTCTCGATATTCTCTTAATACTGGATAATCCCTGTCATGAATTACACCCGATTTGGTAATAAAATAAGGTGTCTTATCTTTCTCATATACTAATGCATTCAACTCACCATCAACTTTCTGACTAAAATAAAACTTTTCTTTTGATGACATCAAAAACGACACAAAATCATTATATGACATCTCTATAAAACGAACAGTATCTCTCCAATCACGGCAAAAACTTAATGTACTTTTCTTTATCATTTTATTTATACCTTTATGTGAGACCAGCGTTTTTCAGTTCTTATAGATGATACTGTTTGCCTACTAACACCAAATATATCAGCGATTTCTTGTTGAGTTAACAATCCTTCTTTCAACAATAATTTGATTTGAATAACATCTTGACTTATTAGTATTGAACTATAATTTTTTTCACCTTTCATTTTTTCTTTAATTTTATTTTTAGATTCTTCGGAAAATATTCTTCCTTTATTTGATATTCCGATATTTATTTTATGATTTTCTGATAATTTTTTTCCTAAATGACTTTTACTCAATTTTATCTTATGTTCCTCCGATAAAATTTTTCCCTTATGTTTTTTACTTATTTTATTTTTTGTTTCATCTTTTTTTATTACACCACTACTTCCTTCACCACCATCAGTCATATTAACAAGTGAACCCAAATTTAAATCAGTTCTTCCTATTTCTTTTATTAGTTGTTTTTCTATCTCGAATGATTGATTTTCTGATAAATTTTCATATAATTTAAAAATTATTGGTTCCAATTTAGATTGTTTAATTTTATTTATTTTATTTTTAAATATCTTAGTTCTGGAATTATGATTTTTGTATCGAACATCTTTTCCTTTTCCAATATAGAAAGGTTCATGTATAAAACAGAAATTATTATAACAATATTTCCCATATTTTCTTGGATCTAAATAAATATAAATATAATAATTATTCATAAATATTTTTATTGAATTGAATCAATCTTCCTTTATTAATTAAAAATACAACATTATCTTCGGTCACAATATCTAAATTAGTACTATCAACAATAACTGTACTATCTTTATTTTCCTTTACAATTTCTGTTGATGGTATATTCATCATAGTTGCTACTCCATATTCTATATTTTCTGTGTCATTAATAAGTTGACTATCGGTTTTATAAAAACTTATATTCATATTCGGTTTTGGTTTCATAGAAAATTTATTTTCTGATATAATTTTATTAAAAGTTTTTTGGTCACACTTTATAGTCCTATACAATTTCACAAATTCGCGTTTCTTGTTAGATTCATTCAATATATTTTTAATCTCCTTTTTAGTTATATTTTTAGATTCTGCTGTTTCTTGATTTTTAGATTCGACAATAACTTTTCTTTCTTCATTCTTTTGTTCTTTCACTACAATTTTTAATCCTCTATCAAATTTAACATCGTCATTCCAAATTGGATAATATTGATTATCAGCCGAAATCATTTCTAAACTACAAGATCCGACTTTTTCTTGAATATCTAGTGGTGGAAGATCAACACTTACTGAATTATTTTCAACTACGGCTGGAAATACAAGTCTATATGATTTTCCAGGACAAGATAATATAAATCTTGTTTCTTTTATTTCACTACTATCCCCACCTTGTATATCGATATCGAAATTTAATGTCTTTCCTCTCCCAGTTTCTATCTTTATCATTTTAATTTACTCCGTCATTTACACGTCAAAATAATTTTAAGTGGAGCTGATTGTTTATCAGTTGTTTTTAATGATAAAACATTAATATTTAATCGTAATCTTTCATTTTCTTGATGTTGATATAACATTGCACCACCAACATGAATTTTAGGTAAAAATTTCCCCATTGTTGCAAGTCCAATCGACATCTATTCCTCCAACATCTCATCAATAACATCAGAGAAATAATTACTCCAAGTATTGTCGTCAACAAATCTAGTTTTTAAGTTTTTTAAAAAATTTCTCAGTTTGATATTTTCTTGTTCTAATTTATTTATTCTTGTTTGTAATACTTTAATAAGCTCGTCATCTATCATCACGACCTCACTTGTTTCCAGTTTGTAAATTTACCAGGACCACTACTATCACTTTCAATAATATATGTTGCTAATATATTATTATTAGTACCAACAGATAATGGATTCGAATATATTCTAAGTCTAGCTGAAATTAAATTACTATCATCATCATAACTTGGAAGATCAATAAAAATATTTTCATGTACCAGTCCTAATACTCTTTTTAAATCATCAGATATTTCATTACACTTGATATTTAGTATATTAATTTTAGAATCTAAGTTTGTACAGTCAGAACTTAAGACATCGATTTTTGAATCTATGATATTTACAATATTATCAATATCATTTACAACTGTAAATAAATTAGTACAGTCGGTATTCAATATATCTATTTTACTATCGACAATATTAACTTCCATATCAATAATATTAACTGTATTATTTATAATATCAATCTTAGAATCTAAGTTGGTGCAATCAATAGATAGATTATCTATTTTATTATCAATATCATTTGTTGTATTAATTATGATATCAGATTTATTATCTATATCATTTACAACTATAGATAAATTAGTACAATCGGTTGATAATATATCAATTTTATTATCTATGATATTAACTGTATTATTTATAATATCAATCTTATTATCTAAAGTTGTACAATCAGTGCTTAGTATATCAATCTTATTTTCTGTATCGTTTGTTGTATTAATTATGATATCAGATTTATTATCAATTTCTGTCACTATATCCAAAATACTTGTTGAATCACTATTATTGATATATATTTCTTCACTGGCATACAGAGGTTCATTTTGTCCATCATCCCACAATATAATTAAATCAACTAGATTGTCAAAAGTTATGTATACACCATAAATTCCAGAATCTGTTTTAATTTCAAATACTCCAGATGTTGCTCTAGATTGATATATTGAACCATCATTATGAATGAGAGTATATCCAACTGTTGTTAATCCAGAATAATCTGATCCGAAATTTACAGTTCTAATCATTTATAATTACTCCTAATTAAATCAAAATATTACAGCAAGCTGCTGATCTAAATTTTAACCAAGAACTCAAATCATCATTCACACTTATCGATATGTAATCGAGAGTTTTACCAACTAATTTTACTGGATATAAAAATTGTAGTCTTAATTTTAATAACGCATTGGTTCCATCTCCAAAAAAATTAACAACATCAGTATTTGATAGAGATAAAAAATCAAATAAAGTTTTAATATTAAAACTAACCACTGATTTGTTGTTTTGAATTCTTATATAAACCAATCCGTTTGTTAACGTCAGCCCCAGTATTTTGTCATATGATAAATTTGTAAATGCGGCATTTTCAGTTGCACCAGCGACAGTAGTTATCCCAGTATACGGACCAGCAAAAGTAAAATTAAGTGAACATACATGCATAGTTTCATCATATAATGGATCTAATCTGTATATAATTGGACCACCAGTTTCTTGAATTCTAATATAATCTAAAAAGAAATCAGGTGGTGGAGTTCCAATAACTTGAATATGTAATGTATTGATTGTCTGATCAGTTAAATTCATATCAGAGATTGGAATGATAAATCTCTGCCAAACATTTAAAGTACCTGTGTTTATATAATTTGCAATATTTACCGCTGTTCCAACAATTGTGCCAGTTGTTGTATTCCATCCATATATGTCAATATGTGAACCTGCCTTCCACGATGTCAAATAAACCCATCCAGTAATAGCTACATATCCTGTAAAGCTAAATGATCCTGCACCAGGAGCAAACTGTGCTACACTATTTGTTATTGCCGCACTACCATCGATACTAACAGAACCATTGTAGTGCTGTGTTGCACTATTAAATGTCCAAGTTCCACTAATTGCAGAAGTGTTCCATTCACCACTACCAGAACCAACATTTTCATCATACACCAAAATCGGTGTTCCTCCAAATGTGGCATTCTGATTCATTTCTATACCATATGTTGGATTGATAAAATTTCTATGTTGAAAATCATACTCAAATTGTGGTCTGGATGAAACAATCAATCCATTTCCAGATTCGTTGTTCTCATCTATCCCTGCCGATATTCCATTTTTTATATCAGTTATTGTGCTTTTTATCATTGTTTATTTTCACTAAATATTATGAAAATACATTTCTAATGTTGCATTTATTTTAATAGAACCTGTAACTGCTGAAAAGGCAATTGATGTGTTTTTTGGAATTATAATATTAGAAATCCGATCAACGTTTGTCATACCAATACTTGATCCAAGAACTATAATTTTATCAGCTAAACTACCACCAGATAATCCAGTAATATTATTTCCTACAACTGCTGTTATATCGGCAGTTTCTCCTGATCCGGCATATTTATTAACTGGTATATATGTAGTTCCAACAGCAGTTCCACTTGGATTTAAATAGACACTAATACTTTCAAGTGATGGTGTATAAATTTTCATTGACGTTATTATTAAGTCGTAAATACTTATATTTTTCAAATAACAAAAATAATATTCAGCACCACTTGGGGTTTGTTCAATCACACACGAATAAGTTCTTCTTGTTGTATGATTTACATGCTGTTCAATCGGCACCACTATTGCATATACACCAAGTAAATTTTCCTCGTTTACTCTAGTTTTGTAACCATTTCCAGTTCCGTCTTCTATAATCATAATTTATTCCTTATAAATTTAAATTGTTTATATTAAAATAACTCTTCTGGTTCTTTTAAATTATATTCATCGGTTAATAAACTTAAATGCGTCCTTATTAATTTCAATTCTAACAACATCTCTCTAAATAAATCCAACATGTCCAAATTATTTATTTGTAAAGCACCATCACTATAACCTTTTAGATTTAATTTATTATCATCTTGATCTAAAACCTTCAATGTCTGTGGTGGTGCTGGTGTTGTGCTCATAAATTCTCCTTTCTACTCATTAATCATCTTAAATTTATAATGTCCACAGTCATATATTCTATGATAACCTTAATTTATTTTAATATGTGGCCAACGTTTTCCGGTGTTTATCATTGAAATTGTTGATACACTAACATCGAACATATCAGCTATTTCTTGTTGAGTTAATATTCCTTCTTTTAATAATAACTTTATCTGAATAACATCTTGTTCTATTAATTTATGATTTGGATGATTTTCTCCTATATTTTTATAGTTTTGATAACAAATAGGACAACCACTCACCCTTTTAAAATTACTCCAACTTATATAACCTTTGTGTCCTTCTGGACAAATATAATTTAATAATGTTTTATTTGTTTTATAATCTTTTTCTTCTGTTAATAAAGTATATCCTCTTTTTTTAAATTCTTTTTCAATATCAGAAAAATTTTTTCTTCGTTTTTTTAATTCTTCTTCAGTATATTTATAACCACTCACTCCTTCACCACCATCGGTCATATTTACAAGAATTTTTGAATTTATTTTTTTAATTTCATTAATTAATTCGATTTCTTTATCTAATGATTCTTTTTCATTTAAATTTTCATATAACTTTATAACTATTGGTTTAGATCCTGATTTTTTAATCGAATTTATTTTATTTTTAAAATAATCAGTTCTTCCACAATTAGATTTATATCTATCATTACTTCCTTTACCTATATAAAAAGGTTCAAAAGTAAAACAAACATTGTCATAACAGTATCTTCCATATTCTCTCGGATCTAAATAAATATAAATATAATAATTTTCGATCATTTAATCACTTTCTAACATCAAAGAAATAAAATACGCATTCAATAAATCTCTCGCTGGATTCGCTTTTGGAATTCTGTATTCAGCATGTCCTGTTTGGATAATGTCGCTTATAATCTCATTCTTTGTTATATGATCATCGCTCATCGGTCCAAAAAATTCAGCTAAAGCCATTAAACAACCATAAGAAATGAACGATAAACTTTCTTGTTCTCCTAATCTTTGTCCACCATCACTTCCTTTACCAGCAGTTGGTTGTAATACTTTTCCAATAACTGGTCCTGTACTACGAGAGTGAATCTTCATATCTCCCATGTGCTCAAGCTTATAGATATACATGTATCCGAATGGAACTTCATATGATGTATATGTCTTATATTCTGGTAAATACATTTTATATTTTGATTTTAGTCCAAGAATTTTAAGAACATCTCTAATCATTTTAAAGTTTGGTCCTTTAAATGGCGGAACAATGATAGGAAACGCATAGTTCTTTTTAATTTGTTCCCACATAATTGCCATTTGAGAATCACTTAACTTGGCTACGTTATTAAGAAAACCAGTACTAATAGTTTGATTTTTTGATGTATCCAACATTGGAAGAACTTTTCTGGCAATATCGAGAAAGTCTCTTTTACTTTTTGTTTTTAAAAAAAGTTCTGCAAGTTTTCTCGATATTAATCCACAATACATCTCATAAACCTGTCCCATATTCATACGACTTAATATACCAAGAGGATTAATTATAAAATCAAGCTTTTCTCCCCAGGGAGTTCGAGGCATTAATTCTTCTTTTTCAATCAAAGAAATAATACCTTTATTTCCATATCTATTACAAAGTTTGTCTCCGAGATTAATTATAAGTTCTTGTCTTATTTTAAATCGAATTAATACTCCTTCGATGACTTTTCCACGATTTGTATATTTTTCTTTGGATGGTTTATTATATTTTTTATTTGTTCTTTCAATTAAAGCTGACAATTGAATAAATTTATTTGGGTCTTCTATATTTGAGAATACTTCAATTTCGGCAATTAAACCACCAGGACTTTTCTTAATATATTGACCAGCGGTTATATCTGTGGTTTCATCTTCTTCAAAACCAATCAGCTCTTCAATTTCGCCAATGGTTTTTCTAAGAAGGGGTTCACCACGAATAGTCATTTTTCCCATATCATTCACAAATAATAATCTATCTTTCTCAGATAAAGTAATATCTTCTTCGACAAGATGTAATGATGTTAATTTATCTTCTTTAACTAATCGTTCGTTAATAACAACACCGTCATCAAAATTATAACCTTTATATGGGAATATCGATACTGCTAGTGTTCTACCAAGTGAAATCATTCCATCACTAATAGAACTTCCTTCCGCGATAATTGAATCTTTTTTAACTTGTTGTCCTTTTTTGACAACAACATTGAACATACTCAATGTATTTTTACCACTACCCGATTTGAGTGGAACTGGATTTATATCAATATTGGTTTTTTTACCATCTTTACACATGATAGTTATTTGATCATTTGTTATTTCTGACACTCGTCCATCACATGGAGACTTTTTAATAAAGCTATCTGAAAGTACATTTGGTAATATTGATTCATATCCTGTTTGGACTATTGGAGGTTCTGGATTTTTCAGTGGTAATATTTGTCTTGATTGTGCGGCGGCCATGATAATCCTAGCACCTTCGTTGTTTTCAATAAAAGGAATCATACATGTTGATGTACTAAGTATGCCGGATTTTTCCTTATTATCTTGCTCCTTAACCTTGATTAGACCACGCGCAGATGTGAGATGTGCATCTATACTTAATTGCTGTATAATGCCAATATTCGGACCTTCAGGTGTGTCTAGTGGGTCAATATTTCCAAAGTATGAACTATGAACGTTTCTGGATTCCATTTGAACTGCATCTTTACCAGGAATACCACCGATTGATTTTCCAACTGGTGATACTTTAGACAGAGTTGCCATTTCTTCAAGTGGATTACCATATTCCATATTAACTACGATTTCTGAATTAATAAAATCAGATATGACCTTTGTTGGAACAATTTGAAATTTGGCATTTTTATTACCAGCCAATACTTGTTCTTTATAGTTTGTATAAGCAGCAAGAATCTGTTTTTGTGCCAAGTGAACCAAAATTTCCGAATTTCTAATTCTCTGATTTGACAAATCATTTCTCGCTTGTACAAAGCCAGTTATGACTTTTTGTGCCATATATTTCATAATCTCATCAAGAGATATTGGTAAACTTTGATTCATCAATACTTGTTTAACAACAGGATCAACAATATTATCTAAGTTAGTTCTAACCTTATAAGTTGAATTAATTTTACCTGTGATCTTAATAATCAGATCATTAAAATATTCATTGGTTCCAAATGGTTTATTAATTTTATACTCACCAATCTTAGCTCTAATAAAAGAATTCACAATTTCTTTTTTTAATTCCGTATCCACATTATCAAAAATAATAGTATTATCTGAATCAACTTTAATAGCACATTCAGATTTTCTTGGTTTAGATTTTGATATTGTATATTTTATACCAAAATCTTTTAAAACTTTATCAAAACCAAAACTATATGCCATCAAAATAAGAAATGGCAATTTATATGATGCAATATAAATTTCAAGATAATTTATTTTTTTAGTTTTTTTACTCCAGATATGAAAACTAGAATAAGAACTTTCAAATTTTGAATCATATGGTTTAGGAAAAGTAATTGGATTTAAAATAATTTGATTAATAAGACACTTTTTCTGACCATTGATTCTGAATGTACCAGATACTGGATCAATTTTTGGTAGTTCAATTTTAATATCCTGAATATTATCAGATTGATCTCTTAATTTTACCATTAATATAACCTCGTCTGATTTTTCAATTTCTCCAGCTTTCGATGGTTTATCCACAACATTTAATGATTCTATTTTAAGTGGAACTTCTTTCGTTTCTAATATTTTAAATGAATTCCACATATCTTTTTTCAAATTAATCTCAAAGTCAATTTGTCGTTTTTTAAATAAGTGAACTGGTGATTTCTCATCCACCATTTTTGGAACATTCATTGACTGGACAGCGATATAATCAGATGTTGTCACAGTTTTTTCCTGTGGAATAATTTCATCGGAAAAATTTTTATCAATTACTTTTAGTGCTGTTTCAGCTTTATTTTTTGGAATGGCATCAATAATCTTTGTAGATCTGATGATATTACCAGATGTTCTATGTAATATTGAACTAGCAGCAACTTTGACAATATCTTCGTATGGAACTTCTTTCGCCAAAAAATGATCTAGTTTTTTAGGATCATTTTTAAAATAAGATACAAGTGAATTTTTAACGACTTCTTTATTTTCTGGTTTAACAAGTTTCTTGTCTATTACTTTATTTGTAATTCTTCTAGATATGTCGTCTATTTCATTTTCAGTTTCTTCATTAATGTCAATAGGCGTGATTTTACGTAACAGTGTTATTATCTTAGTCAATTGATAGTCTTTATTTTTTACAATAAGACGGTATGTTGTATTCGCCTCACCGACCATAGCAAAAATCACATAATCAAATGGAAATTCCACTTCTTCATCTTTTAACATTTGAAGAATTGGAAAAAATTTTCTATTAACAAAAGTATTAATGTCTTTAGTTAGATCTATTGAATATATTAAAACTTTCTGATAATTTTGTGGATAACTTAATAAAAGATTAAAACTATTTTTAATTAAAGTTCCTGATCTTTGACGATAATTTGTAGGACGAAATAATAAATCAATTTTTCCTAAATAATAAGATAAATCAAATATAAAATTTTTATTTTGTGGAATCTGTTGTTTTTGTGAATATGGAATAAGACCAAGTTGTTTATATTCCTTCATTAATTCACTTGTCATAATAGTTCTTGGTATTTTTGTAGCTGGAACAACCACCATTCGAAAATCAACTAATCGTAATCCCAATTTTGGATAATCATCTACAAGTGTACTATTCTCAGAAAAATATGTGAGTAGATATGGATTGTTTGGAGTTAAAGGAAATCCGATACTATTTGTTACTTGAGTATACAATCTAAAATTATTAAATTTTATCATTTCTTTTTCTCCACTATCGTTCCTGTGAGTACCTTTTCCAAAATAGTTTTTTCACCGGATACTTTTGAAATGAGTCCTGTGTTGATTGATTTTCCAATGTTTTCGAAAGCAAGTCCTTGTACGAAGCCACTTTGAAATACAATATCTTTCATATTAATAAGAACAGGATTCCATGTTTTTCCTAGTCTTGCAGGAATTGATAAATTATTTTTATCTCGAAGAGCATTGCTAATTAAAACTTCCTGATGCACCAGATCCATTCCAGAAACATCCTTAAAGGCATTATTTAATTTTAATATTAGATGATCTACATCTTTAAAAATTTCTCGACCACCCATCAATCGTTCTACGAAAGCAACTTGTTTCTTAACATCCTCAACTTCAAGACTAGCTTCTAATATTATTGTCTGTGCTGGATATTTAAGTTTAATTTCTTTTCCATCTTTTATCATTTCACTAATCTGAATTGTCACTGCATAGTCTAATATAATATGAAATTCAAGATTATCGAATATGATTCTAGAAATTAAATTTTTTACCCATATTGTACCATCATCTTGATTTATTTCAATTGAATCATCAATATCATAATCATTTAAATCAATAATTAAAGTACATGGTTTTACACAGTTTAAAAAATTTTCATTTTGATAAATATAATCAGTAAGTTTTTTCATTATTTTTTTCCCATATTTTAAATCAGGTAATGACCGTCTTTAAAATATTATTCTAATTCTATTAAGGGATCATTTGATAAAATATCTTTTATCATCTCTTTCTTTTTTACTTTTACAACACCACCAGTATGAAAAGTTCTCATAATTGCCTGGGTGTTTACTTCACCCAAGATTTGTGATGCAATAATCCCTATAAATGGACTTTTGTGTCTTTTTAAAAGATCTCCATAACAGGTATGACATATTTTTGGTGATATACAATATATTGGTGTTCTTAAACGAACAACATCACCCACTGAAAAATCATCTGGATTGAATGGAATAGTTTTGCCATTTTTAATAATATATCGTCCATTTAGTCGTCCAATCATATCACTATCTAATTTAATGGTAATCGTTCTATTTGTCCCACAATCCTTTAAATGTAGATCGGCTTCGACTGGATTTAAAACATATGATAATTTTCTAGCCATATATCCGGTAGTTGCAGTGTTTAAAACTCGATCAGCCAGCCCTTTTCTTGCTCCAGGTGCCGCTTTAAAAAATTCAATTGGAGTTAGACCTTCAGCGAAAGAACCTCGAATTGGTGCAAGAATATTACCTTTGGTATCAGCAATGACACCTTTTGCACATAATATTTGAAGCGGTTGTGTCCACCCTTTTCCAGCACCAGACTCAATTAAATCATACAATCCAGTATTTTTTAAATGTTTTTCAAGAATAACTTTCATTTGTTGAATAAGATTGTCTGCTGTTTCTGTGTCAGCACCAACTAGTTTATCTTTCAATGCATATATTTCTTTTGGAACCTCAATATCATCCAATGTTATTGTCGGAGCGATTATTGTTGCAAATTTAAATCCCATTTTCGATAGTTTCGAAACAGACTCAATAATAATTTCTTTGTCATATTTTTCAACCAATTTAGAAATTATTTTTGTTGCAACTTTTTTATTAACCACATCTTTAACAAATGGGAAATCTTTGGGTAATGCGCTATTCAAAATCGCTCTCCCCATTGTTGTAACTTCTCCACGATAACGAACTGGAATATACGGATCAACAGCATCATCTAGATCTTTTTCTGAAACAACGATTGGTGATCTAGAATATGATGTATCTTTTGTCATTAAATATAACCCAGCATACATATCTTTACTAAGAGCAAAAATAAATGATTTGGATGAGTCAGATGCTTCTAATCGCATCATTCTTGTTCGAACTTCCTCTTGCGCCTCATCTGTCAGTGGTGTGTAGATTGCCATTTGATCTCCATCAAAATCAGCATTAAATCCACCAACTTGTAAAACACAAATCTGGAGTGTGTCTCCCTCAACTAAAATAGGATGAAAAGCCCTAACAGATGACATATGAAGAACAGGATCTCGTTTACAGATAACCACACGATTTTTCATAACAAGTTCTGTAACATCCCATAACATTTTATGTAATTTTAATGGTAGTTTATCACCAGCAACAACAGCTTTAATTACTCTACGTATACTATCAACAGATAATTCAGTTTTTATAAATTTTTTAATTTCACTAGAAAGTTCTTCCTTGTCAACTCTATTTGTATATAATAAAACATGCATGATAAACGGTTCAAATAGATTTATAGCGATACGAAATGGAACACCAACTTCATTTATTTTTAAATTTGGTCCTGGTGTAATAACAGCTCTTCCAGAAAAATCAATTCGTTTTCCCAACATTTGACTACGGATGAGTCCATTTTTCTTTTCAACTTTGGTCCTAATAAATTTATCATGTTCTACAACAGCCAACTGAAGTCCATAAGACAATAGATCAAAAAGTATACCAGAACCACCAGAACTTCTAACTTGAATGGCTTTTCTTATTATCGACTGATAGACATCGTTCATTTTATCGATCATCCAATTTCCATCTTCTTCCTGGAATGATGGTCGAAAATCTGGAGGGATAATTGGAATTTTATCAATAAACAAAGTTCCTTCTTTATATGACTTGTGTAGAAGTTCTATAAATTTTTCTCTGGTTTCCGTTTCTCCTCTAAATTTTATATCTGGAAATATTTCAATAAACTTTGATAAACCTGTTAATTCACCATCAGGATCTTGTATTAAATCACCATTAGAATTCAATGTAAAGTTTTCAGATGCTGATATAAAATGATCAATTTTTCTATTTAACTGTAGAATAATCTTTAAAGCTGATGGATGAATAATCTTGGTGTGTAAATCTATATATGAGAATGTCTTTCGCCGTTCGGTTGACTCTAGATTTCCGAAGATTCTCTCCGAAAAAAGTCCGTCGTGATTGAATTCATTAGGTCTAGAAAAAATTTCGGCAGATGTCACTGGATTCAAACCCTTAACAAAATTATTCATATTCAAAAATTTTAACATCTGTCATTCCTCATATTTTTATGTGTGCCCATGTTTTTCCTCTTTTTATATCTGAAATTGTATATAAACTAACACCAAATATATCGGATATTTCTTTTTGATTCAATTTCCCTTCTTCTAATAATAATTTTATTTGAATAACATCTTGTGTTATTAATATTGAATTTGGACCATTTTCTCCCTTAATTTTTTCAGAATGTAATTTATTATAACAAATTGAACAATCACATCCTTTTTGAAAATGATTCCAACTAATAGAACCTTTGTGTCCTTCAGGACAAATATAATTTAATTTTGTATCATTATCTTTGTATTCTTCATTTTCTGATAATAAAATATATTCTCTTTTTTCAAATTCTTTTTTAATATCTAAGAAATTTTTTCTTTGTTTTTTAGAACGATTTTCGTTTCCTTCAATTTGACAACCACATCCTTTTTGAAAAGCATTCCAACATATAGAACCTTCATGTCCTTTTGGACAAATATATTTTAATTTTTGATGATTATTTTTATAATCTTTTTCTTCCGTTAATAAAATATAACCTCTTCTTTCAAATTCTTTTTTAATATCTAAGAAATTTTTTCTTTGTTTTTTAGCTATTAATTTCTTTGTTTCTTCAGAAAAAATATAACCGCTGTTTCCTTCACCACCATCAGTCATATTTAAAAGTGGACCAGTTCCTAATTCAATTCGACCAATTTCATCAATTAATTCAATTTCTTTTTTTAATGATTCTTCTTCATTTAAATTTTCATATAACTTTATAATAATTGGTTCTAATCCAGATTTTTTAATTTTATTAAATTTATTAATAAAAATTGGAGTTCTTCCATTAATAACTTTCCATCTTTCGTTTATACCTTTTCCAACATAAAATGGTTTATATAAAAAACTAAAATTCTCATATAAATATCGTCCTGATTTTCTAGGATCTAAATATATGTAAATATAATAACTTTTCATCAAAATTCTCCAAAATTTTCAAAAAAAATAATTAGAAATAATTTTTTAATCTTCTAATAAATTTTGTAACGTTTGCTTTCTTTGCTGCCATATCTGAAGGTTTTGGTATTTCTTTTTCAAATTTATTATTAAGATTATTTAACTTTTGAAGTATCACTGTTAAACTATCTTGATCAACGGCATCATTACCAGCAAGTTTATTAGCAAGTTTAATTGATAATTTAATTATTTTAGAATCAATACTTCCACTTCTATTACAAATTGGAAAAAATGGAAGTTGACGACCCATATTTTTAAACATCAGAAAACATTTTGGATTCGTTTCAAATAATTTTTTTCTATTATCTTGTGACATCAACCATTTTAGTTGATAGTCATATGATATCGGATTAGACATTACTTCATCAATTTTTTTAATTAATTCTTCTAATAACTCAAAATGTTCGACAAGTGTTTTTTTAATCATTTTCGACTCCAAAAATTTTTTCAGTTTTTATATTTGAAATTGTTGATTGTGAAACTCCATATTTTTTTGCTATTTTTATTTGAGTCAAACCTTTTTCTATATCGATTTTAATATTTACACGTTTCTCTTTTTCAATACCTTTTCCAAAATTTGGATTATCTTTTCCATATCTGTGAATTCCAAACATAGGATTGTTTTCTTTTTTATTATTTAATTCTCCACTCTTAAATTTTTCTTTTTTTGTTTTACTAATTTTTATTTTTGTTTCTTCTGAAACTATCTTTCCTTTAAAATCAGCATGATTTTTACTTATATTATTCCTGTGTTCTTCTGAAAAGATTTTTCCTTTATTATGTAAACTGTGATGTTCAGGAATAGTCATTAATTTAAGATTACCTAAAAAATTATTTTCTTTTATAAAATCAATATGATGAACACACTCATTATCTTTTAATTTATAATTATTAAAAGTTTCAAATATTATAGAATGAATTAATTTAAATTTTTGTTTTCCATTTTTAGATAAATTAATACCAAAATATTTTTTATTATTTTTGATTTGTTTTAATATTCTCTCTTTTCCAAATTTTAATGATTTAACCATTCCAAAATTACTAACTTGATAGTCTGGAAAGTCTTCTATAATTTTCCATACTTCGACATATATCATTTGTTATCGACTCCTTTAATATCACATAAAGTCCCTAGAATTTAAGGGACTTTATGTGAGTTAAAAATTAATATCAAAAAGCTAATAATTTATTTTTTACATGATATTCAACATCTTGAAACCAATTTTTACTAAATTCTTCACATCTTCCAAGAAGATGATCATTTATAATAATAGTAGTATATGACCAATGCATCATGTCAATATATGTCTGTATAATCAATTTCATATACTGTAATTTTAGATCATGATTAATTGGTAGAACATATGTTTCACATCTCTCGCCTTGCCAATATCGCTCAACATTCCCCACTAGTAATATTCTTTTCATACAATCTCCCTGGTACTTTAAAATGGGCTGGAATTTTTTTATTTAATCTCTCAATAATATACTCTTTATCATATTTTATTTTCGAGTTTGGATTTCGTCCCATTCGATCCCATCTTGCCAACTGAATCAGATTAGATAACCAAGGATGTGATGCAAGAAATTGACATTTGGATAGCTTTGACATCTCACCTTCCAAATATGCCCATATTCTCATATGATGTTCTATTAAAAAGAGTGTTTTAACACTGACATGCTCTCTTAATAATTGAATCCCAATTTCAGCATGTCCATGAGATTCTACGCATTTACCTACATCGTGTAACATTGCTGCTAAAATTAGATCTGTGTCGTCGCTTTCTCTGAAAGCATGATTCATTACTTGTAAAGAATGATTAAGTACGTTTCCTTCTGGATGATATTTTATATTTTGTTCTACACTCTCACACAATTCTAATAAATAAAATATTTCTTTCGTATTTTCTATAGTAAATAAATCCATAGTCATTCCGCTCACCTGACAATATTAGAATTTCTGATGGTTATTTTTACATCATTTCTTAATTGAGTATACCAAGATTTATTAAGAGTATATTTTGATTTAGTACCAAAATTTTTAGTGGTAAACTGTAGTTCATTAAGAATATAGATTTTTATACCGGAACGTGATGTTCCATAATAAGTCTGAACCAATAACCTAGCAACTTGTGATTCTTTTAAATCTTTCAATGCTAATGATTCAATACATCTTGAAGTTTCAATTAAAAGATAATACAATAATTTCACAACCTTTCACAATATTTTTCTATGCAGTAGTTTGTAATTCTTAAAATCCAATTCAAATCTAGTTCTATTGCAAGAACCGAATCAAATTCTGAAATAGAAATGATTCTAACATGACACTTTTCCTTATAATAAATATTGAGATTTGTGTCTGGATTTTCCAGAAAATAAGTTTTTAATACTAGTTTATAAAATTGAGCATCTTTTAAATTATTTAATTTAAACTTATAATATCTATCAAGAGCATCATTAAAGACTATACCAAACACTAAAAATTCTCTAATAATAGATTAAAGAGGGGATTTTTAATCCCCTCTTTAATCAGAACCATCGTGCTATCATTCTTTGTAAAAAGTTATTTTGAACTTCAGTATTTTTTGATCCGTTTTTTAATGTGGTAGACATCACATCTTCAGTAATCGGAATATTTAAATATTGATCATAAGTCCTTACTAAAAATTTATCCCAGAAGCTTTCATCTACGGATTCTGGTAATGTACTTTGTCTTGCCAATTCTTCGACTTCATCAACCAATGAATCCAGTATTGGAGCAACTTCATTATAAATGAGTTCTCCTTTTTTGACTTGGCATAGAAAATCTTTTTCTTCTAATGGAAAAACTATTGTGTTTTTCGTATAAAGCTGTTTAAGTTGATAACCAGCTCTAAACGCATGTGACACTGCTCGCCAATCTATATTTTTATTGGCTTCAGCATCAATCGATCTCTGCCCATATGTACTATAGAATTTTTTAATCATTTCAAGAGCATATTTGACTCGTATTGTTTCTTGAATTTTACGATTACAAACCTCGACAACTCTAAATCGATTTCGGCCTTGTGGTGGATATATTTTAATATTGATTCCTTTCGGAATACCATCCCAAACATCTTTTATTTTTAATGCTGGCTGATCGTTGAATTTTTCAAAATATTCAATAATTTTTTTAGCATCATATAATCGACTACCTTTAATACCATATTTCGCAGCTTGCCCACGGGCATAGTCTACGAAATTTACAATTTTTTTCGTATAAAATTTTTCTCGATTTTTAACTATCTCTTCCCACACATCACTCGTTTTGATTAAATAATTTTTTGGACAATGGAGCATATCCATTGCGATAATGTTGCCTTCTTTGGCCATCTTTAAAAAGAATAACAATGAGAAAAATTCAATATCAACATCCGACTTAGTATTTTTCGTATTAGGATCTTTCTTTGTATTATATCTCAAACTATTTTTACATGGTTGAAAATATAAATTTTGTTTGGATGGAACGAATATTCCTTTATAATCTTTATCACTTGTTGGTGTTGCAGTACCATATAAATTACTTCCAAAAGGCATTTTTACGATTATATTGTCCATTTAACATTCAATCTATCAAATGCATTATCAAATAGAATTTGTGGTATTTGATAGATTTCTCCTTTCATTGGTAATATATTTGTAACTTTCATTCTTGTATCACTATAACCTTCTTCTTCGGAATCACTCTCATAAATCTGAAGTAATGTCAAACATTGATAAGCTTGTTGATAATCTGAAAAACTTCTTATAAAATATTTTATCACTAGCACACCAAATTAATAAATAATATATCATAATTTTCTTATTACATTTTGAAGAAATTTGTCGTGTATTTTTTCTCCAAAATTTTTTAAAATATATGACAACAAATAATTTTCATATGAATATCCCAGTTCTTTCTTTGATTCAGAAGGAGGTAAATTTTTTCGTATAGTATATCTATAATTATATTCACATAAATATATTCTAGAGAAATAACTATAAGCTTCAGCCATAGCTCTATAATTTGTTTCTCTGTACCAATAGTGACTTTGGTCATCTCTCCAAATAATAACATACCAGTTCATTCTCTTGGTATGCCATTATAGAAATATTTTTCAAATTTTTCAAAATTAAAATTTTGATTATAATTATGATGAATTACATTAGAAACATCTTCATTGAAACATTCATCTAGTAGTAATATTATTTTTTTTTTAATATTATTTAAATTATTTCTGATAATAATTCTGAATCTAATGGTAGTAAAATACAGAATTAATAAGTTTTTATATTCTTCTGCAAGTTTATTCGTTTCAAACCAATTATAGTAACTGTACTTTGATTCTCTTTCTGTCAATATAACATAATATTTCATATAACAGTTCGATAATATTCTCTCATATTAAAATTTTGAATTTCTCCCAAAATTTCATTAAAAAGTGATTTCGACATTTCTTCTACTCTGAAGCTGTTATATGATTTATTACTCAGAATTTCATTAGGTTGTGTTAAGATTTTAAATCTATATTGAACATTATTTGCATCACCAAATAACTTCAACGCAACTCCAAATCTCTGGGCTAAAAATTTATTTCTAAATTCAATAAAATACATTGGTATTGTATTTTGTAAAAATAGAACAGCTTTCATTAACATTCACTCCCTTATTTTATTTTAGAATATTCACGTTTAAAATAATTAATATCATTTCGAGAAATTTTCATACATTGTAATCCAATAACAGATAGAGAATTTAACATAATAAAACCACCACGAAATGAATTTCTAAATAAATCAATATTGACACCACGATCTCTCGATTTTCCAATAGTATATTTTTGAGATATAACAGACTTTTTAAAAATTTTATTTAATA